>Ga0222668_1000663_pt1 | contig 19608 bp, 23 predicted proteins | sample AntAcemetagen728_FD_179823 | JGI IMG/M metagenome (GOLD analysis project Ga0222668, IMG submission 179823) | Saline water microbial communities from Ace Lake, Antarctica - #728 | ecosystem: Environmental > Aquatic > Non-marine Saline and Alkaline > Saline | place: Antarctica: Ace Lake... | reverse complement strand
ATGTTCTCTGATGTTTTCTGGAAGATTTTCCCGATTTTCTTAATTTTCTTCTTGTTGCCATTTATATTATAAATAGAAAAAAATTATAATATAAGATTGGGAAAATGGAGAGATTTATTTATTGTCAAGAATGGTTGACTGATATTGGAGCATGATGAATGGTTAACTTTTTTTTTGAAGCATGGAAAGAAAGACGATTTAGCAGATTGCTTATTGCAGGGGTTGTGTTAAAAGATATATAACTATTATGGAGGCAAAAATGAATTATAACTTTTGTCTATATCATAATTCGCCTTAATTAATGCATCTTGTAACATTTTGTCAGTTACCTTAAAATAATCTTTAACTAGTTTATTTTTTAACCTTTTTATCATATCTGGTATAGTACCATGGGCGTCATACCTGGCTTTTAATGTATTATATTCACCATAGTCGTCTTGTCCTGTTGTTAGAATTTTATCCATTTTATCTAATTCCTCTCTTGTTAGAGGTGTTGTTCCTCCCCTCATTACTCTTCCCCTTCTTCTCGAATGTTTTCTTTGTTTGACGCGATTCTTTCTTCTAAATGTTCTCTGATGTTTTCTGGAATGTTTTCCCGATTTTCTTAATTTTCGATGTCGATGTCTCGTTGCCATTATATATTATAATTAGAAAAAAATATAATATAAAATTGGGAATAGAGAGATTTATGAGGATTTATAGGATTTCTGGTAATATAACTAATAACATTATTCTGGCTTTAAAAAATTTAAAATTTGGACATTTATGTTAGTTCTAAAATTACTAGATAAAGGATCTATCCACTTTGAATTTTCTTTATAATAAATATTAAATTTTTTTTTTAATTCATTATCTGTAATTGTTTGTTGTTGGCGGTAATTAATATTGGTTAAAAAAGATAAGAATACGAAATGTATTTGGTCATTATAAATATTATAACCCGGATCTGTACTATAGGTGTTAGGAAATTCTTCTATCATACTTTTATATATAAGTGTTCCCATTATTTCTTCCTCATCCGATCCTCCCCTCATCACTCTTCTTCTTTTTTTCGAATTTCTCTTGACGCGATTCTTTCTTTTAAATGTTCTCTGATGTTTTCTGGAAGATTTTCCCGATTTTCTTAATTTTCTTCTTGTTGCCATTTATATTATAAATAGAAAAAAATTATAATATAAGATTGGGAAAATGGAGTGATTTATAAAATAATGAGAGATTTGAGAGATTTGAGAGATTTGAGAGATTTATCAATTGTTTCACTTTTTTTGATCTGATGTAGTTAGATTTGATTTAAATAGGATATGGGTATTTCTCAGAGTACGCTTAGATTCTGTAATCAGCAAATGGAATTGATCTATCACCTTTTGTTTTCTCTCTTTTAATTTTTCTAATCTCTCATTACTTATACCTATTTCAAACATATCCATTAACAATAGCAATTCATCATATTCATCTACAAGCAAATCTAGATCGGCTGTTTGAAACATCACAATTTTCTTATTTCTATGTGTTTTTTTTACGGATTCCACTATCTTAAAAGTTGATTCCTTAGACAAATGTCTTATTATGGTATATGTACTAATAAATAAGTAAATATTTCAATTTTATTAAGATCATATAAAAAAGTGAAAAAAAAGGAGTTTCAACAGACCAAAAAAATATATGGATTTGGACATTTTAAAATGTCCATTTTTCGATCTGTGAAAATAATTAGGGAAATACCTTCCAAAATCCATTTTAGACGATAACGCTCTAAAAAGTGATTTTACATATTGATATTTTGTTACGATAAAATTTTATAATTTATTAAAATGATTTAGTAAAATATAATATTTATATATAATACTTATCAATGACTGATTCACCGACTTATCAAAAAATGCCGAAAAATGCCAAAACGCACATATGCGAAAAATGTGATTTCAAATGCTCTAAACTATCTAATTACAAAAGCCATTTAACAACCCTTAAACACTTACGACTTATCAATACTTATTTAGGCAATGCCAAAATGCCTCACCAATGTAAGTGTGGGAAATCATATAAACATTCGCAAAGTTTGTATAATCATAAAAAACGTTGTATTAATGATGAGACATGTCAATTTATAGATAAAGATATTTCAAATACTATTATTTCATTGGAAGATATAGAAAACAGTAAAAACGATGATATAGATTACAAGGCATTAGTTGTACATTTAATCAAGGAAAATACAAAAATAAATACTTTGATGGTGAATCAACAACAACAACTAATCGATATATTACCACATGTGGGGAACACTACCAATAATACTAATAATATTAAACAGCGTTTCAATATCCAGGTGTTCTTGAATGAAAAATGCAAGGATGCGCTGTCTATGGATGAATTCATTGATAAATTAGAAATTTCTATGAAGAATCTATTAACTACCAAAGATAAGGGATTATCCGAAGGAGTATCAAATATAATAATTGATAATATGAATAAGTTATCTGTTTATGAGAGACCGATACATTGCACCGATAAAAAGAGAGAGACTGTATATGTGAAAAACGATGAATGGGCAAAAGACGAAAATATGGAAGGCGTGAATCATCTATTAAAACAGACAGAATTCAAACAAATGAAGAATATAAATCAATGGACCAATGAACATCCTGGATATGCTGACGATGATCAATTACAACGCGAATATATTAATCTTGTAACAAAATGTACAAGTTCTATCGAGGCATGCAAAGACAAAGTAATTAAAAAAGTTTGCGATAATGTTTATTTAACAGAAAAAGAATAATCTTTTAATAATCTTTTAATAATATAATGAATGGCGGAACACTTTTTAAAATGACACAAAAAATGAATGAAGAATTATATCATTTAGGTGATGATGAAGGATGTGGGCCATGTGTTATTAATCAATTAGGTTTTCCTCCTGATTTAGTTGAGAAATTGTTAGTACAATCTCATAGCGTCGGCATCGATGACCGAGAAATGCTTGAAATTGTCCGAGAATTTGAACAACGCCATATAGACGAAAAACAACACAATATATCTTTTAATGAAAATATATCTTTTAATGAAAAAATATATTTTGATATAATATTTAATTTGCGTAATACTTAAAAATTAAACTTGTTATTTAATCATAATAGTAATGGAAATCACCCCCGAAGTTATAGATATTGGAAGTTTTAATTCAGAAGGTAGCAATGTTGTTGAATTAAAACGAAACGTATCATTTGACGATGCACTTGATACTGATAATATTCAATCTAACAGACAACCATCTATTAATTTTGGATCAGGCATCGAATTATTAATGAATGATAGGAAAAAGGGAGAAAATAAGAAATCATCGGATATTAATATTGAAGATATTTCAAATTTAGAAGATGAATTAAATAATTTATCAGATACTATGAAACCGAGCCAAGAAAGAGGGAATAGTGATAATACAAACATATTTTCAAATTTGTTTAATATGGGCGAAAATAAGAATGTAGAAAAATTAGGCAGTGGAAGTGGTTCAACTTCTGGACCTGTCGGCGGTGGCCCACGTCAAACTGCTGATCCAGAAATCAATTTAGGAAAAAACACTGCAGAATATTCATCTGCCAAATCATGGGATGGATATGGAAAATTCAACGATGTCCCATTAACTCAAGAAACTACCTCAAAACCGAAATTAACAAAAGAAGAAGAATTAAGAGAGAAATTCAAATATATACGTAAGTTGGAAGCTCTCGAAAAGAAAGGAGCAACCTTAACTCAACGATACAATATGGAATCCAATTTAGATGAAATGATCGGCGAATATGAAATGATTATTTCTGAAAAAGAGAAATCGAATTCCATGAAATTCCAAGGTAAAATGTTGATGGCAGCAATCACAGGTATCGAATTTTTAAATAATAAATTCGATCCATTTGATGTTAAGTTAGATGGGTGGGCTGAACAGTTAAATGAAAATATTGAGGATTACGATGATATTTTCGCTGAATTACATGAAAAATATAAATCTAAAGCGTCTATGGCCCCAGAATTGAAATTATTATTCCAATTGGGTGGGTCTGCTGCAATGATGCATATGACAAATACAATGTTTAAGTCAAGTATGCCAGGCATGGATGATATTATGCGACAAAATCCCGAATTAATGAAGGAATTTTCGAAAGCAGCAGTTAATACCATGGGAGATTCTAATCCTGGATTCGGAGGATTTATGAATAATATAATGGGAAATAATTTTGGAACTCAACGCGAAGAAACACCAATAGTTGATTTAGGACCACCCCCTTCTCCTGTAAAGACAAAATTACCTGATCGCAGCCATCGTGAGCCAAATATCCCTAATAGACCCGATATAATGTCGGCTAGAGACAGTAATCATAATACGAGAGGAGTCGATTTGAATCTTCCATTTGGTGCTCCAAATAAGGAAGAACCGATTTTACATTCGCGACAATCTACTAGACCTGAAATGAGGGGGCCATCTGCGTCTGATATGAATAGTTCTTCCGATGTAAATAGTATATTATCTGGATTAAAAACTAAACAAATTAATATTGGTGAATCAGATGATAATAAGGGCCAAAATAATTTGAGTACAATAAGTATTGATGATTTAAAAGAATTAAGTAATACAAAGTTACCAAAAACTAAACGCAAACAAAAAAGCGATAAAAATACAATAAGTCTAGATATTTAATTCCTTTTGAATTATTCCGATATTTTAATATATTTTAATATATTTTAATATATTTTAATATTATATAATGGATTATTTAGTTGTTGTTGGTGGAGTAGTGACATCTGTTCTATGGTTTTTAGTAAGTTTATTTGTACAAAAACGTAATTTAAATAGCAGTTTAGTCAGCTCTATTATATTTGCCGCATGGTATGTAGTATTTTATTTTGTTGGTGGATATTTAGATAATTTTTTTGGCAACATGGTTAATGTTAATAGATATACCCTTGGTATAGGTTCAATTGCGTTCTGGTTTTTGTTTGCATTTTTATTTCAGAAAAAATCAATGAACAGTGCGGTGAAAAGTACAGGAATATTTGCTGTATATGTGGTTTTAGCCGAAGTAATATATTCGGTTTTAAAGAATATGAATATAAGATTCTGATTTAAGATTCTGAATATAAGATTCTGATTTAAGATTCTGAATATAATAATTTTGTAATCTTTAGTAAAAATTAAATAAATTTTTATATTGGAAATTTATTTAATGGCGTTTATTTAATGGCGTTTATTTAATGGCGTTTATTTCGAGTACGTTTGTACATATTTTTGGTGTGGTTGGGTTTCTTATTTGTTTTTACATGTGAGCGTTTATTAACATATTTATTAACATAGTTATGCGAATTTTTTGGAGTATATTTTCGTGAGCGAAATCGCATTCTAGTATGTTTTTTGTGATTATGTTTGCGTTTTTTACTATATTTACCACCAATAGTAGGTACTAAAGATTTTTCTTTTGGGTTCGTAGTTTTTAGAGTACCAAATTTATCTGTTATAATTTTATTATATTTTTTTTGGGTTTTTTTATCTTTAAAAAATTTGGAAAAAAAGTTAATCTTCGGGATCTGTAAAATACCTGCTAACGTATTATCGATTTTTTGACATTTATCAGAACACCTATTATAATGTTTTCTTACAAATGTAATTGGTGTAGTCGGGTCCAATAATTCCAATGAAATATTAACTTTATATATACGCTTTGTATCTCCAGATACATTTTCATCGGCTTCAGGATTTATAATGTTAATATCTTGTTTGTTATTTTCTGAACTATTACCATAATTATAATTTATAATATCCAATGAATTAATTAGATATTCCTTTTCACCTTTACCATCATTATAATAAAAACTGGACATTTTATGTTTTTTTGAAATTTCTGAAGCAGTTTTATAATGATATTTAAAGAATAAATTTGTTATTAATTTTACATTATGTTTTAAAATTGCCTGTTTCTCTAATTCTGTAACCGATTTTTTATAATGTTTATTTTTTAAATAATCCGACAATATTGAAAAAAGATTACTATCTAAAAATATTGATCGTTTATCGCCGTTTGAACGTTTAACAACTGGCTTTAATTTATCTGATCGGAAATTCCCTTTACTTATTTTATGTGTACTTGTTATCATTAAAGTATTTAAATTTCCATATTCTTTATTAGTATATTTTGCATAATATGGAATATCTGTTTTTGTTACATCACCCGTCAAGTTTAAAAAATACTGTAAATATTCTAACTCTTCGATACGAATTAGTACAATATCAAAATGTATGACTATTTCAGTTGATGATATCGTAATATCATCCATATATTTAGGATTAATTTGTAAGTTTTTTGAATAATATTTACCAACAATTTCATCGTCTTCATTGTCATCGTCTTCTGGGCTACCAAAATATAATATTTTATTATTTTTTAATATAAATTGTAATAAATTAAATATATTTACATATGTAATTATATCTGTTTTATCTGTGTCCGATATTTCATTTTCAGGATCATCCTTAATAAAACTTTTCTTGTAAGTACTTATAATTTTATTTTGTGTTGCGTTTAGTAATCCACCGCGTCTTGGTGAATATACGTCATCTAAATCCTGCGATGATGAATTATGTGTTGCTGTTTTTTGATATTTGTCATAATCATATACCGTTTTAAGTGATGGATCGTTCAAACTATCAATATTAAAGAATTGTTTACAATAACTGTATAAATATAATATATATAATGGATATTTATTTTGAAACTGTGTTGTAGGTTTAGAAAAAAATTCATTTTTTAAAACAGTTTTATTAACACCATCAACTATAGTTTTATCAAAATATACTGCTTTATTTTTAGTAGCAAGAAAGTTTTTAAATAAGGTTATTAATGGTGTATTATTTTTACCATTTATATCATGAAAATATATTTCATCATGTATCATCTTAAATTTATTATTCATCGATTTAATATCACTATTAATTGTATATTCTTTTGTATCTTCTTTTGTATCTTCTTTTGTAGGATCAAACAAATTATCTAATTTTAATTCTATTTTTTTATCAATATTTTGGGGTTCACCTGCATCGTTATTAACTGTAGATTTAGTATGTAGTATTATTTTAACTTCTTTTATTTTTTTTAAAGTATCATCGCTTTTATAATAGTCAATAAACGGTTTCTTATCTTCGTCAGTAATATCGGTCATACTATATTAATATACATAAACATATTTATTTTACGTTAAATTATCTAACATAAATATTTTATTATACAATTCTTTTTGATTTTTTGCTTGTTGTAATATTTTTTCGGCATTTTTAATTTCTTCCTCAGTTACTACACCATCCTTATTACTATCAATAATTGAATCCAACCTTTTATATTTCTCAGGCAATACACAAAATTTGCTTTGATCATTGAAAATAAAGTTGCTCAATATAATAAAAACAGTAGTCAATATTATAGCGATTATTATGTCACGTGTCATCATAAGTGTTATCGCAAAAATTAATACTTCTTTAGCTACGCTTCTCATTAATAATTCTTGATTATGTGTAAAATTGAATTCAATATATCGCGACCCAATATTAACAAAAATTGCTACTAGACCTATTAAAAATTTATTATTACTTATACTTTCTATTATATTTAAATTTGTGTTATTTACAGTATTGTAAGGATTTACAGCTGAATTATTCTTATTATTATTACTAGTATTATGTTTAGATGAACTTTTATTAACAGATCTACTTTTAGCCATTATTATATTATATTTAGAAAATATAAAATCATAGAATAAGAAATCATAGAATAAGAAATCATAGAATAAGAAATCTGGAAATCTTGAAACCCCGAATTTATGAAAAATATTGAGTAGTTTTCATAAATAATAATATCTTTTATTTTTATAGAATAAATGTTACCATTAAATCCGGCTTCTTTAGAAAATAATGGATCCACTTTATTAAATAAAAATTTTAAAAAGACACCCGCTAATAAAACCTTAAAAAATAAAAGTATTACAAATTATACATTGAATAGTCTGGATGAAAATATTATCCAAAATCGAGATCCTGGCCAAGAGTCTATCCCAGATTCAAATACTTCGTCTCCTGTAGAATCTACTAAACTAACAAATATAAATCAATTAATGGATAAATTATATAATCAAAATAACGAATCTTTAAATTCTTCAAATTCTCCCACCGTATATGATCTAAATAATCAGTTACCGAGTCCATCAGCAACACCACCAGTCCAGCCCATGATTCAACAACCGTCAACAGTCCAACCCATTAATGATCGCAAAGTGCAGGGATCAGATTACAATAATATTAAAAACGATTCTTATATTCCATATTATACTAATCTGACAAATAGTCCGAATACGGCAACAAATAATACAGGAAATAATACAGGAAATCCTAGTAACGACGAACTATTAAACAAGCTTAATTATATTATTTATATGATGGAAGAACAACAGAGTCAAAAAACGAATTATGTGACAGAAGAATTGATTTTGTACGTTTTCCTGGGAATCTTCATAATTTTCGTTTTAGATAACTTCGCGAAATCTACAAAATATGTGCGATAAAATGGGATATCTTTAAGATTTAGAAAATATTATAAAAAATTATAATATTTTTATATATTATAAAAATGAGCGATGAGCCCCCCCGAAACAACCCGAGAAGGAGAACAGAGTGAACGTGGTGCAAACCTAAATATTGTCGGGGTAGACCCCTTAACAATCCGAAAAGAAGAACCTAAACCTTTAGAAGGCTCGTTTTTAAAAAAAGGCAAGGAAGGCGATTGGAATGCAAATACTTATCGACTAAGACAGTGGAAATTATATCCAATACAGGAATTTGATGGTGATTATATAGTTAGATTAAAATATTCCGATCAAAAAAGAAAACGCGGTTATATTGAAATACCACAAGGGGAGTATGTTCAGAAATCAGAAAATTATTTATCATTAAAAGACATTTACAAAAGGAGTTATATTTTTAAAGCAATAACTGGAGAGACTAATTGTGAGTTAATGAAGAAAATAAATAACTATCTACAAAGAGAATACACGTACGTTAACAACTCTGAATACATATACCCTGACATCAATACTGTTGACTTCAATGGCCCAAACAAGAATAATAATTGGTGCGACCCCAAAAAGGGCGGATCAAAAAAACACAAAAAATCTAACAAAAAACGTAAATCTAGAAGAAGAAAATCTAGAAGACGAAGATCTAAAAAACATTAAATTACTGTTTCTGCAATATATACACAAATTCATTATTATAATTTTTAAGACGCAATTCTATTAAATCGGCGAATATGAACCCCTGCGATTTCGCCATCTCTAAAATATCGATTTGATTCGGCATATACAAATTATGGATATTCTCTGTAATATTTCCCGTCGATTTATCAGTAATCGTCTCTTTAAATTCTGCTTTTGAAGGTATTGACGTGTTAGAAGGCAAATCATTCGGAAATATCCTGAATTGTGTCTTATATACGATATCATTGTATTGAATGATCGAACTATTAATTCTCTTAATATCATGGTTATTCGGATTTACATATGGATTTAATCGTGTACTTGTTGCTACACTATTAAATTTATTCTTATCGACTAAATGAAGAGCTAAATACCCTCCCACGCTTAGCAAATCCCTACAATTCATGAAAAATTGCCGTTTATCCTCAATATAATAAATCGCCATATTTAAGCATAATATATGTGAAAATATACCATTTCGCAATAAATTATTGTCATTTATGTTGCCAGACAAGAATTTTGTAGCCGGATAATTCGTTTTTGCTTGTTCTATCATTGTTTGCGATTTATCAAGCCCATAACATTCATTTGAACCCGTTTTCTCTCGCATCAAATCAATATTGTATCCTGTTTTACATTCGATGTCAAGCACCTTACTATTTCCACTTGTCTCCACTTTTTTCAATATTTCGCCTATTACATAATCATTTTTCTCTCGATCAATCACAATATTATCATATAATGTTGTATAGTTATTTGAATTATTACCATTATTACCATTATTACCATTATTTGAATCATACGATATAGCGTTAACGAACCCTTCCTTATTATTGGTTCTAATAAAAAGCACTAACGCCAAAAATATCATTCCGATAAACAATTTATGTAGAAAATCATATCGGAATACTTTTTTTGAGAATTTTTCCGTTATTTTTCCAACAGTATCAAAATCCATCTTTTTTAGATTCATGGCTTTAAAATCCATCGTTTTAATATGTATTATTAATATATTTTTAATAATTAAATATATTAATTATTTCGTAAATGACTAATAGTTCAACCGACTCTATAACGAATGCAAATTCTATTAGTGATATTAGAACCGATTTTAAAGCGATTACATTTTCTGGATATCAAAAGAGTGTAGTAAGAAAAGAATTATTGAATTGTATATATAGTAAAAAAATAGAAAATAGTTGTTATTGGACATGTGAATATATTTGTTCCGGACATTATGCCGATTTATGGGATATTATTATTTATTATGTTAGTAAATATATTCATGTAGGGAATCCTAAATTACCTATATATATTCAAATGCGATTTGAGTTATTTCTCAAAATAATGAAGACCGGCTATTCGACCAACGTTATAGCATTGCGTAATAATGATAAAATCCGAAAATTATTCTGTGAATGTGTTTGTGTATTATGCTTTTCCAGAAAAAAACATAGTATTGAAACTATTAAAATAAAAAGCAAAGAGGAATTCGATTTCACAAATTTAGCAACTAAATTGAAGGCACCAACAACAGAATATGCATTGGCAGTTTTAAAGAGCGATGATCCCAAAGAATTATTTATTCCGATTAATGAATTCGCTTACTGTTTAAATCAGAAAAATACTACTGAATCGTGCTATTGGTTGGAATGGATTTTAGAATATGAATGTGTATGTAAGAAAAAGAAGATTAGCATTTTGGGAGAACGTCGTCCATATCCTCCGACAGCCCATCAAAAGGATATAATCTGGATAATATGGGATATTTTGCTTATGTATAGTAAATCTAGGAAAAATTTGCTAATGGATAAAATATTGGATGCAATATTACAATTATTTATGATAAAATATACAGAATGTATGAAGCGAAAACGGAAATATCTCATTTATTATGCTATTACGCTCGTATTGGAACCGGTTGATTGGTCAATTGAAATCATAGAGAATAAAGAGGAAATAGATGCGATTGTTTCAAAGGTGAATGCCATTTATACACAATTAAAAAAGAATGAAATCGCCCCCAAAACCGATTATCTATTTAATGGATTGGAGAAATCAAATCTGGATAAAACAATAGAAAAATTGGAGATGATGGACAAATTGTAAATGGATCTATGAAGTAACCAATCTAAATACGCGAGACACTTTACCCCAGTTACCCACATCAATTGGATCAACCCTTTCGAAATTTGCTCCATCGCTTAAAATATAATAGAATACATCTTTTTGACGTAGTCCGATCGCCTTTGCAATTGTTTTAGTAGACAACATTTTATTGGCATTTTCGGGCATATTGAAATAATCTAGTACTGGATTCTCTGTATCGGCCATTTAAAGATATATAATATATCGCAATATATCTTTAAACATTTTAGAATTATATTATTTCTATTAATTTATCTTCTTTTCCTTCGATAAGATTTCCTGGATTTTCTTTTTTTAGAGTTTCTTTTTTTATGTTTTCTGGATTTTCTGGATTTTTTATGTCTTCTATGTTTTCTAGATTTTCTCCTCTTTTTTGATGCTCCAATCATCATATTCCATGGCATAATATCATCGGGGGTATCAGTAGCAGTACTATGTTCGGTAATTTGTTTTTTCATCATTAGATTCATGTTTGGTGCGGTGGTTACAGTACGTTCTGTTCTAAAAGCCACTATTAATTTAAAAATTATAAAATCTAATATAATATTTAACTCTTCGATCGGTGTAAACTCATCGAACAAAGTTTGATTGTCGGAAGCATAAACGGTAAGCCAAGAGATTGGATCTGTCGATTTATTAATATTATTTGTGACAATTTCTTTTTTAATCCAGTCAATCCTGTTCATACCATCAATTTTCTCAGTCCGTTGTAAAATGCCATAACCTTCTGTTTCACGCATGAATCTATGATATAATACATAAAAATTTCTTGTTATATAATTTATTATACTATCTAATTCTTCAGCTGATATATGTGTTGGTAATTTTTTTGGTAGTATGCCGCCGTTCTCTGAGACAGTGTCCATATTATCTTTTTATATATTATAAAAAGATAATATATTAAAATTCTCTAAATTAAATTTTCTAAATTAAATTCCCGAATATCTTAATTCTCTAATTCACTAATTCACGAATTTCCTAATTCCCATATAAATTATAAAAGGAAGGTCTAAGGAAACCTTGGTTTCTTTAAACATTGGTTTCTTTACGTTTTAACAATGGTATATTATCAGTATTCTCGAAACTAGGTTCATATATCATCCTTAACCATCCCAAATGTCGACTATATCTAATCACATATATATTTCTACGCCACACATTAATTATTGTATTGACTGAGTTCCTAAAATGTAATTCCAGAATTTTATGCTTAATATCGCCAGGGATAATGCCAGGAAGAACATGATAATAAAGGTTCGGAAAAGTAGCCCAATAATTATCAATCGGTGTTGAGGAATTGTCTGCATATATTGTGGTCATAATACATATATCATTATTTTATTTTTCAATTTTAATTTTATCACTATAAATCCGTATCTAACTTTGATGTAGAATCCGCGATATAAATATGCACTACAATATTGCTTTTCGTCTCCACATCTAATATATTATTATTATTGATCTTTGATATTCCCTTTCCACTAATTATATATGTTTGATATTTCTTTATCATCAATTGACTAACAGGAATCGCAAATTCTTTATCATAAATCGTAATGATCAATTCTTTTTCCGAAAATATCTTGTTACAATCGATAGACAATTTATAATGTATATTGTTTGCATCATCTATCCATATATTTTCCGGCAAAACAGGCACACATTTAATTACCACATTATTATAATGCAATTCTTTATGCCATAAAGGAACATAAATAATATCCCCTACATGTTCCAAGCAATATATATCATTATTTATCAAATTCTTTATACTAGGATTCAAAATATATACATTAATATCTTTTAAACGTGATAAAATGGTCTCTCGTATTTTCTCCTTCGATTCATCGCTAACATTAAATATTTTATAGGCAAAATTGCAATATTTCGAAAATTCTATTAATGTAGAATCTTCTAGCTCACCGATAGTGCTTAATATGTATTCAATACAATCGTTTTTAAATATACCAATTAATTTACTATGATCGCCCACATTATTTGTTGTCATTATCTTAATGAAATCATATAAAATCGATGTATATGAATGCGACGATGAATCCGATTCAGAATCACTTTCTACTTTGTCAGTTACATCCAAATAAGTCGACATATATTCATATGCATCAACCACCTGTCGAAATATCTCTCCACTATTCGGATCCGGATTTTTGTCTGGATGATATTGTAAAGCCATCAAATGATAATTTTTCTTCAAATCAGCATAACTAAACGGCGGTGTTAAATTCAGAATATCACACGCAGTACTATAATTCATGAATGTGTTTTACTAAATATAATATATAATTCTCTAAATGGTATATCGGCCTATAATTATTATTAAAGTATTTAAAAAACATGTATGTGCTATTGAATAGTTCATTCATGTGTTCTTCATTGTCAACACTTTTAACACATAATGCACCATTTTCAATTAATTTTGATAATATATAATAAATACAATCAGGAATATTCAAATTCAATATTAAAAGATCATATAATATATTTCTCAAATCCATAAAATCGATGGAATTATAATCAATTATCATTTCAAGAATTTTATCACATATATTTTTATATGGTACCATAATATCATAATCGTCCTTTAAAAGTTGTACATGTTTCAAATTATTCAAATTATTAACATCTAAATTCCGACCAATATTGAATTGTTTCTTATATGAATTTATACTCATTTTTTCCGATCTAATTATATTACATATATTTCTAATACTTTTCGGTATAAATGATATATGATTTGTTAATATAATAAATTTGATATTGTTAACATTATTAATATTGAAAATGTCGGTTTGCATATAACTGTAAAAAATTTCGAGTAATTCATTGTTTATTAGATGGAAATTTTTACATAATATAATACCTCGACATATAGAACTATGATTTACAATATCGGTTATATTGGTATATATCTCATTCCACAGAGTTTTAGAATTACATCCTAATAATTCCATATCTATTTCATAATGTATATCGCTTATTTTAATAAAATAATCATTTTTGTTATTCGGTATTAATATTTTTTTATTATATTTTAATGTGCTCGGGCTATATTTACTGATTATTTTTAAAGCTTTTGTATATTTTCCGGTGCCTTCTGCACCATTAATAATTATATTATTTAGATTTTCTAATTTTTCAGGAATATTGAATCGCAACTTAATATTAATATCATCTTTTAAATAATCTTCGAAATTATTTTTTAATAGAGATTCTGCTCCCATTCTATTTTAATAACTATTAATGAGTATATTTATATTTTTAAATTATATCTGTTTAAAAATATAAATAAAAATATAAATAAAAATATAAATAAAAATATAAAACTTATAAAAAATATTAATAACAAAATACTAATTTATTCAATGGACAATGATATTTCAATTACTTTAAAAACTATAAAAATATTGAATGATTCGCAGTATTTCAATAATGATAACATTTGTAATGTGTATAAGAGATTATTTGATAAAATACATGACTCGAATCCTTTACATAATACTTTATTTTTGAAGATTTGGCTTAATCATATAACGGAACAGTTATCGCGAACTGCCCACATATTATCTCATTGTGAAGAAGTTTTAGATTCTTATGATATGTCATATAATACAACAAATACACTATTTCATTTGAATAATCGAGAGATTGAAACTTTATATCGATTTATATATTTGCAAAATATCATATCGTAAATTATAAAAATACAATTGAAATATTTGTATATGTTAAAATAATTTGAATTAAAACTAATATTTTTGCGATATCTGTTTTTGGTGTAATATCACCATAACCGACAGAAGCAGATGTTACTATAGAAAAATAAATAGAATCTATTAAAGAATTTTTCATATTATTGAAATTTTTGGTATCCATAAAATAATAAATAAATGCAAATACTATAAAAATTATTATTTCAATGAATAATGATATTATTAATTTTTTTTTAAAAGTTTTTGTGAATAATTTATTAATCATATATTTATATCAATAAAAAAATAAATAATGATATTATTTATTTTTTTATTATAATCCGTTTTTTTAATGTAATTTTTTCACCGTAATTCGTTTTTTTATTTTAGACTTACCTTCTGACATGCTTATCTTCTTTCGTCTTTTCTTTGTTTTGATTTTTCTTCTTCTTATTTTCCTTTTCTTTGAACTTTTTAAACTTTTTTTTCTTTTTCTTCTTCTTTTCTTTGTTTTGATTTTTCTTGATTTTCGTATGCCTTCTCCTAATGATTGTCTAAATCCAGATAAATATTCTATTGCCGATATATGATAGGTTGATATTTGTTCATTTGTCCAGTGTTGTTGTTCGACTTGAGCTCTACGCATACGAAAATTCGGCAAGAAAGTATCGCTAGATCCAGATGGATTATTTGAAATTTCTTCTGATATATTTCGTAATGTATCGCTAACAGGAGAACCATTAGGATAATCTATTGATGGCAACGCCTCATGTAATATTCTGCTTAAAATATCTTCGCGAACATAATTGTTTATAACTCCACTATTTATTGGTGTATTTAAAAGGTTAGAGTGTCCATGTAATGGGTCGGTGTGAACATATGTTACGGTATTCGTAAATAATTCTTTTTGATATATTAAATAATTTGTTACATTATTTGGCGTCCAATTATTTACGGCAAATTCAAATCTTCTTTGATGCATAATTTTTTCAAAAACATCAGCTGCTCTCTGAATAAATCCAATCCATTCTGACATTAATGTAGTTAGAATTGGGCCGCGGTCTATATCAGGTTGTTCAGAATACATCTTTATTAATTCCAACATATCTCGATATGCGAATATGTATAAAATTTCTTTAGTTGGTTGTTGTTGTAATGATAACGGCACTGCTATATTGTCGGTTGATTCTGGCGGATTAGGTCTAACATGTGTAGCATCCGCATCCACTGAATGAGCTTGCGCCGGATGAGCTTGCGCATGCACTGGATGAGCGCGTACTTCACCTTCTTCCCTAACTAGTCTATCATATATTTCGCGAGAAGCATCATATCTCTCGTGCAAATATTCCAATTCTTCTCTAATTTCACTAACATCTCCCGAATCTCCGGCAAATAAATCATTTCTCTGTTCAATCATATATTGTAATGTATACGTTAATTGTAGTTGTCTACTATATGGTACTGTTTCTGGTACTCGTTGAACATTTCTACTTAGAGCAACTTGAACAATTTCACTATCAATTTTATCTTTAACAGATACACCTTTCACTTCTAATATTATTTCTTCGGGTATTATTACGTTAACCGATGCAGTTATTGATTTGTCGGAATTAATTGTATCTACTTTTGTTTCATATGCCCATCCGGCCTTTTTATAAGTATAATTTCCCAATTTATCGCCTTTTCTTTGATATCTTATACTGGTTATTACGCTTCTACTTGATTTATCATCATCGCGATCAATAATATGTTTTGTTTGAATTAATAATTGCACCTTTTTATCACCGTCAACCATATAATCCTTTTTTAATTCAAAAATAAAAAACCCCTTTTTATATTTAGGTTCTTCGTCTGGTATGTTATCTATTATTTTTTGAGTAGTAAAAAATTCAGAATATTTTCCTTCTTTTGGATAAGACAATTTACTCGGTGCGCTTTCAGGATCATCAATTTCAGTTTTGTCTTTTAATTCTTTAACAATATCTGTTTTATAAAATTCATTTACATATGGTATATCAAATTTATCAACATATGATTTGTCTCCATCAAATTCATATAAAAATATATTTTCATAAGCCTTAATTATATCGTTAATCGATCGAAACATTAAACGATGATATTTATCATCTATCAATTTTTTCGATTTTAAAGAATCTAAAAATTTGATATAAAATTTTTGAGCGGTTTTATATTCTTCGCGCGACATTTCAGTATAATCAGGTAATTTTTGCATATGACTTTCTACAAATGGAGCTTCGGACAATGCACATATAGAATATATTTTTTCTCCTCCATATTCTACTTTCCCCCTTTCGCCATCTGGTGCTTGGCCATGTATACCGCCGATTTCAAATATACTATTTATATTTCCTATTCGTTCGCGTTTTGATTCAAATGCATAATAGAATCGTGGAATAATAGCATGATTCTCATATGAGATTCCTTCTGGATTTTTTGTGTATGTAGAAATATCATAATCATCACTTGCCATAATGTCTAAATCAGTTAATAAATTTAAAATACTGTGTCCATCAACATAAACTTTATTAATTGGTCCAATAGGTAATTTGAAATAACGCTCGTCGCCTGCTTTTCCACCATATCCTTCATTCATTACTGATAAATTATGATGCTTACTTCTTTCGCACCCACTTAATAGTGGGCCATGTAGACGTTGAATCTGCCATTCGCTTGCTGAGTCGTTAATTCTCCAATCTGCTAATAAATTTTCCGGTTCATTGGCCTGTTGCAACAATTCGCGTCTATTTGCGCAAAAGATACCTTCTGGGAAAAATATATAAATGACATCTGTATCTGACGATAGATCAAATACAGAACTTAATTTATCTTGCCAATCATTGGTTAAAGAGGTTGGTCGTTTTTCCAATTCTTCCTTGAGTTCAGCTTCTGTGTCTTTTTCGCGTTTAATAGATCGGAGAGACATTGTTTCGCGTATTTTTGCTCTATCTTGTGTACGCATCGCCTGTTGGAACTCTTGATCCAAATTTCTTGAGGGAGAAATCTTGGTTGAAATGCCCTTTTCTTCTAATTCTTTTTTTGCTAGTTTAGCTTGTTCTCTCACTGATACTAATCTGGCTTTAACATCGGCAATTTTATCGTCTCTGCTTCCAGTTCTTTTTGGACTTTTTGATGCCTTATCTAATTTTTCTCCTTGATTAAAATCTAAACAAAAATGCTTATTTATTTTGTCTAAATCTTTTAGTCCGAGGTTTTTTCTACTCATCTCGATTAATATTATGAGAGAAATAAATATATAAAAATTATAATATATTGTAATAATAATTACAATAATATATGACACACAAGAATCCCAATAATCCCAATAATCCCAATAAAGAAAAATTACTTCCAAATACTTCATGTTGGTGTATTCGCGATACAATTAAAAAAACAGAACCTACGCCAGAATTTAAACCAAAACCTAATCGAAATCTCAAACCACTACCTAAAACATCTCTTTTAGACTCTAACCTTTTCAAATTTATATTCTCACCTTTTATTTATTTAACCAATTCTGTTAAGACGTAAAGCAAGAAAAAAAAATTGAAAAATTTTATTTCTCACTTTACACCTTTGCACAATTAAATCGCCGACCAAGGCAACTGTTACCACGCACATTTAACGTGCGAAGGTATAAAAGTATCATATCAAACACTGTTTTATGTCATATATGTCAATAATTTATATATTAAGAATTATCATAGAAATAATCGGTTTAATTACAATTATTAAATTTATACGTAGAATGCAAATTGAATCATTAAATTATATAAAAAAACGGTTTAATTGTATAAAATTAAAAACAAAAAAGACATATGCCAAGATTCAGTTTTTGTTTAATTTACCGAATATAATATTTATTATGGCCATGATTAGCACGTCATTTGAAAAATAAGCGCTATGTCATACAATCTATATCTTCAAACCCGATAATTTTATCTTAATCAAGAATTAAACTGTTAATTAAATTGAAATCATCCAAATAATAATCATATATTATTTTTTTTATAGAATCATCAATCAAAATAGTACTTAAAATTGTATTTGTGTTTTTATTATGATTAATTTTTCCAAATCTCTCTATTTTTTTATCAAAAATGCTATCTATATAATCTAAGCAATCATCGAAATTCTGATATAAAAATAGTTTACATCTTTTGGCACCTGCAATATAATCTATCTGTTTTAATCCAAATGTTGAAATACGCGTTTTATTATCTCTCGGATATATTTTGAAATCTCCACTTTCAATATATTCATTACACCTTTGAACAATTTCAAAAAAAGAGGGAGATCGAATAGATTATTATCTGATCATATGCCGGTATTGTCTACACTCGTTATATAGATTTAGATTTTTAGATTTCAAGATCTTCTTGATGTTTTTTTTAGTTTGTGTGTTTTTATAGATGTTCTTGATTTTTTTTTTTTAGTTTTT
>Ga0222668_1000661_pt1 | contig 19653 bp, 25 predicted proteins | sample AntAcemetagen728_FD_179823 | JGI IMG/M metagenome (GOLD analysis project Ga0222668, IMG submission 179823) | Saline water microbial communities from Ace Lake, Antarctica - #728 | ecosystem: Environmental > Aquatic > Non-marine Saline and Alkaline > Saline | place: Antarctica: Ace Lake... | reverse complement strand
AAAAAAGCCACTCAGAAATAATTTATTTTATTGATTGAGAAGCCCAGTTTGCATCTGGGCTTTTTTTATGCCTCAGTTTCCCTTACTTCTACATCTTCAAATGCCACAATATCATTGTCTAGATCGTCTTTTAATAAATAATGCTCCAGAGTTTCAAAGGAAGCCTCCCTTCCATACGCCACATCCTTTCCATCCAATTCTAAAAGCTTTACTGCATTTTCCTCGCTTATATCTTTTGGCACTTTAAGAGTGACAGTGTGATAATTTACACTTTTCGCTACTATACTAATTTTTTTCATTTGTGTTTGGTTTAAATAATTCAACTTGATTCACCTGTTGCATCTTAATTGCTTTATCTAGTCTCTTTTGTTCAATAATTAACAATTGCTGAGCCTTATACTCCTCTGTTTCATGTAACTTATTTGTTGCCACAGATACAGCGTCCATATTTATAAAACTCTTTTGTGCTAACTCTGGTAATTGTCCAAATAGCAGTTCATCAATTGTTATATAAATCCAAACTTCGAATTCTGGATTTAACCAGGCGGCAAATTTTAAAGCTAAAACTCTATGAAACCATAATCCCGATCTTCCTTTATTTTCAAATATTTCGTCGCTATCACTTAGGCCTAATCTCCCCCTAAAGTGGGGGAGATTAGACGCAGCAATGAAAGCTTTTGTACTCTTTAATTCAACCCTATTGAAAAAAATATCTAAAATCAAATAAGATCCCTCTCCTCGAGGAGAGGGCTGGGGTGAGGAGCATTAAACACCCTCCATCTCCTCTTTCATAAAGATTGGAATATGCTTACCCAGATTGGTCATTAATCTACGTCTCAGCACATTCATAAAAGCAGATTTGGTCTTATTATACCGCCTCCGTTTAGAATCATGTTTTACTATCGGCACATGCTTTCTGTGAGCCAGAAGTGTGTTCAAAAAACGAGTTTTGGCATTTTTCACAGTTAGCACAGATCTGCCCTCATAGCCATTAATCCATCCCAGTTTATTCAGGTCTATCCGATCCACAAATTTCTTCATGGCATCAATATTCGGCACATGGTTATAGGTGAGCTGCTTCATATCTTTGAAACGCCACCATTTCTTAAAAAAGAATTGAGCAGTCATCCCTAGACCCGCAGATTCCTTAATCACAATAGCATTCACAGAGTCGTAAAGGGAATCAGTAGCTCTAAGGTCAGACTTATCTATAGCACCTTTAAAATATTTCACACCATCTCTGGTAAGGGTCTTAACCATCTGAGCCACATCATCATAAATCTCCTCGTCAGTCATTTCTATAAATTAAAATTCCTTATAAAATCAATTTATGACGATAACCCTTGCGGTTATCTGGCAGTCTAAATTGATATGCTTATTTGGCTACTTTCTTACGCTAAGTAAAGTAGTGCCCGTCTGGCAGGACAGCGAAGAACAAACCTATTTCACAATCCTAAATTCAAAATGCTAAATACTAAACATAAAATAAATTCAAATCAGGCACAGCCACCTTAGCCTGCCCATCCCATTTCCAGCTCAGCGTATTCCCCATAAAGCCACTTTCATTATAAACACGCACTTTCAGCTTTAAAAATTCGCCAGCCACCATCGTCACTGCAGTAGCATTTTTGTCCAGACTGGTACCGGCATTATAAGCCCACTTATCTAGTATGAGTACATCTCCCAGCCATATTCTAACGCCATCATCCACGTTGGCTATCAGCGTAACATCACCAGAAACGGCCGCTTTTAAATAACCTTCAAATTCTACAACAGCCTTATCATTGTTCACGCCAGCTGTGTCAGCATCAGGAAATGTGTCGTCAAAACCATTGACATTTCCATTCGTTTCCACACTCTCATGAGTAGCCGCGGTAGTAAAATCAAAAGCAGGACCATAGCCCGCAGCGTTACTTATGAAATTCCAAAACTTTGCCCTTAGCCCATTAGTATTAGGCAAAATACACGCACCATTGGCATTGGCATAAGCCTGTGTATTCAGAGCATTCCAAGCCGCCAAAGCCTTAGCATCGGCATCAGCCTGGCTCAGTTCACTACCCCATTTTTCAGCGGCTATGGTTATCGTCACAGCACCGCCAATCTCGGGATCATCACATGTAGTATTCCTATAATCAGAAACTCGAGCATATTCCGCAGATTTATAAGGCGTAGTAGCCACCGCACAAGAGTCAGATTCGGCAGGAGCTAGATAGCCATCCTCGTTCACCGTATTGGGTTTCACTTCACGCGGTTGCACAGCCGTGCCGTCATCTAAGTACACCTTTTGCAGCATTATAGCACCAGATAAGCCATAGCGTTTTCCATTAGCATCTAGCAGGCAAGCCGTAGACAGAGGCGTCCAAGTAGTAGGCCTCGCTTCAGAAGCAGCTTTCACGGGCAAATCACTAAAATTAGATTCCTTATTGGAGTACTCAAAAACAAAAGACCGGCTAGAAATTTCCTCAGCATCATCAGCAATAGGATAGCCATCCGTTTGATTAAAAATAGGAATGTGAGCCCGGTCAGTCACCAAATAATACGCTCTCGCAAAAATGAAATCAGTCAAATAAAAAGCCAAAGCCTTATTGATCCAGTGCATCGCTACGCTCAGGCTTCGCATAGCAGACTTAGATATAATCTTCCGCTCAGCAGCCTGAACCAGATAATCATACCCCACAAAATGCTCACCCATTAAAGTATCAACGCTTACGTTAGTGGCCGACTGGCCATGAAGTGTTAATAAATCAAAAACCCCGAATGCATTTTCAAAAAGAACATACTTCGTGTTTCGCCTATAGCCAGCCTCAGCCTTAAAATACCTAACCTCACTAATCCGCTCAAAAGCACCGCCATCTATCTTTCCTACCAAATAAACAGTAAACTTAGCCACATCCATATTAGAGATAGCCACTGGGCAGCTCACAGGGAAACCGTAAACACCCATCGGCTCTATGCCCTGAGTATTTAGCGTTTCAAAACTGGCCTCAGCACCATCATTATAAGTCACCACCGTTTTTAAAGCCACTTCGGCTAAATCAAAATCGTACTGATGAAGCCAGTAAAGCCGCTCAGGTTGGCCATCCTGATAATAACCACCGTCAGGCTTATTGGTCAAAAACCTACGATTGGTCCCAATATAATCCTTCACAAAATCAGAATGATATTCAGCATAATCATGCTCAGAAATCCCAGACCTCAAAGCCCATCTACTAGTAAGAGTCACCGTCGCCACATTCACAGCAGCATCTTCCACCCTGTACACACAATAATATGGCGTTGTCATTCCATTAATTGTCGTGATTGCGTCTAATCCAAACTTCGGGTCCATGGCTCCAGCACTAGCATTAAGCTGCTCCTCCAAAAAGCCAGAGATCAGATCTTGAATCTCAAAAAACGCACCATGGTAAATAGCTACACCGCCATTACTTTCCACAGGCCGCTCCCGAGCCTCCAAAGTCTCAAAGAGTTCAAAACTGGAACTACCAGGAGCTTCTGGAAGATACACATCCAAAAAATAAGCAAGCTTAGTACGCACATACTCACCAGCCAAATCATAAGCAGGCACATTCACCACTATCTTATTACGAGCCAAATCCATCGCAATAGCACTACCGTCGAGCAAATCCTCTATAACCATAACTTAAAATAAATAGCTGTTAGCATTAAACACCATCTCCAAACTTAACCGCCAGCCATAATGGCTTTCAGCCCAGTCTCTTGATATTTCATTCTTCTCCATTTCATCTTCCAGATTAAGAATACCCTTGCCTTTATTATCAGCAATTAGCTTTTTCTGAAACTCACCCATGAGCGTAAACATTGCAGCAGACGCAGCCCTTTGTTTTGCCAAATCATCTAAAGGAGCCGTAGCAATAAAATTTATATCCACATGGAAAATGTCAAAATAACTGCCGCCGCCATTACTATTAAACTTAATAACAGGAGACTCTAGCCAGATATAAGGGTATGCAAAATCTGGACAGCCAGTCGCTTGATCTACACCATCCAAAGGGGTTCCGCCGTACATAAAGAACTTTATATCGGCATGGCCATTAGCCCAATCCTCAAAATAACCTATAAAGCTTGCATAGTCTCCAGCAATCAATTCCATTATATATCAATTATAAATTTTCAATTATAAATTCTTTCGGTCACTGAGCTTGCCGAAGTGCAGATGCAACAGCCATAACTCTTTGGTGCTTCAGATACATCCAGAGCGTATGAGCATTTGTTCCGCACACTCTTTCAAAATCACCATGCACGCCATCTTTAGCAATATCCTCCAAAACCGCAATCCAGCCTTCACCACCTTCAAAAAGACCGGGGCTATCGTCATCATCATTAGAAAATACTTGCTTATAAGCCTGCATAAAATCGGCATTCATACTCTCCCAGTATTGGAGCACAGCATAAGCCTCGCCTAAGTCCATCTCATCAAAACTCTCAGCGGCCTCCTCACAAATCTCACTATCAAAATCATCCCGAATAACTTTTTTACCATTCTTGGTAAATAAGTCGGTCACTGAGGCTCTCGAAGTGCTCGAAGTGCTCGTACGGCAAATAGTAGCCAGTAACAAGTTCAAATATTTAGTCTGACTCACAGATACAGCACCGTTGTCAGTGCTTGGGGTTGGTCGCTCAGGCTCTCGAATCGTTGCCAGCTTCAAATAATAAATATTGGCCATCGCCAGTTCTAGGCCACTGGTATCAGCAAAATTCTCTGCTGGTAGATAGTACTTTTTACGATTCACTGTAACAAACAAAAATGGCTTAGAACGCACCTTAGCGTTAATAAGCCATAACATTTTTTCTAAGAAATTAAGGATCACAATATTATTATCAGAAAAACTAACCTTCAAAGCCCTAAGCACAGCTTTAAAGATTTGGATCACTTTGTCGTAATCATGCCCATAATATTTTAATTGCATAAGAAGCGGCAGCACAGCCCCAATCTCCGCTTTGCTCAGATCACTAAAAGATTCAGGAACAGTCTTTCGTTTTCTCATTACTTTTTAGATTTGTAAATGACTTATGACCCTAACAACCCAAGATTCAGCAAACGAGGCCAACAAATGAGCCAGTGGTATTTCACAATTATTTTGGCACTAGCCATCCTCTCCCTAATTATCACATTCCTCTTCAACTAGCATCATTCAAGACTCCGAATCCCATCAAAAACAGGAAATCCCCACCCAACACCAATCGTATAAGTAGAATCCGTTAACCTCAATTTATCAGAAAACAGCGGCTTCCTAAACACCAGCCTCACCAGATCCACCCTCACGCCAGATTCTAGCTTATTAATATAAATACTATCCTCGGTCGCTGAGCCTCTCGAAGCGTCCACCACCGTCCTAAGTGTACGTTGAAGCCCAACTATCTGCCTATCAAAACTAATACGATCCACCTTAGCCGTACCACTCACTTTTTGAATCGTCATTTGCAACTCACCCACCTCACGCACCCTAAGAGTCAAGTCATTTTTCGCAGAAAGCAAACTGTCAGCCGTAGCGGTCACAGAGGCCCTCGAAGTGGCAAGCGATTTCTCCACAGGATTAACGCGAAACCATGTATTAATCTGCCAAACAGCAATAGCCACCACGATACCCACAAGAGCATAAGACGCAGAAGACAATACAGCCTTTAAGCCACCACCAGTGAAAAAAGAAAAAATAGCCTTAATCATAATTACTTCTCATCATCCATCCCGGTCTTAGACTTAGCCCAGCTTTCCACTATATCGGCCAAAGACTTAGGGAACATTACAAAGCCAATAGCAATAATAAAAACAGCAATGTCCAGCCAACTACCCTCCAGTGTACCCGTCCAATACCTATAAAACTGACCTCCTAAAGCGGCGATTCCTATGCCCCACAAAATCCAAAAAGAAATCTTATTCCTAAAAATTTTGCCCATCTTATTTTTATTTAAAAATTGATTTGAAATATTCCCAAAAACTACCCCCATAAAACTCATTCACCTCCCGCCTATTTCTAGCCATCCAGAATAGTAAGGCTAAAACGATAACGCACCATTTGATTAGATTATAAGCAAGGTCGCCACCAGTAAAAAAAGAAAAAAGAAAAGTCACAAGGGTAGGTTTTATAGAGTCCATTACTAGTAAAGATTACAGTTCAATTTAAAACCAAGCCAATCATTCTTTAAAGAAGCCATATCAAGCAGAAAATCCCGAGTCTCACCAGGCCCCACTTTAGTATCAATCACATGCTCATTAGAATTCAAAAACTCAAACCTAATACTCATATCAATATCGTCGGTCCCTGAGCCTAGCCCAAATCCACTAGAAGGAATATTAAGGTTCTTAACCCTCAATCTATATTCACCGAATTTTATATAAAAATGAGCGTCGTCAGGATGATTATTGCCACGCATTTTTATGCCAGTGCTTCCCGGATGAATCCCACCTTTAGTATCATATAATTTCCAAACCAGCCTACCGGTATCATCATAAAGGCTCATTTCTATTTTACTCGGCACTCTGGCATTAATCAGATAAGCATTAGCCGTAGTAGAGTGGCTAGGTAAGCTAATAGTCGCCAGTCCATTCACTACTTGCCGTTCAGCCAGTTTAGTATTCCGCACACTGGGGTAGTTAACCCCAGTCTGTCCGTAAAAATCATATTCAGCCACACCTCCAGACATCTCTGCTTTTAGTGCTGCATAACTAGACCCATAATAATACCCCACCTTCCCAATATGGTTATTCGTATCCCCACCATTTTCTTCCGGTTCATGAGGCACAATAACAATAGGATCAGTATCAGGAATCGTCCGTACCTCCTTTTTTGCAGCCTTAGCCGTTTTAAATAATCTTAGATTCGGGTCATCTTTATAAGCCTGGTAGGATATATTTTCTTTACATAAGCCGTACCCCGTCACATTAGAAGGCACATCATAACAGTAGCAGATATCCCACCCTTGAATTTCAGGCAAAGCCGAAATGTCGGGCAACTTCATCCCACCCCAATCTGTGTGATTCAATAACCAAGGACTAAAATCAGGAACCCCTTCGTCTGTTTTTACCAGCTCATGCCCTTGAAAATTGCCACCTCTAAAAAGCATAAAATTACCGTCTGGACTAGCCTGCAGAGTGTACCCAATAAGATAAACAGGATATTCAGCATCCGTAAAAGTTCCAATCTTGGTTTGCCCCGTAGCCGAGGCTCCAGACGTCAGTCCCACAGCCAGCATCATAATTAGGCCGTACAAAAAGTTTCTACATTTCATCATGAAAATATTTAGTTAAGTAATGATCCTCTCAAGAATACAGGACCTTATTGATTTGGACTTCAAGATGCCAAAAGCGAAAACCACAAAACAGGGTAAAACTTTTTCATCAAACTGGTAGCCGTAATGGCATAACAATAATTACCAGATCGGTATAAAACAAAAAGGTGAGCCCCACAGGAGCACACCTTTAAAACACTTCCCTAATAATTAAACAGAATAGAAAAAATGAAATCATTTAAGCTGCTTCCATAAGTTCGTCAGAAATCCTGATCCACTTATAAGTCACGCCATGCACTACCTCGGTATCATAGTCACCAGCATCTATCTTGGCCTTCATCTCACGCCATCCCATACCAAAATCCATTTGGAAATGAGGTCTATCCCATTTCTTTCCGTTTCTTATGAAACCATTCTGGAACCCATTGCTTTCAAACCAAGTAATACATTCCAGCCAGTCAGCCACGCCATCATTATCACCATCACGTCTCAAATCCCAGCTGGCTTCCTCAAAAATCCCATCCCCATTTTTATCATAAAGCAGCACAATGTCAAAAGCCAACCCATAATTATGGATACTCTGCCATGCCCATGCGTTAGTTACTTTAGGCCTTTTATTGGCTAGTGTGTTTTGCTCAAAAGCCGTCCTAAAAGTCCAAGAAAACCGCAGCCTAACACCACTGCCTAGAAAATAATAGTTCAGCTGGAGATACAGCTCCAGCACTCTTTTCCTAATAGCAGGGTGCAGCGTACCTATTCTCTCCAGCGTAATCAGGTCAGCACTAGCCAGTCTCTTATCCATAATCATAGCACGAAAAATTTATTCTCAGCATCATTCTTAAAACCACCGCTGGTCGCAGAGGCACTCGAAGCGTCGGTATAATAAACACTCCCAAAATAAATGGGCATAATAGCATCAGTAGCCGTAGCGTTCAAAAAAATCATCAGCTCGTTTTTAGCCATCTCCAGATTATCACTTTCTTTAAGCATTATTTCATCACGCCTTGCACCGGAAAGTACTTCCTCATTATTGATGCCATCAGTTTCAGAAATTAAACGCCAGTCCTCAGAAATATTCAGGTACGGCATCCCTTCCACCACAGCCTTTAGAGCCACCACTTTGCTAATCATCTCAATAGCCAATTTCTCATCAGCACTACCTTCACCAGACTTTTTCTTAGCCAGCAAATCAGTGATAAAACCAGAACCAATCAGCTTACGCAAAAACCCTTTTTGAGACTCCAGAATTCTAGGCTTCAATCCCATAAACATCCTTCTGCTATTCTTAGCATGAGGAAACATTAATGTCAATTCAGTAGCACCGCTCACAAATAAACTCTTGTCTATCGTGTATTGAGCACTATCCGTCCATGTCGCAAAATCATCAGCATTAGCCTCCAAATATTGTAGAGCCAGCTCCACAGCTCTGTCACCTCTAGCCATCGCATCTTTACGGCCACCTACCGTAGCCCACTTCGCAGGAGCCTGCATGTTGGCAGGAGAGGGAGAAGTTTTGCCAGCGTCGCCAGTAGTCATTATCATTCTAAACCACCCTGCAAAATCGGCATAAGCAGCACACGCTATTTGCAGCTTAGAGATAAGAGCCTTTTGTTTATCAGTGCCAGCAATAGCCGTATCATCATCAGGCACCAGTGCCGCTAGTTCAGTCAAAAGCTCAGAACCAATAGCCGGAATCATAAAAAACTCCTCAGCCTCAATAATAAATGGCTTCCAAGTTTCCCAGTTCATTGTGCGTTGAATCCCACCAAAACTAGCTTTGAATTGCGTAATCGTCTTAAATAGCATACTTTAATTATTATTAGGGTGAGAAACATTATCCTCAGCAGTAGAGCCCTGCACGTAGCTATCTATTCGCTGTATACCTATATGGTACTTCTCCCATCCGCCTTGCAGCTTAGCAGCTATCCGTACAGGTTTTACCAGCCTTTCACGGTCAAAAAACGTCAAGTAATCTTGTAAGTAAGCAGCCTCAGCAGCTATCTCCTTGCCACTACTACCCATCACAGAGCCAATCTGCACACCAGCCAGTTTAGCCGGCACACCATGGCCAGAAGCCTGAGCCAAATTAGCCGCCTCAAACATCTTAATAAAAGAATCATCCTTAATCGGGTTCGGCATAGGCGTAATCTTAACTTCATTAAGCACACCACCACGATCATAAGAAGCCCTATGAAAAGTAATAAGCACTTTGTTACTCTCTTCCACGCTAGAAAGCACATCAGTAATGCTTGCCAAAGTTTTCTCTTTCAGCACCTCAGTCTCCTTTTCATCCAGACCCCATTTGTCAAAATAACTTTCAGGAAAACTTATATGATGCGTCACAAAAAAACCATTCCGAAAAGCTGCTGCATAAAACTTAGGTACACCATTAGCCACATTTGTCCAGGCCTCAGTTCCCCACCATCCAGCCCAGCCATAAATTTTTTGCATCGGCTTTCCGCCCAATAAATGAATCAAGCTAGCCGCATGCTTTTCAGGCTTAGCTTTATCAAAAGCAGGAATCACCAAACAATCCTTTTTATTCACCCATTTTTTATGACCAAACTGGTTAGAAATCCAAAATGAATTAAGCTTTGAGGCAGTCGCCACTGGCACTTCCGCCCTCAGCTCATTATTTTCAATGACATCCAAGGCTATGGGCTTCTTTGTTTTAGTATCAAGCACCATTCTTGCATTAATCTCAGAACTAAAAGCCAGTTGCATACTGCCTTGCTCCACATAAGTACTTATATCCAAATCCTCTAACCAAGCATCAAAAGCACTATCAAATGCAGGCTTTAAAACCATTCGGTTATTTTCCACAGTACGCTCAAAAAGAGAAATACCAAGCCCAGCAATAAAACTAGCTTTCGTCTCTAGCAGCTGCCATTTGTTCGGTGATTCAGTCACCAGCTTATGCATTTGCAACAGTCGCTTATCGTCTTTTCCTCTTGAAAAATATTTACCAGATTCAGGCTTGGCAGTACCATTACCGCTAGTGTACTTGTCACCGTCAATTTGCTTATCTGCATTTTTTCCAAAAGTCACTAACACGCTACTGCCTTCGCTATTGTACTTATGAACATAAGTACCATGCCCTAATTTTTTCATGCCAGAAAGTCAATCCCTTGACCATTAAATTTTAATAGGAAATCAATTTTCACTTCAAAGTCACCTCCCTCATTAAGGTTTCTGAGTTTCAGAAGTCCGCTTCTATTATATCTCTTAACTTCATTCAGTCTGTTGGAACTTGGCCGCAAGCAGCATCTATTCTTAGATCCATATTCGCCACTTAACTTTCTATACTCAATAGAAAAAACAGAATCAACTTTGTTCATTTCAGACAATGCGGCTCTCAATCCAATCTTTGAATCCATACACAATGATATAAAACAGCCAATACAGCAAACAGGGCAAAAGTTTTTTAGCCATTTATGCAAGAATTATTTATTTAAGATTCTAACCTTAAAATGCTTACAGCCGTTTTTCTCATTCAAGACGATCATGAAAGGAAACCCATAGAATCCCCCACTATAACGGATTGGGCAATTGCCGTTTAAAAAATAGAATGTAGATAGATAGTTATTTGATGATTACTCCAGTATTGCTCCAACCAGAATTAGGCAAAAGCTTTTTATACTTAGCCCAAACGATGTAGTCAAACGCATCTGTTGGATCGGTTGCGTACTCTCGTAGTCTGGCTTTTGATTCAGACGACTTGTCTTTCGAGAATGACTTGTCGGTTTTTACTAGGGTATTTTGTAGGGAAATTATGAAGGATTTATTCGTGTTTTGATTGATCTTAATCCTAGGGGATTTCTCGGAATATCCGGACAAAAGATTATTGACAAGAGTGTACCGATCCTTGGAGTTTGGGTAGCTCGTTAATTCTCTTCTGAATATTCGCCATTTCTTTTCTTTGAGTTTATCACAGAACTCATCGAAGAATACTTTATTGGATGATGACGTTGAAGCTGAACGCTTGTTTCCATTTGGATCGCCATATATAAACACGTCTCGTTTCAAGTGGCCACTATACTTTTCATTAAACCACTCTGCAAGTTGTACTAATAGGTTTGTTTCTTGAGTTTGTGACGTAACAGCTGGCTTTTTGAAATCACTATCTATTATTCTAAACTCTTTCCCGTATTCTTGACATACTAGAAGCCAGCATATATCTGCATTGAAATCCATTGATAATTCAAGCGGCTTATCTGAATGGTAGTCATTCGTGGACCACGTGGTTACGTTCTTATCATTCAAATGGTAGTCGTAACTTTTACTGTATAGATTAGTTTCGCCATTGAAGCCGTGATAGTATGCGTTTGGCAGCTTGACTATTCTATGATTAAGTACTTCGACATTGAACTTCCATGGATCCATGGCATCACGAAGTCTTGACTCATAACCTTCTGGAAGAAACTGCTGGTTGTCTTTAAAAGTGGCCTCAATGAATAGGTGCGTAGGATGGTTATCATGGTGCCACTGCTCACCAAACTTTTCAACTTGTTTCGCTCTATACTCTAGCATTATCTTATGCTTTTCCTCTGTATCATAAATCCAATTACCTTGAATAGTCCAGGAGGCAGAGGAGAAATCGAAGAATCCATAGTGCCAAGGATGGTTTACGTATGGAGCTGTAACATCTGAACGTAAGGCTGGCATTAATATCTCCTGAATAAAATCAAAAGATATAGTGGCAGATTCGTCCACCAATATGCCATCTATTGATAATCCTCTGTGTGTGTCTTTATTATCTTGGGATACCAGTCTTATTGTGAAACCATTAATGAAGCTGATAGTGTATTGGATTATTCGCTTTCCTGGTTTCTCATAAGGTCTTATCCAATGTTTGGGGGCCTGAATTCCTACCACATAAACACCGTATGTGGCGAATTTTGGATCATACTCATGGTAGCCCATTTTTTCCAAGGACTTTCTAAGGTTTGGAAGTATGATAGAATCCAACTGCACATATGAAAGACCGGCAGCCACCCAAGTGGCACGAGGGAAGTTTTCAAAAATAAGTCCAATGAGGAAACCCATTCCCATAGATTTCCCTGAGCCTCTGCCACCGATAAAGCTTTTTCTATTGGCTCTGGACTGAATAAGCTTACGCTGTTTGTCGTTTATGTTTATTGACAGGCTACTACTCATCGAGACTTATCGTTTGAGTTTCGGCCTTAGACTCATTTCCTGAGAAATTATTCACCTGAACATTCCAAACCATCTTGGTAGGTCTCATGAACTTTTCTGGATCGTGCCCTTCGGTATCTTTCACATGGAGTTCTGCTAGCTCGTCGGCTTTGGCTCTTGCCGAAATAGATACCAGGTACTGCTTATCTTTCAAGGCCAGCTGGCTCAGCATATCATAATATTCTATACTTGCAGCTGTTCGGCCATCTTTGTCTACTTGGCTAAGTTTTCCATAAATGGCTATGGAGGTAGCTAAGTCATATTTGGCCTGACGCTCTTGAATTTCGTAATCTTTCATCACAGCAGAAATTATCATGCTCTGAGTCCTTCCCATGGCATAGAAGCTCCAAATCTTCTGGTACCGTTCTAGCTTTTCGGCTTGTAGTTCAGTTAAAGTCTCCCATTCAATTTCATTGAGGTAATACCGTAGATATATTTCTATTTCCTTGGGCTTTACTTTGAGTAGCCTTTTAATGCGAGCACTGGTAAATTTCTTTAAAGCCATGCCCAAAACTGGAAAACGGCAATTGCCGTTTCAAGGGCAGAAGTTTTTAGGACAAAAAAAGCCCCACCAAATGGCAGGGCAATTTATATTAATCAAATAATCCATCACCACAGGTCTTTAAGATTGAAGACTCTGCAAGTTCCTTATAAGCTTCCTCGGTAGGATGCTTGGCGTCAGATACTAAAATTGTTCCTTCTTCAAAAAAGTGTTTCCAACTTCTTTTCAGCTTTCTTCCCTTCTCATTATGCTTATCAAAAGCATAGTCTGGAACAGGTCGCAGCCGTTTTTGATGGCAGCCCCAAAAGTAAATCAATGCCCAATCTATGGTTCTTGACTTTTTAGAACGGCACAGCTTCAAAACCGCATGAGTTAAAAATAAACGCTCTGGCTTATTCTTGTCGTCCTTCTTTTTGGCCTGCTCTTTATGCATCATGTAAAGGGCATATATTTCAGAAGAAAGATTTGGCTCTGCTAGTCCTACATCCTCGCTACTCATTATACGTAGCCGTTTCCAGATGTATTCATGAAAATTGGAATTGAACAGTTCCACTGCCCAAAACATGGCTTCATCCTCTATTCCCCTTCTGATACTCTTTTGTAAAGCTGAAGAGCATTCAAAAAAATCATACTGGTTAACTGTTTTTAAATCGTATCTGCTCATAGTTTGCCTGCCTCAGCGAAGGAGTAAAACCCTTCTGATGAAATAATTAAATGATCTATTACTGAAATGTCTAATAACTTACCGGCCTCCTTTAATTTATTAGTCAACGCGGTATCTGAATTGGACGGTTTAAGGTTTCCGCTGGGGTGATTGTGTGCCACAATAATGGCCGAGGACTGGCATGTGAGTGCCACCCCGAATATTATTTTCGGGTCCATAATGGTTCCTGATATACCACCCTGCGAAATCTTATAGCTGCCTATCACTTTATTGCATCTGTTGAGACATAAGATAAATGCCTCTTCAAACCAGTCTACATTGTCTGCGTTAAAGACTTCCATGAAAGCATTATAAGCGTCTTCGATGGAGGTTATATGATATAACTCCTCTTTTGGCACTCGTGTCTTGTACTTCATTGTCATCTTAATGTTTGGTATTCTAAATTTTTTGTCCATTTTTACACTCGTTCTGAGATGATTAACTACAATTGATTTTTTAAGAACAGTAAAGCCCAGTTGACGCTGGGCTTTTTGTTTACTGCTCAAATAAGTCTTGCTGCTTTTCGTCCGATGCAGCTGAAAATAACGGAAGGTCTGAATGACCTTTTAGCAAGCTTCTTTGCTCTCCCCAAACTTTGTCCGGGTGTTTCTTGAAATATGCTTTCACGGCCACTTGCTCTACTTCTGGAAGTAGAGCAATGATTTTGGCTTTGTGCTTGGCTTTATTTTTCATGCACAAAGAAGATTTGGGCTGTACTTGCAGAGTTCATAAAGTGCTTGTTAATTCTGAATCTAAAAGCTGGTACAGACTCGCCCTTATTTGACGTGAACTGGTACCGGCCATTTGCGGCTTCGAAAGTTGAATTCTCATTTTTCGCGATTGTCAAGATGATTTTTTGCATTGTTCTGGTGTTTTAAAGATTACGTTTATGATTAACTACATCTGTAATCTCTCCCAGCAAAACGGATATTAAAAGCGATAATCCTATTATTTTTTGTCTAAAACAAGGCCAACTGACCAGTCTCTAATTTAAGTTCTGCAGCAGCTTTCAACTCAGGTGCTTTCACATAGAATCGCGACTCTTCCCAGCAGTGGACTGGCCGCAAGTGAGGGAATGGATTTATACCAGGTAAGCCCAGATATGGATTCACAACATAGCCAAAACGCCAGTCCATTGTTAAGGTATTCATACAGGCCACTTCACCATTACAGCCATGTATGGCCATATTTACGGCTGTCATTTTTGCACAAATAGGATCTACGTCCGCCGCGTATGCCCACAGTTTCGGGTTAACTACTTTGGCAGCTAAAATTAAACGGCCACTTCCACAGCAAGGATCATTGACCGTCTCTCTTTCAATTGGATTGATAAGCTTAGACATTAAATCAACAACACACGGAGGTGTGAAAAACTGACCTAAAGCACTTGACTTATACCTACTGGCGATTATCTCATAGAAAATACCAAGGCCATCGTACCAAGAATTATCATCCTTCACCATTACACCATATGCTTTAATAAGATGGACCACGAGTTCATTGAACTTGCCGTAGTCATCTCCGTACTTTCGCTGAAGTTCTGCTGCCAGTAGAGGATCACCATCTACTAGAAATCCTCCAGTGATGTAGCCCAGGAAATCGCCAAACACCGTTCCATAATCTGAATGCCTATAAGAGATAGCATCAAAAGTGGCAGCAAAGTCTTTCAACTCTGCAGGCACTTCATATGTTAGCTTTCCCACAATTAAAATGGGGCATCTTCATCCGCCATTACTTCTATTTCGCCTCTAACGAGGTTGTCAAGATGCATTGCGTATTTTTCAGTGATTTTGAAGCCACAGAGCTCTTCCATTCTTGCCTCAAACTTCTCTAAGTGAGATTCATTATAAGACCTGTATTTGCCTTTGCGGTAAGTGGTCAAATATTCCACAATAGCTTCCTCTGTAATCTCACGGCCAAAAGTGGTTGACATCTCCATAGCCTGAACATCTAGCTCAAGGCCATCTTTACTAAACCAAGATGCAGAAACATCCGAAAGCTTATTCTTATCACAGAAGCGTTCAAAGCTTTGTTTGGTGGTTTGGCTTAAATGGGAATTAATAAAACCCGGAACACTATCATCAATATCTCTATTGGCCACGGCCATAAGATAATTAGAAGCCAGTTCCGCAGGGTTCTGGATTTCATTCAATAGAAAATTGTTGATATCTGAATATGAAAAAGGCACGTCATCACTTACTGCTGCATGACCTTTAATTTCGCTGATTTCTGCCAGACCAAATTTCTTACAAAGCATCCTGTCTTTGTAATTATTGGAGGCTCGTTGGCCGCACTCTTTAGCCCATACATAGTACTCATCTACCGACTTGCCGGTACGATTACAAAATCTAAAAATACTTGAATTTTTCGGGGCGTTTGTCCCATTTTTTAATCGAATTCTCATGTGTTCTGATGTTTAAGTGAATAATTAACTACATCAGAAATCTCATGAAAATGAGCGATTTACAGAAACAGAAGAGCAGTAAATGTGGCAGCCAGAATCAGAAGATTTGGCAATAAAAAAGCCCTCTGAATTCTTAGAGGGCTTAATCTTAAAGGCCTATCTCGCTTTCCGCTTCAATTATACGAATCAAACTAAAATATCTACGCAATTTTAGTAGTAACTGTTTCCAAAATCAGATAAGGAAATTCAGTAATTGTTGGATGCCCTTTAGCAGCCATTTTAAAGTTCTCGGCTCTGACAATAGTTGTAACGTGAGATTTGCTCATAGTAGTGGCAATTTTATGACTTCCATGCTCTTCCGATTTGTTGGCAAGCATTATGGTAGCATCATCTGGAGTGTTTTCTAGGACTGCCTTTAATTCTTTAATGGTAATTAGTTCTAATGTAATTTCTGACATAATAAAAGTTGTTTAACGTTTTGATGAAAAATTAGCTATACCCATGACAAGAGCTATAGCCTTTAACATCACAAAGGTACAATCACCAAACGACTCTAGAACTACCCTTTTTGTTCCTGAATAACCTTATTAATACCGTTTTATCTGCTTTTTACTTCATATTGGCAAAAAAAGCCACACGATTTCTCAGGTGGCTTTCAGCGAATCCTCAATTATTTCATAAATAACAATAAGAGCCAGAATCTACATTGATAGATATTGTGCCCTCAGATATTACAGGTTCAATCCATGGACAATAACATTCTCGAATTGATTAGCTTATCCATATCAATAAGGTAGTTTAAATGTTTTCTGGAAAGCGTGTTTCATCTTCCCTTTATTCTTTCTCAAAGATATAACATCAGAACCAAAAACCTTCTGGAGTAGCTTGAAATCTTGCTCCTCGGCATCTGTGCTTCTAAACTCTGCCAGTCCACCTCTATTCACAAAAGTCTCACGCTGTCTCCAGTAAAACCTTAAATCCTTAAAACCACCTCTATGATGGTAGGCATTTAGGCAGCTAATCCAATAATCCTCATTACAGATGATATCTGGATTATACCAAAGCTTAGAACCTTCCAAAACACCGTGAGCACAGCCAGTGAAGTACCCTGAGAATCTCACAGGTTCTGGACTCTTGAAGTGTAGTGGAGTAGGGGCCGTAGAAAATCCGAAGAGAAAAAACCCAGCATCATGACAGGCATTAGCCGCAAGCTGGATAATGTCATAAGCCACATCTGGTTCCACAATTGTTTCCTCGCCTTTTTCTGTATAAACACGTGTGAGGTTAGCAATGTCATCATCCAGCATCATCACGTTTTTGAAGTGCTTTATGATCCAATCTCTCTTTCTGGCCAAACCAATAATGGCATCTGGATGCGTCACTATTTCTATACCAGGATTGCATGCTGCATACATTTTGGCTTGAGATTCCTCTACGCACAAAATGGCGTTATCTACCGCAGAGATGGTGTTTACTCTATCCCACCTTTTATGTGAAGGAATGACCACTTTTACTTCCATAGCTCCATCAGTCTTTTAGCGTCAATAACTTTCATAAGTCCTACATTCTGGCTCTTATAACATTGTCCTCTTTCTATTTCTAGCTTTTCAAAAAGATTATTCTCGTCTATCTCATTGGTGCAGACTATTACCACGGCACTATACTTCTCAGAGAACTTTGGCACTATCGGCATTTCTGGTTCATCAGTTTCTACCATCTCGGCTATTTGAGCCCCTGCCTCTTCCAGCATTATCCCAAAATCATCAAGGTTTAGAAATTCGTCAAATTCTTCTTTGAGCTTCTCCATGTCAAACTCTCCAGCATGTTGATTCTCAATAATCATCACTTCCCTCAGCTCTTCCTCAGATAGTTTCCTGGTGGCCGTTCTTACATCTATTTCGATGTCTCCAAAACCATACTGGCGAAGCAGCTCACAACGCTGCGTACCGCCAAGAAGCGTACCATCTGCATCACGCACAGGAATAGATATTAGGCCATACTTTTGAAGACGCTCCCACAGTTTCCGTTTCTCTTCAGCCTTTATTTTTCGGGGATTTTTAACACTGGGTATCAGATTAGACACCTTCACCTTTTCGGTGAGAAACAGTTCGTTAATCATAATTGCAGTTAATAATTAAATACTGCAACAAATAAGAAGAATGGCAATTGCCATTTCAAGGATAGAAATTAAGCAAGCAAATTGTGTTGCTCTAAAATACAATAGAAATACTTTGAGGCGATGTCCTCAGGCAGCGTTCCGTCAATCGTGTATTCGCTATTTTCAAACATCAGCAAACTGCCAATATCCTTAATGGCTTTATCGAAGGGTTTAAAAAACGGCATTGGAGGGGACTTGTAGCCTGACTTTCTTCTGTCAGAAAACCTATTGGCACAAACATGCTCAGGTGTCTTTAGATGGACACTAATTATCAAGCCAGTCCAGGAGGCTTTGATCTCCTTTATCCATTTAGAAGTGCCAGACGTTTCCAGTAGCACATTTTCACTTTCTGAAACGTCAGACATTAGAGCAGTCCAAGCCTTTGTTTCGTTTTCGTAGTTATGAGCCTCATAAAGGGTTCTATATTCATCTATTCCCAGACAATTTACAGAGTCTTTTAAATCAGGCTTCACGGCCTCAATAAGACTACTTTTTCCACTAGCCAAATTTCCCATCAGCAGCACCAGTACGCCTTTCATAAGCTTTTAAATTTAGTCTCCATGGCGTCCATTTTCATTTCGCCATGAGCCAGTCTGGTGGTGTAGCCTTGTTTTTTTGCTTCCGTTTTGGCAGCATTAAAAGCCTTTCTCCACTTAGAAATATTGCTTCTAAGGTTCCTTATCGCTTTATCCAGTTCAAATTTATCACTTGGTAAAGCACGCTCAAATTCAGGATCTAATATTGGAGCTTCATTTGGCAAAATCCCATGTTCCATCACATGAATGATCTTATCTGAGAAGCTGGACCACAGCTCTCTTAATCCTAAAATCCTGTCTGTTATATCCTTAACATTGGTGGTGGTAGGGTAGTCCTGTAAAGAGTTAGAAAGCAATGCCTTTTGAGTGTCTACCTCTGCCTGTTCTTTTTTTAAGCCCATCAAAAGCCTTTCTTTTTCACTTCCTGGAGTTATGGGAGTAGGAGCATATTCCTTAGTTTTTACAGAAGTGGTAGGAGGCTTGGGATCGGCATTTGTTGATTTAGAACCCTGAGCGGAGCGGAAGGGTTGACGCGTCGCCTCATTGTAACCCACCATAAAGTCGTCAAACTCAGGTTGCTGAATTTTTCCCCTTCTAAGGTATTTTTCCATTTGCTCCTTCTTTATCTGGAGCTGCAGTTTTGGCAAGTCTATCATTGCTCAGTAGTTTTTGAATTAAATCAACGAAGTCCTGAATAGTGTCTTTATAAGTGACCATCTCCACGTATTCGTCCGGTTCATCATAATGGTCGGGTAATTCGCATTCGGCCAAATGGCAATTTAAAGAAGCAAGCAAACCAGTAGGGTTATCGAGCTTGTCAGTGAGGCAAGGAGTATTTGCAAACAAATGAGGCATTGAAAATGTCGGTTGGTCCTTGCAGTCAATAATATACCAGGGTACACCAAA
>Ga0222668_1000659_pt1 | contig 19717 bp, 11 predicted proteins | sample AntAcemetagen728_FD_179823 | JGI IMG/M metagenome (GOLD analysis project Ga0222668, IMG submission 179823) | Saline water microbial communities from Ace Lake, Antarctica - #728 | ecosystem: Environmental > Aquatic > Non-marine Saline and Alkaline > Saline | place: Antarctica: Ace Lake... | reverse complement strand
AAATTTCAAACTATGCAGGAGTAAAAGGTGAATTGGTCTTTGACAATACGCTACCCATGGGTTTGAATTTGCGCCGTGGAATGAGATGGAAAGTATGGGGTGAATACTATATGGACCCAACCAATACCGATAGAACTTTCATGACCGTTGGTTTGGATTGGAGAAACTACTACCGCATCCACCGCAATTTGATCCTGGCGAGCCGTGTGGGATGGAGCGCTTCCTTTGGGGCTGAGCGGTTGGCGTTCTTCCTCGGCTCGGTAGACAACGCTATGAACCCTCGCGAGGACAATTCGCTTCCTTTGGATCCAGAACAGAATTACCAATTTCAAACGCGAGGTGCACCCATGCGTGGTTTCTTTGCCAATGCAAGAAATGGAAACAGCTTTGCGGTGATAAACAACGAGCTGAGATGGCCCGTATTTAGCTACTTTTTCCAAAAGCCTTTGAAGAGTGATTTTTTAGAAAACTTTCAGGTCTTGGGCTTTTTCGATGTGGGTTCAGCTTGGACAGGTCCAACGCCATATTCTGAAGAAAATAGCTTCAACAGTACTATTCTTCAATCTGGAAATGTGACCATCGAAATTGAGAACAACCGCGACCCAGTTATTTATGGATATGGTTTTGGCCTCCGAAGTAAATTGTTGGGGTATTTCATCAGAACAGATTGGGCTTGGGGAGTGGATGATGGCATTACCCTCGACCGCGTATTTTACATATCTTTAGCCATGGACTTCTAGGCCACTATTCTGCCTGAATGTCTTTCAAAAAAGTTCCAAACATGATCCTTCTTGACGACTTAGCTTCATCTGCAGATGCTGCCTTGGAAGACCTTATTGAGATTCGTAGACACCTGCATGCCAACCCTGAACTTTCGTTCCATGAAGAAAAAACGGCGGCATACGTTTCCAATAGATTAACAGAGCTTGGTATTCCGCATAAGTCGGGCATCGGTGGTCACGGAATTGTCGCTGACATTGTAGGAGAGATGGACGGTAAAGTGGTAGCCATAAGAGGCGATATGGACGCCTTGCCAATCACAGAACTAAATGAAGTTTCTTACGCTTCCAGAAACAAAGGAATCATGCACGCTTGCGGACACGATGTCCACACCACGTGTATTCTTGGCGCCGCAAGACTATTGCAGGAAAGAAAATCATCACTGCAAGGAACGGTCAGATTAATTTTCCAACCAGCAGAAGAACGAATTCCTGGTGGGGCCTCTTTAATGATCAAAGATGGAGCATTGAAAAATCCAGACGTGCAGCTGATCTTTGGCCAGCATGTTTATCCCGACATGGAAGTAGGAAATGTGGGCTTTAGACCAGGTATGTATATGGCTTCTGCCGATGAGCTTTACATTACCATTAAAGGCAAAGGCGGTCATGCAGGCCTACCGCATAAATGCATAGACACCATTCTAATGGCTTCACAAGTTGTAACATCTATTCAGCAGCTTGTTAGCAGAAGGGCCAATGCGAGCACACCCACTGTCGTGTCTATCGGAAAATTCATAGGGAATGGCGCCACCAATGTGATACCCGATGAGGTAAAGCTGGAGGGGACGATTCGAACGATGAATGAAAAATGGAGATATGAATTGCATGATTTGCTCAAAGACCTCGTTTCAGGAATTTGCGAGTCAATGGGTGGCTTAGCTGAAATTGAAGTTAGAAAGGGATATCCCGCTTTGATCAATGACAATGACCTTACCGCTTGGGCAAAACAAAAAGCCATTGAGTTGCTTGGAGAAGAGAATGTGCACGATCTCGATTTGAGAATGACCGCGGAAGATTTTTCTTATTTCGCCCAAGAGATTCCCGCGTGTTTTTACCGATTGGGAACTTCTAATGCCAGCAAAGGACTGGGTGCTCCACTTCACACGGGAAAATTCGATATAGACGAAGATGCCCTGCGTATAGGTTCATCGCTTATGGCTACGCTTGCCGCGAAGGCTTTGGAAGAAAGGTAGGCAGTGAAACATCCTTCCTCAAGGATGTTTTTAATTTTCAAGCGAGAACTATTTGTTAAGACAAATAATTCCCAAATAGCTTTCAGAGAACTATTTACTAGAGCCTATCTGCCACAAACTAGTTCGCTACTTCGCTCATAAATTTAATGCGTATCAAGCGAAGCTGCTCTTCGGTATAGTCGCCATCAAACTCGTCGTATGCCGCTCCGATGCTGTCCGATTCGGCTTCCAAGAAATAGTCGTAAACCTCCTGCTGCTCCTCTTCATCAAACATATCGTTCAGGTAGTAATCAATATTGATTTTTGTTCCTGAACCTACGATCGCTTCAATTTCGTCGATCACGTCGTTCATTTCTTTTCCCTTGGCTCTCGCGATGTCCTCGAGAGGTAGTTTGCGGTCAATGTTTTGGATGATATGCACTTTCAGCCCTGACTTGTTGACGATCGACTTCACGACCAAATCTTGAGCTCTGTCTATTTCATTTTCATCAACATAGCGTTTGATGAGGTCTAAGAATGGAGCTCCAAATTTGCGAGCTTTCCCCGCACCTACACCTACTATATTGGTAAGTTCTTCGGTGGTGATGGGATATTGACCCGCCATTTCCTGTAAAGATGCTTCTTGAAAAAGCACATATTCTGGCAGCTCTTTTTTCTTGCTGATCTCTTTTCTAAGAGAGATCAACATTTTGTAAAGTCTGTCGTCCATGGCACCTTTTCCGCCGCCATCTGAGACATCATCCACACCGCTGTAGTCATTTTCCTTAATCAGCTCAATGGAAAAAGGCTTCTTGATAAAATCTTCACCTTTCTCGGTGAGTTTCAGAATTCCGTAAGTCTCTATTTCTTTCGATAGCAGACTTCGAATAGTGGATTGTCTGATGACAGCATTCCAGAATTTCTCATCATGGTCTTGTCCAGCACCGAAACACTCAAGTCCATCGTCCTTGTATGTTTTTACCTCTACCGTTTCATTTCCCACCATAATATTGATGAGGTGGCTGGCCTTATGGCGCTGTTTTGATTCTTTGACGCATTCCAATAGTTGTTGGATCTGATCTTTTCCCTCAAATCGTTCTTTTGGATGGCGACAGTTATCACACATTTCCTCGCATCCATCAGAATCAAACTCTTCACCGAAGTAGTGAAGCACGAATTTTCTACGACAGAGACTCGTTTCGGAATAAGAGACAATTTCTTGCAAAAGCTGTTTCCCGATTTCCATCTCTGAAACGTGTTTCCCTTGAAGAAACTTCTCCAGTTTTTCAATATCCTTATAGCTATAGAAAGCTAGACAATGACCTTCGCCACCATCACGACCAGCGCGTCCTGTCTCTTGGTAATAACTCTCGATGCTCTTCGGAATATCGTGATGAATAACGAAACGCACATCGGGTTTGTCTATACCCATCCCGAAGGCGATGGTTGCTACAATCACATCGGCATTGCCATTTAGAAAAGAGTCTTGGTGCCTGGATCGCATACCTGCATCCATACCAGCATGGTAGGGAAGGGCGTTGATGCCGTTCACTTTTAGGGATTCAGCAACCTCCTCAACTTTTTTTCGGCTCAGGCAGTACACAATTCCAGATTTTCCAGGTCTGGATTTTACAAACTTGATGATTTCTCGAACGACGTCCTTTTTAGGTCGTACCTCATAGTACAGGTTCGGCCTGTTGAAAGAATCTAAGAAGACCTTTGTATCAATCATCCCAAGATTCTTCTGAATATCTTGCTGTACTTTCGGTGTGGCAGTGGCCGTAAGTGCAATAATCGGAACGTCGGCAATTTCTTCAATGATCGCCCTTAGCCTCCTATATTCTGGTCGAAAGTCATGACCCCATTCGGATATGCAATGGGCCTCATCAATGGCAAAGAAGGAAACGTTAGCCCCTTGCAAGAACTCAATGTAGTCGGCCTTGGTCAAACTTTCAGGAGCCATGTAGAGGAGCTTAGTGGCACCGCTCATAACATCTTCTTTCACTTTCAGAATATCTGATTTGTTCAAAGATGAATTCAAAAAGTGAGCAATACCCTCATTCTCGCTGGTGCCACGAATGGCATCTACCTGATTCTTCATCAGGGCAATTAGAGGTGAGACAACAATGGCTGTTCCTTCTTTCATCAATGCTGGGAGCTGATAGCAAAGCGATTTGCCTCCGCCCGTCGGCATGATGACGAAGGTGTGATTACCATTTAATACGTTCTCGATGATTTTTTCTTGTTGCCCTTTGAAAGACGAGAATCCAAAATATTTGGTCAACGCCTCTTTCGGCGAAATTAATTCTGATAACATTTCCAGATCTTCAGTTTACCCTTGAGTACTTCTTTCCGCACTTGTATGTTACAGGGATGTTTATGGATTTTCAATTTACGATAATCGTTCTAATTAGCAACCCCTTGAAGAATAATTTTTTGATGAACATTTCAGCACTTGAAAAAGAACTGTTCAATCCAGCTGCGAGAGACTAAAGCTACGAAAAAAGGCATACGCAGGAAGTGAAGTATATGAGCCTAAATTCGTTTATTATTGGGGATTCAGACCGCTCGTAAATAGTGAGTTTCGCACAAAATATAAACCTCATTGTGTGCTATTTAAAGTTATTTCTAGGAAGTAAACCGCTGTTTAGAAGTTGGATGCTCAAAGGCTCTCTCACAAAATCAGATATCTTGAGTTGACTTAAACTTGATATAACTCGCTATATCTGAGTAAAGACAGCCTGTTCATTGAATTTTATGAAAATCTGAATTTCCAAATAATAATCGAATTCAGGTGATTAGCTTTGCATTTTAGGTAAAAACTCAATAGAAGGGATGGCTGACCCCAATCAAATGACATTTCTGCAGCACCTCGAAGAGCTGAGGTGGCGACTTATAAAAGCGTTTGTAGCCATTTTTGCATTTGGCACAATTGCCTTTGTGTTCAAAAGTTTTGTGTTTGATGTATTGATTTTTGCACCCAAAAGCCCCGACTTTATTACGTATCGCTTCTTTTGCCACATGTCCAATTTGATTGGTTTGGACGATAGCCTCTGCCTTACTTCCTCCTTTGAATTGCAGAATATCACGATGAGCGGGCAATTTACTTCACACATTTTGGTCTCCATGGTGCTGGGCTTCATCGTTGCTTTTCCCTACGTTTTCTATCAAGTTTGGGCTTTCATAATGCCCGGCCTTAGTGGAAACGAAAAATCCACAGCAAGAGGAGCGGTTGTCGCTACTTCGTTTCTGTTTCTGCTCGGTGTAAGTTTTGGTTATTTTCTCATTTCTCCTCTTTCAGTGCAATTTTTAGGCGGATATACCGTAAGCGATCAGGTGGATAATATTATAGCCCTAAACTCATTTATAACTACGGTTACCATGACCACTCTTTCGGGTGGGTTGGTATTCCAGTTGCCTGTGGTGATTTTCTTTTTGGCCAAGCTCGGACTAGTGACTCCCGAGAGCCTCAAAAAGTACCGTAAACACGCTTTCGTTGGGGTTCTAGTGTTGAGCGCAATTATCACTCCGCCAGACGTTACGAGTCAGATATTGGTAACTTTACCTTTGATGGTTCTCTACGAATTAAGTATCCATATAGCCAGAATTGTCGTTAGAAAAAATAAGAAGGAGTCGGTTGCTTCCTGATCAATCGTCCTTTTGTTATGAAGCACTCCATTGCCTCCATACCGTTTTTGAAAAGTAAAAAGGCACTCTTATTCCTCCTCGCCCTTTTTCTGTTTCCCGTATTTTCTTTTGCCCAAAGAACCATCGTTTATGGAAAGGTGTTTGACGCAAAATCGAAGGAGTCTCTCCCTTTTGTCAATGTAGCATTCAAAGGAAGTAAGGTTGGAACCACCACAGATTTGGATGGAAATTACCGCCTTGAAACCTACTACGCCGAAGATTCTTTGATGGCTTCTTTCGTCGGCTACAAGCCGCTGGCATTTCGGGTTAAGGAAGACGAGAGCCAAAATATAGATTTTCCAATGGCAGAGGGTGCCGTCAGCTTGGGTGAAGTAGTCATTAACGCTAAGGACTTTGAAAACCCAGCCCATGTTATTCTTAAAAAGATCATTAAAAATAAGAAGATCAACAACAGAGAGAAACTAGACTCTTATCAATACGAATCGTACAACAAGATCGAGTTTGATCTCAACAACCTTTCCGACAAATTCAAAGAACGAAAGCTATTTAAATCCTTCGATTTCATCTTTGACAATATTGACTCTACTGGAGAAAAAGTGACCCTTCCTTTTTTTATGACCGAAACCTTGAGCGATTACTACTACCAAAGAAATCCAAAGGGTAGAAAAGAGATCATTCACGCTACGAAAGTATCGGGGATCAACAACGAAAGCATCTCGCAATTTCTCGGTCAGATGTATCAAGACGTAAACATCTATCAAAACTCGCTCGGTATTTTTGGGAAAAACTTCGTGAGCCCTATTTCCGATTATGGCTTGGTTTTCTATAAGTACTACTTAGTGGATAGCACATTCATTGATAATAAGTGGTGCTATCGGTTGGATTTTCTTCCGAAAAATGAAAGTGAACTCGTCTTCGAAGGACACTTTTGGGTGAATGACACCACCTATGCCATCAAAGAAATTGACGCGACTATTTTGCCTTCGGCCAATATCAACTTCATCACCGATCTGCAAGTGAGGCATCAATACGATGAGGTAGAGCCCGAAGTTTGGATGTTGAAACGCGAAGAACTCTTGGCAGACTTCAGTCTGGTGGATTCTGAAATGGGCTTCTATGGAAAGAAGATGACCACCTACAAGGACTTTGTGATCAACAAGCCAAAAGACAGTGAATTTTACAGTGGTGCCGAGAATGTCATTGTAGAAACGGAGATCAATGCTTTAGAAGAGTCTTACTGGAAAGAAAACAGACACGAGCAAATATCGGACGACCAGCAAGCCATTTACGACATGGTAGATAGCCTCAAGACCAATAGAGTCTTCATGACTTACGTGGATATTATAAATTTCTTTTTCCAAGGCTATTGGGTAGATGGGAAAGTGGAATGGGGTCCTGTTTTCACCTTTTTAAGTTACAACTCCGTTGAAGGTTTAAGGCCCAAATTTGGGTTGCGGACCTCCAATGAGTTTAGTACTAGGCTGAAGCTGGAAGGCTATGCTGCTTGCGGCACCAAAGACGAACGATTTAAGTACATGGTAGGAGGGACGTACTTTTTGAGTAAAAAGCCACGCCAAACTTTGGGGGCTTATTTTTCCGAAGATTATGAACTCATTGGCCAGGTGCCCAATTATTTCTCACGAGATCACTTCATCCAAATACTGACCGTACGGAATCCACAGGACAGACTTATTTTAAACAAGCAGGCGCGTGTTTTCACAGAAAGAGTCTGGTTTAACGGGTTCTCCACTCTCTTGGAATTTCGGCGCAGGGAGATGTCCTCAGCGGGAAATTGGAAATTTGAGGAAGACATAGTCGGGGAGACCGAGCCAGTTCCCGTCAACAACATCATTAGTTCAGAGATATCGCTTGGTTTTCGTTTCGCGTTCCGCGAAAATTTTGTGGAGGGCGAATTCGAGAGGATTTCTCTGGGTAGCAATTGGCCCATTATAAACGCTAGAGTAGATTTTGGCTTGAAGGGAGTTATAGGAAGCGACTACGAATACCAAAAGCTAACGCTGACTGTTACTGACAAAATTCCCGCTGGGCCTTTCGGAACTATGAGGTACTCTTTGGAAGCAGGGAAAACTTGGCAAGCTCTTCCCTACCCGCTGCAGTTCGTGCATTCGGGTAACGAAAGTTTCTTTTACAATAGTGAGGCTTTTAACACGATGAACTTCTTCGAATTTGTCAGCGACCGCTATGTTGCCATGAGGGCCGAACACCATTTCGAGGGTTTTTTCTTCAATAAGATTCCGCTCTTTAAGAAGTTAAAGTGGCGAGAGATCGTTGGAGTTAATGGTATTTATGGAGCCTTTAGCGAGTCAAACGCTGAAGAGTTGGTCCTGCCTAAACTCACCTTTACCTTTGATGATGGTATTCCATTTGCCGAAGCTTATGTAGGGGTTGAAAATATCTTTCGGTTTTTTAGGGTGGACGCTGTTTGGAGATTAACCTACCTTGACAATCCCAGTGCGCCTAAATTTGGCTTACTTCTTGGATTCGACATTCAATTCTAGACTATTATGATCCTTCGAGCTGAAAACCTAGTTAAGAAATACAAAAGTCGCGTAGTTGTGAAAGGCGTTTCCGTGCAGGTAGAACAAGGTGAAATCGTTGGTCTACTCGGGCCAAACGGAGCGGGAAAAACTACCACCTTTTATATGACAGTGGGTTTGGTTCAGCCCAATTCAGGGAAGATTTATCTCGACGACGAAGACATTACTGACCGAGCGATGTATGAGCGTGCGAAGCTTGGAGTCGGCTACCTGCCTCAGGAGCCAAGTGTTTTTAGAAAGCTAAGTGTCGAAGACAACGTCAAAGCCGTTTTGGAAATGACCAAGCTCACCAAGAAAGAGCAGTCGGATAAGCTGGAAACGTTAATTGAAGAATTGGGCCTCGGTCATGTGCGCACCAACCGTGGAGACTTTCTCTCGGGAGGCGAGCGCCGCCGAACCGAAATCGCTCGAGCCTTGGCCACCGACCCAAAGTTTATTTTGTTGGACGAACCCTTTGCGGGGGTCGACCCCATTGCTGTAGAAGACATCCAATCCATCGTAGCCCAACTCAAAACGAAAAACATCGGTATCCTCATCACCGACCACAACGTTCAGGAAACCCTCTCCATCACTGACAGGGCTTATCTCCTCTTCGAAGGAAATATCCTCAAATCAGGTACCGCCGAAGAGTTGGCTTCTGATGAGCAGGTGAGAAAGGTGTATTTGGGTAAGAATTTTGAGTTGAGGAGGAAAGTGCTTTAAGCCATCTCCCGCTCTGACAACAGAAAAGAGTACTTCTCCATAATCTGATTGGCCAACAGCTTCTTGCACGCAGCCTCTACTTTTTGTTCAGCTTCTTCCTTGCTAGCTGCACTCACTTGCAGAGACATGTGCTTGCCGATTCTCACGTTGGTGATTTCTTCCAAGCCTAAGTTTTTCATGCTCGCGGTTACAGCTTTTCCTTGTGGGTCTAACAATGCGTCGAGGGGCATAATGTCAATTTCGGCAGTAAATTCCATGGCTTTATTTCCTAATGAGTGAGATAATAAAATACAAAAGTAAAACAATCGGAATGGATGAAAACCCAAATAGGATAAATAAGCCGAGACCAATTACAATCAAAGCAATTTTAGACTTGTTTCCTCCTGCTTCACTCGAGAATTTCAACGCCAAAAAAGGAATTTCGGAAACCAATAGAATCCCAAGAAGAATTGTCGCAAAATCGACTAGGCCTGTAGATTCCTTGAAGTAATTCAAACCTTGATTGAGTGGCTCCAATTCAAAGAGTCCTCCAGTGCTCGCTAAGGCGATACTCACCCAAAAAAGTGCGTTAGCTGGAGTCGGTAAGCCGATAAAACCAGTCGATTGTCGGGTATCAATATTGAATTTCCCGAGTCGGTAAGCCGAAAAAGCGGCCATTAAGAGAGGAACAAATAGCAACAAAGCCTTCCAGCCAAGAACGAATTCTGACCCGAACACGCCGTTAAACTGAAGCGCCAAAAAGACCGGTGCCACTCCGAAGCTCACCATATCAGCCAAGGAGTCAAGCTGCTTTCCTAGCTCGCCGCTCACGCCTAATGCTCTGGCAGCTAAACCGTCAAAGAAATCGAATCCCGCTCCGGCGAGGATTAACCAAGCGGCTATTTCAGGCTGATTTTGGGAACAGAAAAACAAAGACAAGACGCCTGACAATAAATTGCTCAGCGTAAGTAAATTGGGAATTTGAGATTTCAAATACATCGACTCAAAATTAACCATTGAAAGTGCAATTTTTTTAGTTGTTTCGTGTTTTACCACGGAATTGATGTTTATTTTTCGAATTATGGTTTCTCCCAAGTGGACGCTTCTGGCTTCTTGTACTTTTCTGTTGTGTGTTTTGGTGCAATTGGATTCGCATGCCCAGACGCGAAAATACAGTAATGAATTCCTGAATATCGGGGTAGGAGCTCGATCACTTGCCATGTCTGGGGCTGGAATTGCCTCTGTCGGAGATGTGACCGCTGGTTATTGGAACCCCGCAGGACTTACCGACATCGACGCAGATCTCGACGTGGCGGGCATGCACGCCGAATACTTCGCGGGAATAGCTCAATACGATTACGGTGCAATTGCCAAAAAAATTGACAGCACTTCCGTCATCGCCCTCTCCGTTATTCGTTTTGGAGTCGATGATATTCCAAATACCACTCAGCTAATCAATGCTGACGGCACCTTGAATTACGACAACATCACCTCTTTTTCAGCAGTTGATTACGGCTTTTTAGTGTCTTACGCCAAAGAGCTAAAGGTTCCTGGATTATCTCTCGGAGCAAATGTAAAAGTCGTTCACCGAATTATCGGAGATTTTGCCAGCAGCTGGGGCTTCGGTCTCGATGCGGGTGTGATTTACCGAAGGGGAAATTGGCGCTTTGCCGCTATGGCACGCGATATTACTTCCACTTACAATGCATGGAATTACAGTCTTGACGAAGAAACCCAAGAAGTCTTTATCGCCACCGGAAATGAACTTCCCGAGAACGGATTGGAAATCACCCTGCCGCGATTCATCTTCGGTGCATCTTATAAAAGAGAGCTAGGCAAGTTTGCCCTTCTGGGAGAGATCAATGCGGCCCTCACCACTGATGGTCAGAGAAATGTATTAATTAGTGCCGACCCTTTGAGCATCGACCCCGTTATGGGAATCGAAGCGAGCTACTTAAATATGATCTTTTTAAGAGCTGGAATCGGTAACATCCAAAAGATAAAAACGTTTCAAGGTGCTGAGGAATACAGTGTTCAACCCAATATGGGTGTGGGGCTAAGGTTGGGGAATTTCTTCCTTGATTACGCCATCACCGATATAGGGAATACTTCAGAGGCGCTGTACTCTAATGTGTTTAGTTTACGCTTTAGGATATTTAAGCAAGCTCAGTGAAGAAACTCTACCTACTAGGTTTTGTACTCATTTCGTCCATTCTTCAAGCTCAGCCTTATGGCAATGAGTGGATTAACTACAGCCAGAAGTATTACAAGTTTTCCATCGCTGAAGATGGCGTCTACCAAATCACTTTCAATGACCTAGCTAACGCGGGAATTCCCATCTCTGGAATTGCCCCAGAGAACATTCAACTTTTTGCGGCCAACGAAGAAGTTCCCATATACATCGAAGGCGGAGAAGATGGCTTTTTTAACTCGACGGATTTTATAGAGTTCATCGGTCGCAAGAATGACGGATCGCTTGATGCTCCACTCTACGATACCGCCGATGATCAACCGAACCCTTTCTACAGCCTTTACAATGATACATTGAGCTATTTCTTGACTTGGAATAGCACGGGAAACAATCTCCGATTTCAAGAAAACGACGTCTCGGATCTGGATTCGTACACACCGCGTCAGTATATCTGGAAGCGGTTGAGGCGGGTATACAGCAATGGTTACTACCAAGGTCAGCTGGATCCCATCGGTATTTCAGTTCCTTATTATACCAAAGGTGAAGGCTGGATGAGCCCTCGATTTGGGATACCTCAAGGAAGTTCTTCAATCACCACAGAATTCAGTACTTCAGGTGTTTATCAAGAAGATGGTGCACCTTCAGCGGAGGCTTTTTCTGTTTCGGCAGGGGTTTCCAATGCCGCTTCGGGTAGCGGAAACAACCACTTTCTTCAAATCCGATACGGTGACGAAAATGCTTTAGCCGTCAATTTTCAATTTCAAGGCTATGAAGTCAATCGATTTGACTTTGAAATACCCAATAGTTCACTGGGTGATGAATCGACGTTAATTCGTCACGAAGTTTCGAATTCCCTCGGAGTGGCGAGCGACTATCAGGCCTTGGCCACTTTAGAGTTGAACTTTCCGCACACCACGAATTTATCGGGTGCAAATTCTTTCGAATTCTTTTATCGATTGAATACGGCTCAAAGTAAGACCCGTTTTGATTTGCTAAATGTGGGTGGAACGACACCTCGAGTCTATGCTGACGCGGCTGAGCCCCAAAGATCCGAATTCGTTCAAGATGGAATTTCTTTTCAAACTCTTTTGGAAAACAGCTTTGGAGACGATACCTACGATTGCCTGTTGGTAACGAATGAGACGGTAAAGTCTGTCGGTGTGATCACGTCCGTAGCCAACAATGGTTTCTTTACCAATTATGGTTTGGCAGAAGTCGATTCGGCATTTTTAATCATAACGCACGAGTCCCTTCTGGAAACAGCTCAGGCCTATGCCAATTACCGTCAACAAAGATTCAATACTGTTCTTACAGAGGTGGGCGAGATCTACGATCAATTTGGTGGCGGAGTAGATAATAGTGGGCTTTCGCTCAGAAATTTTTCAGACTTCCTGATCAATACTTGGCCTACACCTCCTCAGTATTTGCTGCTACTCGGAAAGAGCGTTAGAGGCGTGCCCGAAGCTTTCTCTGTGGGCTCTCGAAAAGATTCAACGCATTACGCACGAAACCTGGTGCCAACTCTTGGCAATCCTTCAGCTGATAATTTGATTACTTCAGGCCTAGGGTCAACTATCCTCGAGCCAGCTATTAGGACGGGACGAATAAGTGCCAACAACCAAGAAGAGTTGCAGTGGTATCTGGACAAGCTTCAAGTATTTGAAGCCCAGCCACAAGCCGCTTGGATGAAAAATGTTCTACACTTCGGTGGTGGAAGAGACAGCCAAGAACAGAATCGATTCGCCTCCTATCTTTTCAACTACGAGCAAATCGTGTCAGACTCTGCCTTCGGTGCCGATGTCCATACTTTTTTAAAGACCTCTTCCATCCCCATTGAAATCAATCTTTCTGAAGAGGTTGGAATTCTCATCAATGGTGGCTGCTCGGTGATGACCTTTTTTGGACACGCCAGTTCCGACGGGTTCGATCAAACCATCGATAATCCCAATAACTACGAATGGAATGGGAAGTTTCCTTTCCTTTTGGGGAATGGATGCTATACAGGAGATTACCACGGGCTTGGCTCGGGAAGCACGTCAGAACAATATACTATCCTCCAAGAAAAAGGAGTAATCGGATTTTTAGCATCTACAGAGCTAGGGTTCGAGGCTTCTCTAAATGATTACAGCAGAAAGTTTTACCGAAACCTTTCCATTGAAAATTATGGAGGAACGGTGGGTGAACACATTCGCCGAACCATTCGCGAGATTCAAGCCCAGAACAGCCCCGATAATCTCTTTGTGATCAATACCACTTTGGGAATGTCCCTTCAGGGTGACCCATCCGTCGTGATCAACTCTTGGCCAAAGCCTGATTTGAGTATAAGTGCTCAAGATATTTTCTTCACACCGTCAGAGATTACCGCCGAGACAGACAGTTTTACTGTAAATATGGTGGTGACCAATATCGGGAGAGGCACGTACCAGACTTTCTCAGTGACACTCGAACATGAAACTCCCGAAGGCGTTGGTGATTCCATTTACGTAAGAACCTTGGAAGGACTTCTTTACAAAGACACGGTGAAGATTAATTTGCCAGTCGATGTGCAGTTTGGTCTTGGCTTACACCGATTCAATGTGTTGGTAGACATTCCTAGTAGTGATGTGGAAGAGCTGGAGGGATTTGAAACGGTGAACAACCAAGTTTTTGATCGGCAACTCTTCATCTCAAATGGTGGTGTCGTCCCTGTTTATCCCTATCGTTTTGCAGTAGTAGACGAAAACCCAGTGAATCTGCGCGCCTCCACGGGTGATCCTTTAGCGGAAGCGGCGACCTACCGAATAGAAGTAGATACCACAGATACTTTTGACAGTCCAGGATTTCTTTTCACCGAAATCACTCAAACGGGCGGTGTTCTGGAGTGGGAGCCTTCGCTCAATTACTCGGATAGTTTGGTGTTGTATTGGCGTTGTGCCACATTGGGCGATGACGAAATCAACTGGCGCGAAAGTTCCTTTCAATACATTCCAGAGAGACGTGGCTGGGGCCAGGCGCATATTTTCCAATTTGAGAACAATAGCCTCTCCCAAAAAGAATTCAATCGAGCTGAGCGCCAAATTGATTTCTCCTCTGGATCAGCGCGAATCACAAACAACGTTTTGGGAAATTCGACCTCCTTTCAGAACGAAGTATTGCTAAATACCAGTGTCGTGGAATACGGGCTTTGTTTCGGGACTCCATCCGTTCATTTGGTGGTTTTCGATCCCATTACTTTTGATGCTTGGGGTACGAACTACAACAATCAAAATCCTCAAAATGTATTTGGCAATGCCAATGAAACTAGCTGTCGGCAGAGGGTAGAATACTTCTTCATTTTCAGGCAGAATGACACTGATCAGATGCAAGCTCTCGCGGACCTGCTGCTTTCTGATGTTATCCCCGATGGTCATATCGTAGTGCTCTATTCGGCGCGGTATATCAGTTATGATGATTGGGATCAAACTCCAGATATTTACGAAGCGTTCTCTTCTATGGGAGCTGGTATTATCGGTTCGGAGATGGCTCAGGACAGTGTTCCATATTCGCTCATTGCCCGAAAGGGAGACCCCGACTTTGCTTTTGAACTCTATGGAAATGCCATAGATGATGTGCTTAGCAATATTGTCGATGTTCCCGCATCGGGAAATTCGGGCTTGATGGTGTCACCACGCATTGGGCCTACGAGTGATTGGGGTACTTTAAGCTGGCAAAATTTTAGTCTCGAGTCCACTCCAGGTGATACTTCGAGGGTCTCCATAATTGGAATAAAACCAAACGGTGTGAAGGAGGAAATCCTTGAAAGCCCTTACGCTGAAGTCGCCAACTCGCTCAGCAATATCGGGGCTGTTATTTCTCCTCAGGAGTATCCTTATCTGGAACTTCAGATCTTCTCGAAAGATGAAGAAACTCAAACCCCACGTCAGGTAGATCGCTGGCATGTCTTGTATGATGAGGTAACAGAATTGGCCGTGAACCCCAATCGGTTTTTTGCTTTCTCAGGAAATGAGGTCGCGCAAGGTGCCGAAGGGTTTTTGTCCGTGGCCATTGAAAATATTTCGATGACCAATTCTGATAGTCTCTTGATTCGGTATTGGGTTGAAGACTCAGATCGCAATGAGATTGAAATTCCTTATCCCATCCGAGATTCACTTCTAATCGGAGAGGTTTTGATTGACACCGTCTTTTTTGATACGCGCTTCCTTCAGGGGGAAAACACCCTTTGGGTAGAAGTCAACCCGCTCGATGCGGAGACTGGAATGACACATCAGCCCGAACAGACGCGTTTCAACAACATACTTCGAATTCCTTTCGTGGTGACTAGCGATGAGGAGAATCCGATTCTCGATGTCACCTTCGACGGAATTCACATTATCAATGGAGAAGTGGTTTCTCCAAATCCCGAAGTGCTGATAGCGCTCAAAGATGAGAACCCCTTCCTCATTATGGATGAGCCTGCCGACACTTCCCTTTTTAAAGTATTCATAGCCGCTCCTGGCACGAATCTAAGGCGTGTATACTTCACCAATCTCCTAGGTGAGGAAGAGATGCAATTTATTCCAGCTGAGAATGAGAAAAATCGAGCAAAGATTTTTTATCGACCAGATTTGAAGCTGAACGGCGATTACAAAATGCTTGTCCAGGCCAGCGATAAGTCTGGAAATTCCTCGGGTAATGCCGATTTCGAAATTGACTTTGAAGTGGTGAAAGAGTCGACCATTACCGAAGTCCTCAATTATCCGAATCCATTTTCGACAAGCACCCAATTCATATTTACCCTTACTGGAGATGAAGTCCCAGATGAGTTCAAGGTTCAGATCATGACGATCTCTGGGAGAGTTGTCAGAGAAATCATGCAAGACGAATTCGGCCCGATTCGAATAGGGCGAAACCGATCGGCCTACCGCTGGGATGCGCGTGACGAATATGGTGACCGTCTGGCGAATGGTGTTTATCTCTACCGCATTATTGCCAAAATAAACGGCGAAGACATCATGCTGCGCGACGGTGGCGGCGCCCAGTATTTTGAGCAAGGGTTTGGGAAGATGGTTCTCTTCCGGTAGTTCATAATTCTTGTCGATGAGCTCTTCGCTCTAAACCATCTGAATTCGGGGAATTCGACGCCAAACTTTCTTATTTTTGCCCAACGAAAAAAACACCATTCATGGATCAATACGATGTGGTAATTATTGGCTCCGGCCCCGGAGGTTATGTTTGTGCCATTCGCTGTGCTCAATTGGGCATGAAGACGGCAATCATTGAAAAATATTCTACCCTTGGCGGGACTTGTCTCAATGTAGGCTGTATTCCCTCCAAGGCGCTTTTGGACTCATCTGAGCATTACTTCAAAGCGCTTCACGAATTTGCGGAGCACGGTATCGAGTTGAAAGATCTGAAGGTCAACTTGCCTCAGATGATAAAACGCAAGGCCGAAGTAGTGGATCAAACTACTAAGGGAATCGACTTCTTGATGAAGAAGAACGACATTACCGTTTTGCACGGAATGGGATCCTTCATCGATAAAGAGACGGTTAAGGTATCTTCCGACGAAGGCGATAAAGAGATTAAAGCAAAGCGAATTGTGATTGCTACGGGTTCGAAGCCAAACTTCTTTCCAGGTATGGAGCCCGACAAAGACCGCATCATCACAAGCACAGAGGCATTGGAACTTCTGGAAGTGCCAAAGAAAATGGTAGTCGTGGGCGGTGGAGTAATCGGTCTCGAGCTTGGATCAGTATACGCCAGATTAGGTTCGGAGGTGACTGTAGTGGAATTCACTGACGGCATTATTTCGACCATGGATCGCACCCTTGGAAAAGAGTTGGCCAAGGTTCTGAAGAAAGAAGGAGTCAAATTCAACTTTAACCACAAGGTTCAGAAAGTTGAGAATACCGGCAAAGGAGTAAAAGTAACGGCTCTCGATAAGAAGGGCGCCGAAGTGACTTTCGAAGCAGATTACTGTTTGGTTTCTGTTGGCCGAAAGCCATACACACAAGGATTAGGTTTGGAGAATGCAGGTTTAACGACCGACGACAGAGGAAGAATCGATGTGAATGACCAGCTCAGAACCAAAGTCGATAATATTTACGCCATTGGCGATGTGGTGCGTGGAGCAATGCTGGCTCACAAAGCCGAGGAAGAAGGCGTTTTGGTAGCCGAAGTAATGGCTGGTCAAAAACCACATATCAATTACAAGCTCATTCCGAATGTGGTCTACACATGGCCAGAAGTGGCGGGAGTAGGCTATACCGAAGAAGAACTTAAAGCCGACGGAAAAGAATACAAAACAGGTACTTTCCCTATGCGTGCCCTAGGAAGAGCGAGAGCGAGCGGAGACACTCATGGATTGGTTAAAATCTTAGCCGATAAGGAAACCGATGAAATTTTGGGTGTCCACATGATCGGCCCTCGTGTGGCCGATTTGATATCAGAAGGAGTAGTGGCGATGGAATACCGAGCCAGTGCTGAGGACATCGCTCGCATGAGCCATGCCCACCCGACTTATTCTGAAGCGGTGAAGGAAGCTGCACTCGCGGCTACCGAAGACCGTGCGATGCACATTTAAAGGAAACATGTACTTCCGATTCTTGTTAAAGTCCATATGAAAAAGAAAGTAGGCGTTTTGTTGATTAACCTTGGGACTCCCGATAGTCCAAAGGTGGGTGATGTGAGAAGGTACCTCACGGAATTTCTCAATGACCCTCGGGTAATTGATATTCCTACAGTGCTCAGAGCCATATTGGTGAATGGGATTATCGTTCCATTTCGAGCGCCGAAATCTGCCAAGATCTACAAACAACTTTTTGATTTGAATGGCGGTAAATCACCGCTATTGGAATACGGCTACAAAGTGAGAGACATCTTGCGCGAGCGACTGGCAGGTCATGCCGACGTGGAGCTTGCCATGCGTTATGGGAAGCCGAGCTTAGACGAAGTAGCTGAGAAAATGGACAAGGCTGGTTACGATCGAATCATCGTTTTCCCGCTTTTTCCTCAATACGCTTCTGCCTCTACTGGCTCTGCTTTAGAGAAAGCAATGAAACTTATCCGAAAGTGGTATGTCATTCCCGAAATAGAAATTATTTCTCAGTTTTACGACCACCCTGGATACATCAATACGGTAGTTGACCAAGCCAAAAAGCACGATTTAAAAGAGTACGACCACATCCTCTTTTCTTATCACGGTTTGCCAGTAAGGCAAGTCAACAAAATCTACGAGGACAAAAAATGCTCCAACCACAGTTGCGAGAACGAAATCAATGATGAGAATCGCTTTTGCTACAAAGCGACATGTTACGCTACTACCCGCTTGATAGCCGAGAAGATGGGAATCACCGAAAAGGATTACACGGTTTGTTTTCAATCCAGGCTCGATAAGAAATGGCTTGAGCCATTTTCTGACAGTGTGGTCGAAGAATGGGGAAAGAAAGGTGCTAAGAAGCTATTGGCTTTTTCTCCAGCTTTTGTGGCTGATTGCTTGGAAACCAGTATCGAGATTGGAGATGAATACCAAGAGATTTTCGAAGAGTTCGGCGGAGAAAAGGTTCAACTGGTGGAGAGTCTCAACGACCACCCGATGTGGATTGAGACGATGGAATCTATGATAAAAGAACGACTCTGATTGGCGTATAGCTGGCATAAAGAAATCCTGACTCAAGGTGAGAGCGATCAAACTTTGAGAAGAATTATTACGCTTTCGTCTCATTACAGTCACTTCGCTCTTTACCTCACCGAATCGGCTGATTTCACATTTTATGCAGGAGCGAAAAGAACAATCTCCCTCGCGCAATCTGCGGGTGCCTTTGAGGCTCTTAAAGTTTTTCAAGGAGAATCTGCTCGCGAAGTTTGTGGATTCTTGGGGTACGACCTCAAAAACGATTTAGAAAAACTTACATCAGAAAATTCTGATTGCTTAGATACTCCTGCAGCTTCTTTTTTCGAAGCCGAATTAAGGGTGAAATTCCAAAATGGTATTCTGTCTTGTGATGCCTCCGATGCTCAGAAGGGAGAACAGTTCGTAGCGTTTTTAGATAATTCAGAGCCCGTTGGTAACGAACAATTTGATGTATTTCCAAAGCCCTCCACTTCGGAGCAAGAATACCTCTCTGCTGCCAATTCATTCAAGGACCACCTCCAACGGGGAGATATTTACGAGGCAAACTACTGCATTCAATTTACAGCAGATTGTCCCGATTTCAATCCTTATTCTGGATTTTATGCCCTTTGGCAAAAGACGGAAGCTCCCCTATCAGTCTTTGCCAAGCTGGGAGATTTCTTCGTCATGTCTGGTTCGCCTGAACGCTACATGAAAAGAGAGGGAGACCGACTTATTTCTCAGCCAATCAAGGGAACAGCTAAGCGATCTATCGACCCGATATTGGATGAAAAGTCCAAAGCCGAACTTCCGCTCGACCCCAAGGAGCAGAGCGAAAACGTAATGATCGTCGATCTGGTTAGAAACGATCTATCGAAGGTTGCCTCTCGCGGATCAGTCCATGTCTCGGAGTTATTTGGGATTTATTCCTTTAAAACCGTTCACCACTTGATCAGCACTGTCGAGGCTGAGCTTAGAGAGGGCTTAGATTCTTGGGATGCCATCAAGGCTACCTTCCCAATGGGGTCGATGACGGGCGCGCCTAAAATCAGCGCGATGAAACTGATCGATAAGTATGAGAATTTTAAACGAGGAGCTTATTCAGGGGGCTTCGGTGT
>Ga0222668_1000653_pt1 | contig 19841 bp, 19 predicted proteins | sample AntAcemetagen728_FD_179823 | JGI IMG/M metagenome (GOLD analysis project Ga0222668, IMG submission 179823) | Saline water microbial communities from Ace Lake, Antarctica - #728 | ecosystem: Environmental > Aquatic > Non-marine Saline and Alkaline > Saline | place: Antarctica: Ace Lake... | reverse complement strand
GACGTATCATTTATTTGGGTCCTCGCCCTTCTCATTGCGCCTGCCTAATGTACTTGCTTACACCGGTTTCTTTTATGGCGCATATCAAATTGCGGGCCGTCTAAAATCATCCTTTCTTCGGTGGGCTCTGCTCTTAGCATTCGTTTGTTCGCATTATCTTTTTGAATATTTTGGTGAGGCTCGCGGATATGGCATGTCTATGGCTTTCTTTATCCTTGCACTCTATCAATTCATTCGTCTGAATGAGACGAATCAAATCCTGCGTATTGCATGGATTTCACTCTTCCTTTTTCTTGCAACAGCCGCTAATCTCACCCTGATCATTCCGGCTGTGCTCATCTTTTTTGGCTTGACATTGATGACGCTTGTTCAGCCCGCAAAACAGGAAAGAAAGAATGTTATTAAACAAATCGGGTTAATTGGAATGACTGCACTTCCTTTTCTCTTACTGGTGCAACAATCGTTTATATTGAAAGACCGCGGGGCCTTGTATTACGGTGGAAACAGTGGTTTTTATGACGTAACAGTCGATTCAGTTTCACGAGTCTTCACCGATTTTTATAATACAGGTTTAGCTGTAGGACTTACGCTTCTTTTTATCGGTTTTATAGGGTACCTCCTTTTTAAATTATATCGTGAGAGAAGCCTAAAAATTGTATTTGAAAACGGAGGTTTTTTGAGTTACTTAGCGATTGCCAGTGTCATTTGCATCTTAATGCTATCCTACCTACTCAAGGTTAATTTCCCTGAAGACAGAGCGGCCATGCATCTCTTTATTTTATTTGCTGGAGCGTTCGCTTTTATCCTAGATGATATCGCTCAACAGGCCAAAAAAGTCGCCTATTTGGGAGGCGTATTGTTTTACTTCCCAATCCTTTTTTTATTCCATATCTCGCCCACACATACCGTATTTTCACCTGAAGAACGAACCCCTTATGCTTTTTACGAATACGTCAACGAAACACCTCAAAACTTCAAATTTCCAAACCTTGTAGGAGGATATAAAACACAGGAATTTTGCTGGTATTACATGAGTAATCGAGACGGCGGGAATGCTGGGAAAATCCACACCAATTACCATGTCGCTTTGGATGCGGATTTTCAGGTTATCCGAAACGATAAACTGACTGATTCAATCCTCTTCGATTATTACACACCTGTCTTAACTGATCCTGCAACAAAACTGACGCTTTTTGAACGCAATAAAAAAATAAGGAAAGAGGAAATCTATGTCACCGCTGTTCATCCTACAAATGGCGTTGTCGAAGATGAGTTCCACAATATCTTAGAGATTCAGATCGATTCACTGCGGGGAGAACTTCTTTATATTGGTGCTGAAATGACGCTGCTTGCAGAATCTAAACCTTTTATATCTTGGTTATCTGTCACGATAAATGATGTTAATGGAACATCACTTTATCAGGAATATATCGCCTTGGACTGGCTGCGAAAAAATTGGGACGGCACAAGCAACAACCTCCTTCAAGGCACCTTATTACACAACATTCCTGCCGAGGCTTCGGTGTTAAAATTCTATATTTGGAATATTGATAAAACAAGGTTTTCCATTCCAAACGGAAAGTGTTATCTTTATCGATTAGAAAGAGATTTTCCTACACAAGATTAAAAATTATGGCGTTAGATAAAATTGGAATTGCAAAACGAATTGCGCAAGAACTGCAAAATGGATGGTATGTTAACTTAGGAATTGGAATACCGACCTTGGTTGCGAATTACATTCCTGAAGGAATTGAAGTTGAATTTCAATCCGAAAATGGATTGTTGGGCATGGGACCATTTCCATTTGACGGGGAAGAAGATGCAGATCTCATCAATGCAGGAAAACAGACCGTAACAATAATGGATGGCGGTGTGATTTTTGACTCGGCAACCTCTTTCGCTATGATCCGTGGGCAACATGTACAACTTACTGTCCTCGGTGCAATGGAAGTATCACAAAATGGAGACATTGCCAACTGGAAAATCCCTGGAAAATTGGTAAAAGGCATGGGAGGGGCAATGGATTTAGTTGCATCTGCAGAAAACATCATTGTGGCTATGATGCACACCAATCGCGCTGGAGAAACTAAAATTCTTAAAAAATGTTCCCTTCCGCTTACTGGCGTTGGCTGTGTAACAAAAGTAGTGACTGATCTTGCTTTTATGGAAATAAAAGACAATGCATTTCACCTAATTGAGCGAGCTCCAGGCGTTTCAATTGATCAAATTAAGGCCGCTACTGAAGGCGATTTGGTTATTCCATCTGTTGTACCTGAAATGCAATTTTAAGATCTTGAAAAATAAAAAAATTGCCATAATTGGAGCAGGACCGGCAGGCGCGACAGCGGCATACGAACTTTCTAAAGCAGGATTTGAAGTTACTTTATACGAAGCGAGCAACGAAGTAGGAGGTCTCTCAAAAACAATTGATCTTTGGGATCAAAAAGTAGACTTAGGTCCTCACCGCTTTTTCAGCAACGATACAAAAGTGAACAAGTTGTGGTTGGAGGTTGTCGGCAAGGATTACAGAATGGTCGATCGCTTGACTCGTATTTACTACAAGAAAAAATTCTATTATTATCCGCTGAAACCATTTGATGCGCTTTTCAAATTGGGGATAGGCCGGGCCTTCCTTTGTGTGACAAGTTATTTGAAAGAAAAAGTCCGCCCGACTAAACAAGATGGATCTTTTGAAGCATGGGTAACCGCACGATTTGGGGCGCGACTCTACTCTATCTTTTTTAAAACATATAGCGAAAAACTATGGGGAATTCCATGTTCCGAATTAGATGAGGATTTTGCCGCGCAACGGATAAAAAAACTCTCGCTTTTCGAAGCCGTTAAAAACGCCCTATTTACCAAAAAAAACACAAAGCATAAAACACTGGTAGACCAGTTTGCTTATCCGATTGGTGGAACAGGCATGGTCTACGAGAAGATGAAAACCCATATCGAAGACAAGGGTGGAAAAGTCATTTTAAATACGCGCGTTGCGAAGGTCAATGCGGTGAATGGAGAACCTGTATCGATTCAATTGGAAAATGGAGAAATCCATCCTTTTGACCACGTCATTTCTTCTATGCCCATTACACATTTGGTAAACAATCTTCCAAATGTTCCTGAGGATATAATTGAGGCAACAGCTGCCTTAAAGTTTAGAAACACGATTTTAGTTTATCTTAAAATAGAGGGTAAAAATGTCTTTCCTGACAATTGGCTCTACGTGCACGCGAATGATTTACAAATGGGGCGAATCACGAATTTTAGCAATTGGGTTCCAGAAATAAATCAAGGACAAGCGGCTACAATTGTTACCTTGGAATATTGGAGTTATAATGAGGATGAGATTTGGAATGCAACGCCTGAAGTGCTCATAGAATTAGGCAAAAAAGAACTTCGCTCAACCGGCTTGATTAAAGATTTAGTGATTTCTGACGGACATGTCGTTAAAATCCCGAAATGTTATCCTGTTTATGGCAAAGGCTATAAAGCACCACTCGAAAAGGTTGAAAAGTATCTGTCGAGCATTGAAAACTTATCCGTTATTGGTCGTTATGGCGCGTTCAAATACAACAATCAAGATCACAGTATTTTGATGGGATTGTTAGCAGCTGAAAATTTAATCAAAGGAACAGATCACAATTTATGGGAGATCAATACAGACTATGAAGTCTACCAAGAAACTTCAACAATTACAGCCTCAGGTCTAAGCACGGATTCATGAATTGGCTCAAGCGGCATAAGTTGAATGCAATTGGTTTGACTATTGTCACCCTACTCTTTTTAATTTCTGTGGTCATTCGCCAGCCCAATTATTCAACGCCACTTCAAGCGAACGAATGGATCACGGCCCATACATTAATCACGGCAGAAATTTGGGATCAAAACGGCGGCCCGTCAGCTTATGACTTTAATCCTATATATAATTACCCTGGCGAAGGAAATGCGTATCGTTCTGCTTTAGGGGGTATCGTTGCCGAAAATGGGGAGGTGTTTTACGTATCCTATCCACCATTCACCTTTATATTTTACTATTATGCCAGCCAAATTTTTGGCGGACCGTCAATTTCATCCATTCGGATAATTTCACTTTTTATTCACTTTTTAACGAGTCTGCTCATTTTCTTTCTTTTGCAAAAAATACGAAGCAAAAAGAACCAGCACTTGTTTAATTATGGCGGATTAATTGCGGCAGGATTTTACCTGTTTGCTAAAGGTAATCTTTGGTTTCATGGTAACCTCTACTTTGCTGACACATTGGTTCAACCCCTTTTTATTGGAGGTATACTCCTTTCACTCCACTATTATAAAGGTGAGTTTAAACGAGAAAATCTAACGCTAATCGCTTTGTTTTTTGTCTTCTTTTTTGCTACTTATACAGAGTGGATTGGTTTATTAAGCGCATTTATCACGGGTCTGTTTTTCTTAATAAAAGCGATAGGGCAACGAAACAAGTCCTATTTAAAACCCTTTTTCGTAATTGGAATCGCATCTTCTTTAGCCATAGCACTTCCAATTGTTCAGTACACCTCAATAGATGGGTGGGAAAGTTTAAAAACGACAACAAGCACGAAATATGCAGAAAGAAGTGGTTATGACGACCAAGCAAATTCTGCCAAACTGTTCAACATACACAAAAGCGATACCTTAAAGTTCCTCATTGGAAATTTTGATGCGAATTATAAATACGTTGAATATTACTTTGGCTACACAGCAGGTCTTTTTCTGCTCCTATACCTCATTCGAAAACGTATTAAAAAGCCAGAAGACAAAATAAGGCAAACAAATAACCCTACTCTTTTTGTGTTGACAATTCTAACCTTACCCGTACTTTTGCACTACCTACTCTTGTTTAATTTTAATGCCATGCATCAATTTGCAGCACTCAAAACGGCCAGTTTTTTGGTTATTGTTATTGGATTGATGATAGCAAAAATTCAAGTCATCTCGAAAGAAATTCATCCCTATTTGCAAATAGGATCGCTGCTTTTTTTGTGTTTATTTTTTATTTTTAAAGCCAATCAATCAAAAGACAGTTATTTGGAAGATTTCAATCCTGAGAAAAAAATTGATTTCGAAAGCATTGCAACGGCTAAAATAATGCAAGTGGAAAGCAAGCCCAATACGGCTACTTTTGCTACAATGAGCTTAAATCCTAATTTAATTTATTACGCTAAACACATCTACGCTCCACTTACAGAGTTTGATGCAGAGCAGATTTTCCAAATTATGGAAATGAGGCGAAATGAATACGGAGATTTCTACCAGCATGAAGAAGATGGTTTACATGCTATAATTCGATTTCGAAAACTAGACGACCGCATAGAAATAATAGATACGCTCAACTATTAATAAGAAGATGAAAGAACAATTACCTGACAAAACAATCACCGATATCATTCAGTGGGACATTAAAAACTGGTCTAAATGCCTATCATTTTGGAATGAAAATGCGGACCTTTCAGCTCCCAAAAAAGTGCTTGCATTGGGTGAGCGTGAAGGCGGTATGAGTTTGTATTTTGCACTGAATGGTCATGATGTGATTTGCTCGGATTATAACACCATGCCAGACACAACAAAAAAAATGCATGCAGCGTATGGCGTTTCAGCGCTTATTAACTATGCAGAAATTGACATGAAAGCGATTGATTTACCGGATGAATCAGTAGATGTTGTGCTGTTTAAATCGGTGATTGGAGCACTGGGAAACGCAGAGGATCAAGCGAAAGCTATTTCGGAAATTTACCGCGTCTTAAAAAAGGATGGTGTTTTCTTATTTGCCGAAAACCTTACAGGTTCAAAGATTCACCGCTATTTACGCAAGAAATTTGTGAGTTGGGGAGAAAGATGGCGTTATATTAATTCGGCAGAAATGGAACAATGGGGCCAAGATTTTAAATCAAAATCAACAAAATCGTATGGCGTGGTCGCTTTATTCGGCCGATCTGAAAAACAACGGGTATTTCTGTCGAATTTCGACCGAATTTTAAGCCCAATTACACCTTCAAAATGGCGTTATATCTTATTCGGTGTATTTAAAAAATAAAAGCGGTTACTTTTTTTCTTTTTGACGCACTCATTGTATAGTAAAATGACAGACCAATTGATTGGGTGATCTCTAAAAAAAATGCTATCTTCAACTAGCGAATTGTGAATCACCAACATCTAACCTACATTATGTTTAAACACGTTTTTCCTATTTTCCTGCTCCTTGGATATTTTTCTATTCCAGTTTTTGGTCAAAAACCGACCGAACCTGCTATTGAAATTGTAACACAAGAGCGCATTCAGGGCGTGATTACCCAATTAGCGTACAGCCCTGATGGACAATTAATCGCTTCAGGTTCTGAAGGTGAAAATTCGATCAAAATTTGGGATGTAACATCTGGTAAAATCATTGGAAAACTCGAAGGTCACCTCAATGAAACGACTGCGCTATTTTTTAGTGAAGACGGTAAAAAATTAGTGAGTTCGGCAAACGACAACATGGTCATCTATTGGGATTTAATTTCATGGAAAATGCTAGACTCCCTTACTCTTTCAGATGCTGCTTTAACGATATGTGCAGGACCGAAAAACTCAAACACATTTTTAACAGGACATAAAAACGGCGCAATCTATCAATGGAACACAGCTAACTTTCGACAACCGAGCCTACTTTTTACACACGAGCATGCCATTAGTAAAATCGATTGCTTTGGACAAATTATTGCTTCAGGAGACGCCGCAGGGAACGTCAAAATTTATGACCTACTAACGAATACAACAAAAATTGAAAAGTCAATCTATGTTGGTGGAATAATGGGTCTTCATTTTTACAAAGACGGTAATGGCTTGCTCACCGCCAGCCAAAATGGAAAAATCCACTTATGGAATCTCAATGATTTAAGCGAGAGCAAGGAGGTTGATGCATCCAATTATGCTTTAACCGCTTTTGATGCCAATGTCTCCAAAGATCGATTTGTGATTGCTGCACAAAATAGTGACGTGAAGGTCTATGATCTCAGTGGAAATCAGCTCTATTCCTTCAAGAGTAAAACCGGTGAATCAGAAGACCGTGAACCTGTAAAAGCTTTAAAAATAAGTCCTGACGGCAGTGCAATGGCAAGTTCTGGTTTTCAGCGCTCACCCTTACGAAAAGAAAAAGAAGACAAAAATGTAATTCGAATTTGGGATCTAAAAAGAGGAACGCTTTACAAAACGCTCGAAGGATCAGTGAATCCAATTTATTCATTTGATTTTCACCCTACTCAAAACGAATTGATCACACTTGGTGACGACAATATTATCACATTTTGGGACTTTAATTTAGCTGAAAAAAGGGGGCAATTTAGCCTTCAAGAACCTAAACGAGAAATTCCACCGATTCGAAAGCTAAACAAGGGCGGAATCGGATTGGATGATATTCAAAAAGGTCGTCGCCTTGGTAATGTTTTAAAGGATGTCGCCAATGGTAACTTGGGTGGAATTAAAGATGAATCGAAAGATATTGGTAAAACCGTCGGCGTTAATTATGCGAAACGGATGTTTAAAGAAAGGTCGATTATCAAATACTCCGAAAAAGGAACATATCTGATTACCAAACAACGAAATGATGAGATCAGGTTGTATGAATTTGAAGATGGTAAACCCGTGTATCGACAAGCTTTATTTTCTTATCAAGCTTCCATTAATCAACTACTCACATCACCAGATGAAAAATTCTTAGCCGTACTTGGCGCTGGCGACTCAGCCGTTTCAATCATTGATTTAGAGACTAAAGTGATAAAACGCAAATTATTCACAGCTGCGCCAGAAGATAATTTTCGTTTTATTTATGAAGCCAATTCCTTGGCCTTTTCGCCCGACGGATCTTTACTTGCCGTCTGTTTTAATACCGGTAAAACCTTTGTTTTCTCAACTTCCTCTTGGCAACTCGTTTTTGAAAATATTTTACCCGACAATTTGGGATATGTAGAAAGTCCATTTGTAAATTTTAGTGAAGACGGCAAATATATGGTTGTTAAATCCATGTTGGGACTAAAAAAATACAATACCTCTAATTTCGATATTTTCGGATCAGAGCCTCTTCGAATTAACGGCTATTCTGTTCCTATGGATAAACCACAAAACTATGCCATTACAATCTTTGAAGATTATATCTATTTCGAGGATCTGTTCACGAGTGAGGTTAAAAAGAGCATTCATGTCAGTCCCGAGCAAATCACTCACATCTCCATCAATCCGAAAGGATTGGTTGGTATAACCTTTAGCAGTGGACAATTTCAACTACTAGACCCCAAATCTGGAAATGAGGAAATTTTACTCGTTGGAGAAGGCGATAATTACATCTTTAAAACCGTCGAAAATTATTATAAAGTTTCCAAAGAAGGATATGATTTGGTTACTTTCCGAATCGGCAATCAAGCCTTTCCTTTCGAACAATTTGACGCTATTTTTAATCGTCCTGACCTGGTCTTACGCAAATTAAATTGCACGGATGAAGAACTGATCAGTCTTTATGAAAAAGCTTATCTCAAAAGAATTACCAAATTAGGCTTACGCCCAACCACCTCTATTTCTCTGGCGGACATCCCCAAAACTGCGCTACTAAATACGGCAGATATTCCGGCAATCACAGAGCAAAGTACGGTTTCTTTATCCATTAAATTAACCGATCGGACTAAACTGAGCAACTATAACGTATGGGTCAATAATGTTCCCGTTCATGGTAAAAATGGAAAACTAATTAGCGGAACGTCACAAGAAATTAAAGAAACGGTTTCTCTTATTCATGGACTCAATAAAATCCAAATCGCGTGTCGCAATGCAAATGGATACGAAAGTTTGATTCAGACCTTTTATGTCGAAAAAACTGGACCTAAACCTTCACGGGATTTGTATTTAATAACGATTGGAACGGCCAATTATAAGGATACACGCTATAATTTATCCTATCCCACTAAAGATGGACAAGACCTTGAGCTACTCATGCAAAGCAATACATCAGGGATCTATAATAACATTAAAACGAAAAGTTTGTACAATGAGGCAGTCACAAAAGAAAATATCGCTGGACTCTCCACTTTTCTTAACGCTTCTAAACCCAATGATGTCGTGATTATATTTGTGGCTGGCCACGGAATATTAGACGCCAATTTCGACTATTATTTTGGAACCTACGATATCGATTTCACTCAACCTAACCTGCGTGGATTGGCGTATGAAAAACTCGAACAACTCTTAGACGGCATTAAAGCCAATCGGAAAATACTCATTATGGACACTTGCCACAGCGGTGAAGTAGACAAAGAGGATGTTTTTTTTGCTGCGAATGATGAAACGCCAGAAGATGATGATGACATTGCCTTTAGAGCTGTAGGAGAAGCCGTCAAATCAGACGAAACCAAAGCGACTCCTAGTCGTTTAGCAGGTGAATTATTCAATGATTTACGCAAAGGAACAGGAGCAACAGTAATCTCATCTGCAGGGGGAGTAGAATTTGCAATGGAAAGCGCTGAATGGAAAAACGGACTGTTCACGTATTGCATGTTAAACGGACTTAAAAATAGGACGGCCGACCTAAATGGTGATGGTGTAATTATGCTACTTGAACTTCAAGCGTACGTTGTGGATAAAGTAACAGGGCTGTCACATGGACGCCAAGTGCCTAATACTCGTATACAAAATATCGAACTCGATTTCCCTATTTGGTAGGTTAATTTTACGACCGCTATACTGTATTTTATACCTACTAAATTGTGATTTAAATCCATTCACTTCCCAACAATTTCGTGTGGTTTGATAAAGTTAAGTTCACATTTCCCTAACCTTTAACTCGGTTTACAACACGTTCTTTGAGTATGAAAACCACGAATGTATACCTTACCGATAAGCGGTATAAGCAATATACTGAGCAACAGTATCATGAATTGATTAATGCGCGCCTGATTCAAGAAGGACTATTGCCAAAAAAGCGTCATTTTAGTCGAGTCTTCGACGAATCTTTCGTTTTATTTAAACCTTTGAATATTATATCAGGAGATTTTTATTGGGTTGGAAAACGAAATAAAAATAAGTATTTAGTCGTAGGCGATTGCACAGGCCATGGTATATCCGCCGCGCTCCTTTCTGTACTTGCCATTAACCTTTTTCAATATGCAATTATGACGAAAGGTTTGAAACGAACCGATCAAATTTTAAGAGAAGTTGATCGAAAATTTATTGAAAGTTTTAAAAGTGCAAAAGGAAAAAACTTTGATAATCCATGGATCGATTTATCCATTGTCTGCATTGATGAAGAAAGTAATACCTGCTATTTCTCTTCGGCTAATCGCAAACTACTCTTGGTTAAAAACAAAGAAATGCTTGTGAAAATTGGAAATCGTTATCCAATCGGTGGTTGGCAACTTGAAAAAAAGCGAAATTTTGAACCGCAAGCTTTTTCCATTGAAAAGGGAGACAAAATATTCTTAGGATCCGACGGATTTCAGGATCAAATTGGAGGTGAATCGAATAAACGGTATAAATCCAAAAAATTGCACGAATTCTTGTTCGAAAACCGCCACATCAGTCTCCTACATCTTAAGAAAAAACTAAATCACGAATTTGACACGTGGAAAGCAGGGCAGGACCAGGTAGATGACGTCTGTATTGTTGGTATAAAAATCTAACCATTGGCTTGCATTTGATCAAACTAAATATGAACGTTTACTGCCAATGGATTGAATTTAACCTCTCAATTAATTGGGAATCACCAGCAAGGGGAGTTTTGTGCGAACCGCCATATAACTGGTATGACTTCCTTTAAAAAAAGCTTCAAAAAAACCAAGTCTATGCGGAATCATCACGAGCAATTCAGCAGGATATTCAGCCAAGCCCATCTCTATTCCGTCGCCTACACGTTGAGAAATAACATAACGATAAGAATGGTTCACAGTACTTAAAATACGCCCTATCTTTCGCTCTAGTATTTTACGCTTCTCTTCCGATTCGGCTGCCATAATGTGCATAACGACTAATTTTGATCCCGTAAGCTTCACAAAATCTTTCAATTGACTCAATGAATTATCTGGGTCTAAAATAGATGGTTCGCACGCAAAGGAAACCGTCTTAATGGGCACATAAACTGCATTATCAGGCACAACAAGTAAAGGAAATTCCATCAATTTAATCGCATCCGTGGTCGTATTCCCAAATAATTTATAATCCGTTAAGTTATTTTCAATGCCCATCACGACAAGATCGGCTCCTTTTTCATTCATGAACGCTTGCAAACTGTCAATGGTATCATCCTTACCAAGTTCCCATGAAACTTCAATTTGAAACGCTCCTTCAATTTTAGCTTTTAATTCGTTTAATTGATTTTCACTCTTCTCCTTGAGGTTTTGCATGCTCGTCGCTGATACCAGCGAATTATTGGCGTGTACGCTTAACTTAAACACATTGAATAAAACAAGATTAGCAGCAATATCTTTTGCCAAATGAGCCGCATAATTAACAGCATTGGCGGCAACTTCTGAATGGTCTGTAGCAACAAGTATCGTTTTCATCTTCGTGTATATTTATACACGAAGTTCGACTTTTTATTGATACAAAGAAATGATTATGATCAGTTATAGTCCTATTTAAACGTAAACCTCAGTGGCCCGAGCAATTTACTTGAGAATACTATCGGCATCTACTTCAGGACCGAGGGTAAAATAATTTGCATTTGCAAAGATCCGCTGAAAATCAACCCACTCTTGATCAATTTCTAGATAGGTTTCATAGGCAGAAAGATATTTATCATTGAACAATTTTAATTCTTTATCACTCCACTCACTGTCCGGTTTTGACATAGGTTCGGCCAGTTGAACAATGTATTTATCCAATATCTTTTCGACAATACCCACCCATTTATGAGTCAACTTGTCAAATTCAGACTTCTTCTCCCACCGTTTATCTTGATACAAAACCATAGCTTTCCGCAAGTCAAAAATAAGCGACCTGCACAGATTAATTGTAAGATTAAACTCCGTCAAGGCCGCGTCTTCTTCGTCTAATGCCGTAAACGAGTTAAAGTGCGCATCAATCTGAATGATATAACCGAAAACACCGTCAAAATAAGTAACTGCATCTGTCGCTTCTCCATTGGAAAGCGTTCGTGCATTTTCTTTAAAATCATCTACCCCGCTCTCATATGAAGGATCCCCATAATTCAATTCGATAACACCCTCTATTTCAAAATCATTGGCTACTGCAAATTCATATTGAAAGGCAACCCAATCCTCATCAACAACAAGATAGCGGTCATAAGCGACTAAATAACGTTCATACAATTGATGGTTTTCTTCAACCCATGTATCGTCAGTTCGTGAAAGTGGTTCCGACAGTTCAATTAAATAATTTTTAACGAGGTTTTCAACTTCATCTAACCAATTCAGCGTTTTTATCTCTAATCGTGACCGAAGAGGCCAAGATTGATTTTCGTAATTTTTCAATGCGCTTCTTGTACGCCCAATCCGCTCTAAGCAGCGATCGGAAGTCGCGTTAAAATCACTCACCGGTGAATTTTGTTCGTCTAGCTCGTCAAATAAGAGCAAATCATTTTCGGCCAATATCATTCCTGCCAAGCAACCTCGAAAATAATTCAACCCTGACTTGGCGTCACCATTTTCGAAACTTACCAAAGCCAATTCGAATTCTTCTATCGTCGTTGAAGTCTTTTCTAAAGCCCCCTCATCCTGTGCATGAACCATTCCGGCTACAAACAAGATCAATACTAGCACTACATTTTTCATCCCTAAATACATTAAAATCGTGTTGAGAAAAGACAAGGTCTAATCCTACCCCATTAACAATTTCCGCAAGCTTACTTTTTCTTGAATAATTCCGTGCAAATCATCTATTGAAACACGCACTTGCTCCATGGTATCACGGTCGCGAATCGTAACCGTTCGATCCACCAATGATTCTTGATCCACCGTAACAGCAAACGGAGTTCCAATCGCATCTTGACGGCGATAGCGTTTACCGATATTATCCTTTTCGTCGTATTGACAATTAAAATCAAGTTTTAAACCGTCTATTATTTCACGCGCCATTTCAGGCATGCCGTCTTTTTTCATTAAAGGTAAAACAGCTACTTTATAGGGCGCCAATGCAGGCGGAATAGACATCACTTTTCGAGTTGTGCCATCTTCCAAAGTTTCCTCTTGGTAGGATTGCGAAAGAACCGCCAAAAACATCCGGTCTAAACCAATCGAAGTTTCCACAACATAAGGAATATAAGATTCATTCGTCTCAGGATCAAAATAACGTAATTTTTTACCCGAATGTTTCTCATGTTGTTGCAAATCAAAATCGGTACGAGAATGAATTCCTTCCAATTCTTTAAAACCCATTGGGAAATTGAATTCAATATCTGCCGCAGCATTCGCATAATGCGCCAATTTAATATGATCGTGAAAACGATAGGCATTGTCTGCAAAGCCTAAGGCCTTATGCCATTTCATGCGATAATCTTTCCAATAGTCATACCATTTCATCTCCTCGCCTGGACGAACAAAAAATTGCATCTCCATTTGCTCAAACTCGCGCATTCTAAAAATAAATTGGCGCGCTACAATCTCGTTACGAAAAGCTTTACCAATCTGTGCAATTCCGAACGGAACCTTCATTCGACCCGATTTTTGAACGTTTAGGAAGTTAACAAAAATACCTTGCGCCGTTTCAGGTCGTAAATAAATTTTTGCCGACTCACCCGAAACTGAACCCAATTCAGTTGCAAACATGAGGTTAAATTGTTTAACATCCGTCCAATTTTTAGACCCACTTAAAGGGCAAGCAATTTCCAGATCTTCAATTAATTTTTTAAGATCGTCCAATTTTTCATTCTCCAAGGCATCACGCATGCGATCTTCGATTCCCTTAATCTCAGTTTCGCGGCGTAAAACATTTGGATTGGTGGCTCTAAACTCAACCTCGTTAAAAGCATCCCCAAAACGTTTCAACCCTTTCTCAACCTCCTTATCTATCTTCTGGCGAATCTTTTCAATGTGGTCTTCAATTAGTACATCAGCCCTATATCTTTTCTTCGAATCTTTATTGTCAATCAAAGGATCGTTAAAGGCATCAACGTGGCCAGAAGCCTTCCATACTTCAGGCGCCATGAAAATTGCAGCATCTAATCCTACAATATTTTCATTCATTTGCACCATTGATTTCCACCAATAATTTTTGATATTATTTTTTAGCTCGGCACCCAATTGACCGTAATCATAAGTTGCGCTTAACCCATCATAAATTTCACTCGACGGAAATACAAAACCGTATTCTTTCGCGTGACCAATTATATCCTTTAAATTATCCTCGTTTGTTGCCATTTTAATCCTTTTTTAAAAACCGAAGCTTTGCGTAGGTTTTATATATTATTCTGCCACAAATATACGTGAATATTCGTTTTGCTATGCTGACAGGGAAGATTATGCGCTAAATTAGCCTGTACGATTTTTATAATTCTTTGCGCTTTCTTTGTGAAGGTTGTGCCTTCTTTATGAACTTTGTGGTTAAAAACCAATAAAATAGAACGCAGAAAAACACAGATTCTTCGAAACGCAGATTTACACTGATTTTTTTTACTGTTTCAAACATTCAACCCAGCAGCTCTCGATACATCCGTCAGCTGACGGACACTCGCTTTGACTTTTGAAGCGCATTAATTATTAAACCCTTTGCTACCTTCGCGGTTAAAAATAGCAATCCGAAAATGTTATTTTGACAAGGAAATCTTTTCGGATTAACCACAAAGAACACAATGGTTTTCGCGAAGGTCACTAAGGGTTTTTATGAGAATTCGTTCAACGCGATACACGTAGCACCTAATTTGAATTTTAAATGATCCTTTTTTTTGGGCAATTTTTTTTCAACTCGCTTAAAGAAAGCGAGTTGAAAAAAACCGGGCTCTCCGCACTCGCTTTTTAGCGCATTAAAAATGAGCTAAAAGAGCTCAATCAATTGCTCCTATCCCTATCGCGGCAGCCATTAAACAATACATTCACCCTTTTCACGCCATTTATCCGTGGTTTTATACGTTTAATACTACGGATAATTTCGTTTTTAGTCCATTTTTTGCTCACCTTTACCTATAAAAAAACAGATGCTTTCCCAAATGCCTGCTATCGCCTATAAACATCAACTTCGCAAGTCGTGTAAAACCCTGCTCAGCCGCATTGGTTTATTTGCGCGCTTAAACCAAGTGCAACACGTTTGTAATTCGTCAACAGGTCAAACGTGTTTTTTAATTCATTATATTAGTGGCACAATAACATATAAAAGGGATAAACGCTATCTCGGCTGAGCCGAGATAGCGTTTATTCAATTGTTATCTGCAATTCAAAAAAAACTAAATTACGAGTAAAAAACACCTGATAAATCAACGGATTTTGATTATTCTCGCAAATCAATGTTAAAAATACTTTACATTAAGTAAAATATTATTACCTTTGCGTAAATATTACTTTACTTATTATGGAAAATATGACAACACAAGAAAAAAGACCTTTGGTATTTTTGACAATAGATATCTTAACCTTTTCAATGTATTTTAGTATCCTTTTGAATTTTTATGAGGAGTACATAATCTCAATGGGAGAACTACCTTTTTGGGGTACATCAATATTAGTTTTGATTCCATTAATGATTGCATCAAGAATAATTCTTTATGTTCTTTATAGTATTTTCAATACTCTAATCACGAAAGAAAAGGAAGAAAAATTCCTCATAGATGAATTAGGGGAAATAATAAAACTAAAAGCATCACGTAATTTCAGCAAAACATTTATGCTTGGCTTTGTTCTAACTATGATATTACTTGTTATAGGTATCTCAATTCCTTTTATGTTTAAAATGTTTTTCTTTTCTATATTTTCTGCATTCATAGTGCAAAATATATCAGAATACTATTACGCAAAAAAAGGAATCTAAGATGAAAGACTGTAATATAAACACAACCATTAGGACATTGCGATTTCTTAATAATGAGATGACTCAAAAAGAATTAGCAGACAAGGTTGATGTTACAAGACAAACGATTGCTTCCATTGAAAAAGGCAAGTACTCACCTTCTCTTGAATTGGCTTTCAAAATTGCTTTGGTTTTTAACAAACCATTAGAAGAAGTATTTACATATAATCAAAAATAAGATGAAAGATATTCCAAATACCAAATTACAAAAGAATGCTTTAACAGCAGGGCTACTTTATTTAGTAATTATTGCAGTAGGCATGTATGCATTTGTTTATGCTCTACCACAAATAAAAGTTGACGGAGATATTGCAAAAACAGTTGTTAACGTTAAAAATAATTCTCTATTATTCCGAATAGGCATAATTAGTATTATGACAATGAATGTAGCAAGTATTTTACTTGTGTTATCTCTTTATAAACTGTTGTCTATTGTAAATAAAGGATTGGCTATGAGTATGCTCTCTTTATTATTAATTGGTGCAGGAATATCTTTACTAAATGAGATTAATCACTTCGCTATGATTATAGTTAATGATTTGGGAAACTATTCATTAATTGAAAAACAAAATCTTACTCATCTTTTTGCAGAAATGCAAAAACACGGTAGTTATATAGCAGTAATATTTTGGGGACTTTGGCTCTTTCCTTTAGGTTGGCTGATTTTTAGTTTAAAAACCTCTATTTCAAAATTTATTGGAATTATGTTAATAGTTGCAGGTATTGGCTATGTTTTAGACTCTTTTTTCTTGTTTACATACCCGGAAATGAAAGTGCCATCAATATCTGATTACACTTTCATAGGCGAATTTTTACTGACTATATGGTTACTAATTAAAGGAAAAAATATTGCACAATTAGTTCAAAAAAATCAAGCTATATAGAAAATAATAATGAATGCCGTGAAGACAAATATTTTAATTCTTAGAACTAATATTAAGACCAAGAAAAGAGTAAAAATCATTAAACATATTTTCAATAATCATCCGAGTATTATTAATTGGTCAATAGATACAGAAGATATTGATAATGTTTTAAGGATTGAAGCAACTGAAAATATAGACGAAAAAGATGTTATTACTATTCTAAAATTAACAGGTTTCTATAGTGAAAACTTAAATTCCTAATTAATAAAATTGAACCCTGAAACTCCTAATAAAAAAGGAGATAATAAAGAATAGTACTATTAGTATTTAAAACAACAAATTATGAAAAAATCAAATCACATTAAAGTTTTATGTTTAACAATGTTATTTATGGCATTCAACATATCATCAAACGCACAAAATCAATCAACTAATAACAATGAGTGGAAACTAATTAAACAAAAGAAAAAAGGAGATGGATGGCAGCTGTATAAAAGGAAACTATCGGATTCTAAATTTCAAGAGGTTAAAATAGTCGGAAAAATAAATAGTTCTATGCAAAAAGCACAAACAAGCTCAATGGAGTTTTTTGTAGATTCTACTGCCTATATATCTAAAAAAGGTAAATCGCTTGGTTGGTTTAAAATTTTTAAACATACAGAAGATGAAATAGAGCTCTATTCATTTATGAAGGGTAACTTTTTGACCAAAGACAGAGATGTTTTAGTACGTTACAAAACATATGAGGATTCTGCTGGAAATGCAATGGGAGTAAAGTGGCATCATATAGAAAAAGAAGGTTATGAAGCAACCGATACAGTAATCAGAATGCCAGTAGATATAGGGAACTGGCGATTTGACAAGCTTGATTCAGAGAGCTGTATGGCAACAATGACGTTTCAGTTTCATCCAGGTGGAAACCCTCCTACTTGGTTGGTTAATATGATTGTTAAATATTATGCGCCACACGAACTTGAGCACCTAAGAAGCATTTGTAAAAATGAGTAACAAATAAAAAAAGCAGATAACACTATATAAAAATAATAGCGGTTTTAGTGCTGAATTCAAAGTTAGTATCTTTGATGAAGTTTAGTGCTAAATTGAAAGGTGAGTACCTTCAATCCCGCTACTATTCTTATACAAACCGTTAACAACTATCACATTGTCACTCAAAAAAAACTTGACATTGGTGCGAATTTGACGTATATTTACACCAAAATGTTGTTATGTCAAGACAAAGTATTTCTTTTACAGGGCCAAATGAAGAGTGGCTCAAGGCTCAAGTGGAAGCCCAAGAGTACTCTAGCAAAAGTGAATTAGTAAATGACTTGATTCGTCAAGCTAGAAAACAACAAGCCAAAATTGATTGGGTTGCTGCTAAATTAGAACAAGCGGAAAAAAGTGGAATCACTAATGATTCTAAGGAACAAATTCTTGCTGAATCCAAGAAGCAAATGAATGATTAAATACGTTTTAAGCGAATCGGCCAAAGAAGATTTGATAAAGATTCATCAATACGGAACTAAAAGGTTTGGTGAAAAACAAGCTGATAAATATTTTAATGAGTTCTTTGACTACTTTGAATCAATTACAAAAAACCCATTTGCTTTTGAATCTGTGGACTACATCAGAAAAGGATACAGGAAATGTGTTTGTGGGGTAGATACGATCTACTTTCGCATTTCGAATGATACAGTTCAAATAATAGCTGTAATAGGAAAGCAAGACATTGATAAATTGAAAAACAGCTGGTAACAAAAAATAAAAATTACAGCGAAGCTGTTCGGCATAAAATGCCTATTTTTTTTCAAACGTTGTGCGTGACCGACCACTAGCGGTTTGACGGATCCGTGCACTTCGGCAGCGCTCAGCACAGGTGGAGCCATTTTCAATCACTATGTGTAATCCGTCAGCTGACGGAAGGTGCTTATTTGGGATTGATTGTTGTTTTGAGCACTATCCTGTTTTCATTAAAATTTTACTTTTTTATTCTGTTTTCTTTATTTTCATGTCCTTTTTTAATCTAAATCATTGATTATTTAGCTTTTACTAAAATTCAAGCAATGGTTTTCCAGCTCGTATTATACAAGAATTATGAAGAGTATAGACCCCAAAATTTTAAAAGCTTACCTGAGGAAACTCGGCTTTATTTGGCCAGAAGTGCATACTTACGTAAAATCATTTTTAAGTTACCTGAGCAACTTTATTTATTCTAATCATCATACTGAATTTCAATATTTAAATCACTTAAATCGACTAATTTAAGTCAGAATTTATACTTACTTTTTAAGGTTATTAGACAAACTGGCGTTAGGTTTAATTGCAATAACAGTAAATGACACAGAAAGAAAATATCGAATTGGTGATGTATAAACCAACTGACCGAAATAATGAGTTTCAAGTTATTTTCGATTCAGGTGCTGAAACTGTCTGGGCAACAGAACAGCAAATTTCTGATATTTTTGAGCGAGACCGAACTGTTATTGGTCGACATATCCGAAACTCATTTAAAGAAGGTGAGTTAATTAAGAATTTAGTTAGTGCAAAATTTGCACATACTGCTGAAGAGGGAAAAACATACCAAGTAAATCATTACAATTTGGATGTGATAATCTCAGTTGGCTATCGTGTAAAATCAACTATCGCAACAGATTTTAGAAAATGGGCCACTAATAAATTAAGAAATTACCTAATACGAGGCTATGCAGTAACCGTTATGCTTAATTGATTCTAAAATGATAGTTTTTATACATAAAGAAACTGGAAAAGACCTTGAAGAATTTCATGAACGGATTTTTTCAATTTTCGGGTTAAAAGAATTTGAAGAAAGAGAATCTTCTAACTATCCTCCTAATGAGCGTTATTGTCTTAAACGCAAAAACTTGGACACATTTTTCTAATTAATATTAGGCTGCATTTCCTTTCATTACAACACCATGCTTTTTGAGGAATCTAGCTGGGGAAGTATATCCAAGCCCTCCATGAATACGA
>Ga0222668_1000651_pt1 | contig 19897 bp, 22 predicted proteins | sample AntAcemetagen728_FD_179823 | JGI IMG/M metagenome (GOLD analysis project Ga0222668, IMG submission 179823) | Saline water microbial communities from Ace Lake, Antarctica - #728 | ecosystem: Environmental > Aquatic > Non-marine Saline and Alkaline > Saline | place: Antarctica: Ace Lake... | reverse complement strand
CAGTAGCCAAAAAAGTCGAGAATATAAATATTGTATATGTAAAATTATTTCAAGCAATTTCAAACAATACTAGTATTTTAACGTGCGATGAGCAAAATTTTTTAGTTTCTTATACGGATCAAGTACGATACACAGATGAAGATGTTGATCTTAATAGTTTAAATATTCTTCGATTAAATCATGAAATCTATGTAGAAGAAAAGCCGATTAATAGTGGAGTAGTAGCATTAGTTTATCGGGGATTTTATAAAGGCGAAAAAATTGCAGTAAAAGTACTGAAACGAGGTATTGAAACGAAGATATTGTCGGCAATCCGCGATTATGAGTTATTGTTTAATATAATGAAGGGATTGCCGTATTTACGCCAATTACAATTACATCGATTATTGTCTAATAATAAACATTTATTGATTGAACAGGTTGATTTTAAAAAGGAAATAGAAAATATAAATCTGTTTCGGAAATCCAACCAAAATTTGGATTGGATAAAAATTCCGAAGGTTCATACTGAATTATCTAGTGGTATACCAAGTATAATAGTTATGGAATATATTGAAGGTATTAAATATAAACAATTAAATAATGACAGTGATTCGGATAAGGAAATGTTTGCGCGATTAATGATGCGTTTTAGTATGGTTTCTATGTTTTATAATGGTGCTGTGCATTGTGATTTGCACGCAGGAAATATGATATTTATTAAAAATGATATTGATGATATTGATGATATTAAAGAAATTGATGATTTAGACGATGAAAAACCAGAATATATGTTAGGGGTTATAGATTTTGGTTTAAGTTTTTTTCCTTCAAGACAAAATCAAAATATATATTATAATTTTGTAAAAGATGTATTCGTTAATAAAGAACTATCAACCACATTTATAGATACCGAAATTATTCAACCAAAACATATTAAGGATAAATTAACATATTTTTTAAAATCATTAATTATGGAAGAATTAAATTCTATATTAAAGATTCATCAAGATGACATGAATCCTGAAATGTTTATGAATTGGAATACAATATTAAATAAATATAATTTATTTTTTAGCGACGAAGGTAATAAATTATTATTATCATTATTTGTATCGAGCGAAACAACGAAATCATTATGCGATGATTGGACATCTATTATGACGGAAGAATTCAATAAATTAAATGCGATTAATAAATTAATAGAAATATAAATAGAAATATAAAATTTATAAAAATATTAAAATTGATATCTTATTTTTTATTTATTAAACACACTACAACCATCAAAATATAAATTATAAATGAATTATATTTTGATCGACACGAGTTATCTGATATTTTATAGATTTTATGCGCTAATCCAATGGTGGAAATTTGCGAATAGCGATGTAGAATTGGGTAATCCGGAAGAGAATAAGGATTTCTGTGATAAATTTAAAAAATCGATGGCTGATAGTGTAAAAACCATACGGAAATTATTGAAGCTACATGATACGAAACGCGTAAAACATGAGATTATCGCATTCGCGGCGTATGATTGTCCCAGATTAAATATATGGCGACATGAATTATATTCTGAATATAAAGGCACCCGAGAGAAAGACGATAAATTTATGATTGGGAAATTCTTTAAAATGGTATACCAAGAAAATTTGATGGAACAGGCTGGGTGTTCGCATATTATCGAGGAAGATGGTTTAGAAGCAGATGATATTGTAGCTATAATGAAAAAGTATTTGAGAAATCGAGAACCTGACTGTCAAATATATATAATAACAAATGATATGGATTATTTGCAATTGTGGGATTCTCGATGCGATATTGTGAATTTGAGAGGTCTTCGGTTGATAGATAAACCGAATAGTTATCCAGAGGCAGATAAGAATTTATTTATTAAAATATTGGTTGGAGATAAATCCGATAATATTTCACCCGTATTTAAGAAGTGCAGTATTAAAGAAGCGGAGGAATTATATGAAAATCCAGAAAAATTGGATGCGAAATTAAAAGAGGAAGATGCTTACGAGAAGATTTTGATTAATAAGACAATAATTGATTTTGATGAAATACCGGAGGAGTATGTTGAGCGCGTTTATGAAAAATTGGATGCGTCTATGTTAATGTCATCGCCAACATAGGAATAATATAACATAAATATTTACTGGTAAATGACTTAGAAATGATGTATTATAATATTTTAATATATTAAAAATGAGTAATTTTTTATTTTATGCCGGCAAGAGATTAGCTATTGTAACTGGATTTGTATTATTTGCACATAGTAATTTTATGTCATCAACACTTAAACAAAAATTTAACCCACATCCAATATTTAAAAATAATATACCATTTTCTATTAAAAGCGATGAAGATGATATGATGCCTTTAAATAATTTTGAAGATCCAACATTTATTCCTCGATTATAATGAAATAATATCCCAATATTATATCCCATTATAATATATGTATGAAATTATAGATTTAGGATATAGTATTGTCTATATTTTATGGTGGGCTGGAATAGCAGGATTAATAGAAACGTGTATACAAATGTCAAAAGTTAATAATTATATTAGAATAGCTATTTATTTAATGTTGATTTTAGTCTCTTTTTTAATTATACATTTTAATAAACTGTCTTTTAGATAAATTACAGATGAATATAAACTACTTATATAAATAAAATTGAAATAATATTCCGATGTAATATATCAAATATTACCAACTATTACCGAATATAAGTATAAAAATCATATTTTATACTTATAAATGACCTATCACAGCACAACACAAATTATGTCTGATGTTACGAAGACAGTTCGATTTCATGATTTATTTGATAATCAAGATTCTAATTGGTGCGATGTAGCAATTAATGTTAAGCATTTGCTCTATCAAAATGGCAATAATTTTTATGATATAACATATACATATACTTATAGTGTTACTGGATTAGAGGATTCTAATAGCGACGATGACGACGAAATGTATAGAACGAACCCGTTTTATTATAAAAATTCAATTATTACATCTGATATGCTAGATGGGGTGATAGTGGCCAAAAATTCATTGACAGATGAACTAGTAAAATATTTACTCATGGACAATGAAGAATTGGATCAATATATAGGGAATACGTGGTGTGTTCAATACAGGGCAAATTTGATGTTTATGTTAGCTTTTATGTGGGATTAAATCATTATAAACATGTGTGATATTATGATTTTATATTTTATATTGTATATTGTATATTGTATATTTTATATTAAAAATTGATTTTTTTATTTAATATATTTAATTTATTTAATATACAATATAAACTACACCTAACAATGGTTTCTTATAAAATCGAACAAGCAAAGTCATATGAAAAATATCTAAGAAGTAAGGGTCAAGAATTAGAAATCAGTGAAAATAAGGAAATTTTAGATATAATGGAAAATTTAATTGTAGATGTAGAAAATTTAAATAATGAATATAATGAGGAGCTTTCATTATTATCGGCATTGAATATATCATGTATTATGAATAAAACAATAAGAATCGATATTCTTAAGGAATATCGGGATGGTTTAATGTTCCAATTATATAATGCTTTTAACAAAGAAGATAATTTATTAGAAGATAATTTATTAGAGGATAATATAGAATATAGTGAGTGCCAGTTCTGTATTCAAAAATATATTTCAGACGATACAAAACGCACATTTCGAGATATTTTATGTAAATTAAAACATATAAATTATATTATGGATAAATTATAAATAAATATAAATAAATATAAATAAATATAAATCTTCATATATGGGATTAAATCTATTTATGTAAGTATTTAAGAGCGCTTAAAATCACTTGCTCATCATCGGTTATTCGTTGAAATAAAAGTAGTTCATTCATTTTATATGTGCAATGACGGCCATATGGAGTTTTAAATATAATATTTATTCCAATATCGGTTATATCTATATCACATAAAAATGATCCACGCGTTAATTGTAAATTATCATAATTTTTTAAATTAACCCATCGCAAATAACATCCACTCTGTAGTTCACTAATATCACTAATGAATCTGTAATTTTGAAGTTTTCGATGCCACTCTTTTAATGTTTCGCGTGATAAATTTAATTCTTGCAAAACATTATTTTTTATAGTTTTAATATCGCTTTTTGTGGTTTCCATTATAGATTCATTTTTTTCATTTTCTAATGCAACTAATAATTTATCAATATTTAATCGACTCATTAATAATGTATAATAATAAAATTTTATTATTATTTATTATTATAATTTTATTATTATAATTTTATATTTTAATATCCAATAAATATATAGAATGGCAACAAGAAAACGTAGACAAAATAAAGGTACACTCAGAAAAAAGATGCGTTTTAATAAGCGCGCACTGTTAAAACGCTATCCCAAATTGATGAAAAAATTACTCGGTAAGAATAGGTTAGGCGGTAATGAATTAGAAAGATTAAAAATTGTTTCAAAATTAGCAATTAATTTATTATTTGATAATGCTAATAATACAGATTTAGTACGATTAAAAGATACATTATTGAGCGAAGAAACGGATGTCGATGCATTAATAGAACGAGTTTTTACACAATCAACTTTAAAAGTTGAATCATCGTTGGAATTTTCAAAGAATATTTTAAGTAAAATATTAGAAATATATTCGTATAATTTAACAAAAGGTGTGTTAAGAGAATATAATCAACAATTGGGAGTTATTATTAAAAATATTAATGATTCTGAAAAAAATGCGACACGTCATAAAAAAAGAGATGATAGGGAATTGCAAACGATATCACGTTTACAAGAACGCGAAGACAAGAAGGAAATTCGGGAATTAGAGAAATTATCAAAATTATCTTTATCAAGTAAATAAACCGATAATAACAAAAATCTAAAATAAAATCTAAAATCTAATATATAATAATAATATTATCAGTAAATATTATTATATATTTATAAATTAATAGAGCAATGTTATCTGCTGTTTCAAATGGATTAATAAAAAATACACAATCATTAATTAATAGTTCAAAAGTAAAAAACATAAAAAATACACATACAACAAATAAATTAATTGAGAGATTAATTCGAGAACTATTTCAGGTATTATCCTTAACTGCCGAATATTTGTCAGATATACCTCAATTAAGAAATTCGACGCATATTCGCGGATCAATTAATGGTAACGAACATAATATTCGCGAATTCTTACATGACAATAGGTATTTGAATTCTTCAATATACCAATTTATAAAAAATTCAGATTGTATTGCTATAAAATACCATTTTAATTTTGGACGTGAATATGTATTGAATTTTTATGTATATGATAATGATCATACTAAATCCACGATGTCCATGCCACGATTACATAAATTATACGATAAGTATGCGCGACATGTAATGACTTTGTTATTCTTTTTAGAGAAATATCGTAGTGCAAAATGCAAATCGAATAAATTAGAAGTTGTCTTTTTTATGACACCATTCGAGAAAACATTTCCTGATATTAAGTCGCAAACACTTGGGCCCGAACATATTAATGGAGGATACACTATACCATGTCAACATCATTCAAAAATATTTATTTGGCGAACTGAGGAATTCTTAAAAGTATTAATCCACGAATCAATTCATTCTATGGGAATCGATCTTTCGACAATGAATTTAGATAAGATCCATGACAATATTAAGACTTTATTTCCGATGAATCCGGAACAAACTAAATTTAATATTGGAGAGGCATATACTGAGTTTTGGACCGAAATAATAAATATAGTATATTATGTTGTATTATATGCTAATTCATTAAAATCTAAACCAACCTTAACGTCATTGGTAAAACGATTCGATCAATTATATTTTGTGGAGAAGGTATGGGGGTTTTCGCGATCATTAATAATATTAGATCATATGGGGCTTACATATGCGGATTTAGTTAGTCGTGATCCAGAAAAAATGAGACATTATAAGGAGCAATCCAATTTTTTCTCTTATTTTATCATGAAAATGGTATTTATGCATGATCATAATAAATTTATTGAGTTATGTATGAAAAATAATGCCGATATATTATTGGTTTCATTAGAAAATTCAACAAATGAAAAAATACTGAACAAGATGTTTTTATATATTAAACAGCATTATATGAATAAAGAATTAATGGAAAATTATGAGATTTTATATGAGTCAATAAGAAAAGGCAGTCGAGCCAAATCATATAAAAAGTTTATGACTAGTTCGCGAATGTCATGTATAGATTATTTATAGAGACCATAATTTTTCATCAATCTTTGTTAGATATTTTTTATAATTATTAATAATTTCATTAGGGGTTTTATTCCCATGTTTTTTAAATAATGTTTCATATATATCAGTTGATTGTGCTGATGTAATAATAGCTTTTATATTATTATTATTATCAAATTCCTTTAATTTATTACTTGATGCTTTTCTTGTTTTTGGCATTGTATATGTTTCTTTTTTGTCATTTATATATATTAATACTACTTCTTTGCCGGATGCTAATTTCCTCCAAAATTCTTCTAATTTTTTATTTTTTCCCCATGCGGATTCTGGATCTTTCTCTACTTCTCTCCATCTTTTAGATGTTTTTTTCTTGGTTTTATTATTTTCGAGTTTTTTCCATCGATGTGTCCCAGACGAAGTAGCAATAATTACCCATTTATTCCCATCATTTCCTTGTTTCTTCGTTCCTACGCTAAATTTAGTAGCACTTTCGGATGGACCTTTTCTCCCTTTATTAGCTGTTTTCCCCATTTATTATATATGGATATATTATAATCGTTTTAATAAATATTTAATAAATATTTAATAAATATTTTATAAGTAATATATGATACTAATATTATATATCAATATTATATATGGATAATAATATTGATACATCAGATTCGTCTGAAACAGATACAAACCATATTGTAAACAATGACGATCACTATGTGGGTAATTCAAATGAAAATATATTAAATACATTTAATGTAAATAATTATATGAAATCTAGAATTGAAAAACGAAAGAAAATGCGCATGGACAATTATGATAATATTATAGATGTTTTGGTAAATAAATCTATTCCACCGAAAATATCGAAATTAAAGTTAGAAGAAGAAAATGAAACACCAAGTATTCCTACATTTGCCGATTATAAATGGATATTAATGTATGATTATCGGATGAATAATTTGAAACCAATGTTGAAATATTATAATCAAAAATTATCAGGCAATAAACACGAATTAGAAATCAGATTATATAACTGGTTATTAATAAATTATAATAGTATTTTAATACAAAAATCATTCAGGCGATATATTGTTAAAAAATATGTAAAATCGCATGGTCCGGCTAGATTTGATAGAAAATTATGTGTTAATGAATCGGATTTTTGTACTATGCAACAAATGGAAGATATCCCCTTTAAACAATTTATAAGTTTTAAAGATGATAGTAATCATATTTATGGATTAAATATTCTATCTTTATATAATTTATTGTTGCAAAATCAAAATAAGATCGAAAATCCATACACAAAAAAACTATTAGATAATAAACTATTGAGTGATATGTTTTCATTTATTCGATACAGTAAAATATTAAATATATCTATTGATTTAAAATTTACAAATTTAAGTTTAGATGACGAAAATGAAAATTTAAATCTGAGAGTTATATCAGTATTTCATGAAATAAATTTACTGGGTAATTATAGTAATAGTATATGGTTTAATAGTTTGTCTAGAGATTTACTAATTCAATTTATGAATGAATTGATGGATATATGGCATTATAGAGCGAATTTATCTGATCAAGTTAAATGCGAAATATGCCCGCCTCGAGGTAATCCTTTTAGAAATTATGTTTTTTCGGGAATGTATTCTCAAAATTATTTTATTATAAAGAAAAGCTGTGTTAATATAATTGATGCAATGGTTAAAACAGGAATAAATCATGATAGTAAAGCGTTAGGTGCATATTATGTGTTGGCTTGTCTGACATTGGTTAATGAAGATGCTGCTATGGCTATGCCATGGTTATATCAAGCAGTTGTACCTAACTCATTAACTTACAGTGATTAATCCATTTTAAAATCTTAAATACATATTTAATAATTTTTAAACTTATAATTATTTTTAAACTTATAATAATTTTTATAAATATAAATAATTATAAAAATTATTATGATATTACACGCAAAAACCAAATGTTTTTACAATTATTATATATTATATATCAAAAACAACTTAAAAAAATATGGTTATAATAAAATATAACCGATGCCGTCTGCCCCCAAGAAATCCACTAAATCTGCTCCCGTCGAGCCCACTCTAGTTAAGACCGATGCTGCTAAAGATGTCGCCCCTGCTAAATCCGCGCCTAAAGTTGTTAAAGAAAAGAAAGAACCCGTAAAAAAAGCCGTATCTAAATCAACTACAGCCACTAAGACTGATACACCCGCAGAAACGACTTCACCGGTCGAAGAGGCAAATGTTGTGATTACAACAGACGCTACTACATCTATTACTGAGAATTTTTCTGAATTTTTAAATAATTTCCAGAAAATGGTTGGTGAATTTTCTCGTCTTAAAACCGAGCTTAGAACATTAGAGAAGAAAACTCTAAAGGAACTAAAGGTAGTTAACAAGTTGAATAACAAGCGCAAAAGAAAGAATACTACACGTGCTCCAAGTGGATTTGTTAAGCCTACCAAAATCAGCGATGAATTAGCGACCTTTTTAGGAAAGCCATTTGGAAGTGAAATGGCGCGCACAGAAGTAACACGGGAGATTAATGCTTACATTCGCGCGAATGAACTCCAAGATAAGAGCAATGGTCGAAAGATTAATCCAGATCCCCAGTTAGCATCATTACTTAAAATCACAAGTACCGATGAACTAACTTATTTCAATCTCCAGCGTTATATGAGCCCTCATTTCGCGAAGAATGTTGCGGGTGTACCTTCAGTTGTTCCTATTCCGGGTTCTGGTGCCATTGCTTCTCCCGAGGTAACTGTATAGATATATAATATCTAATACAAATATGTATTGCAAATATCAATATAATATATTTTATAAAAATAAATATATTATACCTTATCGATATACCTTATCTAAATATCTACTTTATTATCAACTATAGTATATTGAATTGTACAACAAATACAATAAGGTATATATCTAATACTATTTACATTAAATAATTGATTTACATTATAGAATTGATTTACATTAAATAATTGATTTATATCAATTAATCCAAATACTTTTTGACGTAAATTGGTAATATATTTAATATTGCAACTATCATTTACACAAATACTTATATAAGGATCTTTTCTCTTTTGTAGATCACTGAATTTTTTATTCATTGATAAAATTTTTAATTGAAAAAAATTAATTTTATTATTGAACAATTTATTAACTATTGATAATCTTATTTTATCATATAAGTCTAGGTTATCGAGTATAATGTCGAATTCATCATATAATTTATTTAATCCGCGATCCATATCTTATTAAGTAGGTTTAATAATATTTATATGATAAAAAATAAAACTAATAAAAAATCCAATAAAATAAAATTTAAAAAAAATAAAATAAAAAAAAAATTGATTTAGAAATAAATTAATAGTGTAAAGTATATTACAAAGATGTCTACAGAAGATATTATCGATGGATCTACGTTCAATGGCAAGACGGGTGTCATGTTCACGACTCCTAAAGTTAATGCTAGTGGCGGCAAGAATATTGGGATTTTAAATGCATCGACAAAGAAGAGTTTGCATATTAGCACGCCATTAATGTTAACCTGGGGAATTAATGAATACCGTGATGAAAAAACCGGTAAGGTTTCATATGACATGAGTCTTCAATTTCCAAATGATGAATATAACACAGAGAAATTATCTAGTTTCTTAAAAAATATGCAGGAATTCGAGGCTCATGTTAAGGAATCAGCAATTCAAAATAGCAAGGAGTGGATGAATAAGAGTAAGATGTCATCAGAAGTTGTCGATGCGTTATTTACACCTCTTCTAAAGTATCCAAAAGATAAGAATACTGGTGAGTTCGATTATTCACGCGCACCAACTCTAAGGGTAAAGATCCCATATTGGGATGGTGTATTCAAGAATGTTGAGATTTATAATACTAAATCGGAATTGCTATTTCCACTATTAAATGTTGAGGAACAGCTAATTGCAGATTATATTACAAAGGGAAGTAATGTGGCAACCATTATTCAGTGTGGAGGTGTATGGTTTGCAAATGGTAAGTTTGGTGTAACGTGGAAATTATTTCAATGTGTAGTTAAGCCAAAGCAATCGCTGAGTGGTAAGTGCCATATTTCATTAACTACAACTGATCTTAAGAAGATGGTTGTTGATAGTGATGATGAGGAGGATGATGAACTTGAACCAGTAGCATCTCTAGTTCAGGAAGAAGTCAAGGAAGTCAAGGAAGAAGTCAAGGAAGAAGTGAAAGAAGTTCAGGAAGAAGTCAAGGAAGAAATCAAGGAACTCACAGTAGATGAAAATAGCATGCCAGTAAAGAAGAAGAAATTCGTAAAGAAGAAGCCATCAACAGTTTCAAGTGAGGAAGCATGAGCTTCAATTGAGGAAGCATAAGCTTCAATTGAGGAAGCATAAGCTTCAATTGAGGAATAGTGTACGCATGATCCATGACCCCCCACTCAAAATCCATGAACCTCCTCGTATAACTCCAATTCGATAACACATAGCTACTAAAATATAACGCATAGCCCATACTCCAACCGGATAATACATTTTTTATTATATTATTAATATAATTTAATAAAAAAATCCTAAGAATTAATAAATATTTGAATTTCAATATAAATATATTTTTCTTAATATTTATATTAAAATGATGCGCGGATGTTTATTTGGTTATGGTCGAGCCGGACGAATTCATTATGAAAATCTTATAAATGAAAATCTTATAAATAATGATAAAATCAATTTAAAATACATTTTTGAAACGCAAGAACGTTTATCCGATGTTTATAATGAAATCAATAATAAAGATATATCATTAACATCACGATTAAATATGGTTTTAACAGATACAGAGATAGATTTCTGTATTATTTGCACACCAACAAACACTCATTACGAACTAATCAAAGCATGTTTATCACACAATAAACATGTTATGTGTGAAAAGCCATTGTCAGAAGATGAATCGGAAATAAAAGAATGTTATAATTTGGCAGCATCCAACAATTTAGTATTATTATGTGCATTAAATAGAATATTTGATCCACAAATCTCGGGATTAAAAGATATGTTACATACTGTGGGTGGCATTCATCAAATTAATACAATTAGCAAAGATTACCCTTATCCATCATATAATTATTTAAAGCATAGTTCTGGTATTTTTGCTGATTGCGCAGTACATGATATATTTTTTATTAATTGGATATTAGACGATATTCCTATAAATGTATTTGTTACGGGTAATGTAGTTATGCCTGAAGATATCGGTGCTGGAGAATTAGATAATGCAATCATAATTATGCAATATGCGTCGGGCATTTTGGCGAATATAAATCTCTCTCGAATATCAAAAAATTATGATCAACGTATAGAAATTTATGGAAAAAATGGCAATTTATGTACACACAATCCATATACCAATAACCCATATAATGATCCAATGGAAGTCGATGATACAAATGCACCAATTTCATTCCCTCAAAGATACGCCGAATCATATAAAAACGAATTAATACATTTTTTTAATGTAATCGAGAAAAAGGAACCGTTAAAAGTACATATGAATGATAGCGTTGCATGTGTAAGAATCATTGAAGCATGTGAAAAATCGTTAAAAAGTTCAACCAAAATATCAGTAAAATATGACGAAGGCTTTAGAAACTATAGTGGGCAGATAGTTAAAGCAGTAAAAGATACATATAGGAAAGCCAGAATAAACCAAACCGTCGATTATGTTATGCGAATGCGAAAAAAGTATTTGAGTAATCTGACTCCCATGCCAATAAAAAGTATATTCGAAAAGCTCGAAACATTTATCGATATCAGTGATCCCGATTTATCTGTTCCGAATTATTTTCACGGATTACAGACAGCAGAACAAATTCGCAAAGACGGACATCCTGTATGGTTGCAAGTAGTTGGGTTAATACATGATATTGGAAAAATAATATTTACAATGGGATGCGATGAAGATGGAACGAGTGTAAAAGAGCAATGGGGGATAGTGGGAGACACATTTATTGTAGGGTGCGAAATTCCGGATGTAATGGTTTATCCCGAATTCAATAAAGAGAACCCTGATATGTTAAACGACAAATATAATACTCTACTTGGTATGTATGAATGCCATTGCGGATTAGAAAACGTTACATGTAGTTGGGGTCACGATGAATATTTATATCAAATATTAAAAAATAATACTCATGCATTACCCGAAGAAGCATTATATATCATACGATATCATTCATTGTATGCTTATCATACGCACGGTGCATATAAATATTTGGCAAATGATAAAGATAAAGAAATGTTTCATTGGTTAAAATTATTCAATAAATATGATTTATATACGAAATCAGACGATATTATAATTGATGATGCAACAAAAGAATATTATATTAAACATGTACGCAATTTTATAGGCGATGAATTGTACATATAAATAATACATATAAACATTTACACCCTTGAAGATTTAAATCTGTACCCCTAATTTCTGTAATATTGCTTTACGTTCTGGCTTGTTTTTAATAAATTGTTCTCTGGATTTAATATTATTTATACTACTTCCTAATTTATATTTATCTGGTGATACATAAGTTTTAGTAATATTTTTACACGAGTCATTATTATTTTTCATATATTCAATTAAGTGTTCCAAAAATTTATCCCATGCCTTATCAAATACATTCCAAATAAACCCTATCTCATTAAGCTGTTTTTTACGTTCTGGAAAATTTTTAATATAAATGCCTTTTCTCACAGTACTTACAGTTTGACCCAATCTATAACCACTTGATGTAGTATAACCACCATCAACTTTACAATCTAGATGTTTTGTTTTATATTTACAAATTTCTTTCCAGAATTTATCCCAGTTATCATCTAAAGGTGACCATGAAAAACCAATTTCCTCTAATTGTTGTTTTTTTGATAAATCGTTCATATATTGATTATTATGTCTTATTGAAACACATCTACTGCCAAGTGCATATTTGTCTTTTTCGCATTTAAATGTAGCCGGAACATCACTATGTTCATTCTCTGTATAAAATTTTACCATATGAGTCCAAAATTCTAACCACGATTCTTCTTCTTGATCTACTTTTACATTCCAACTAAAATTTATTGATTTTAAAAATGTTAGTCTCTCAGGATTGTCTTTGATAAAATCTTGGCGACATCGAATATGTCCAACATATTTTCCTAGTTGGGAATCTAATGGAACATTTGAATTACCATTATTGACATAATATGCCAACAATTCATCTTTTATTTTTTCCCATGTTTCATCATGATATTCTGCTTGCGGATGCCACGATACACCTAATTCATCCAACTTTTGTTTTCTTTCGGGAAAATCTTTAATATATCGCCCTTGTCGCACAGCATTTAAAATGCTACCTAATAAATAATCCTGTTCGGTTATATAAACTTGAGGAACATTACAATCACCATATTCATCTTTATACTTGCATAATTCGGTATAAAATTTATCAAAAAGTTCATTATTTATATTCCAAGTCCATCCAGGAAAATTATCAAGGAATTCTTTTCTTTCTTCGGAATTGATGAAATGTATCATATTTCCACCACGAACAGATACCACTGTTTGACCTAATTTATATTTATCATCACAAACATATGAGGATAATATATTTATATTACCTTTCTTTCTATAAAATTCTTGGAGATGGATTTTAAATTTATACCATTTCTTATTACTTCTTGCTTCAAGACTTTCAAAAATTTTCTTGGGGTCTCCTTGTCCTCCACTTTGGAGATTAAATGTCTGAATTAATTTTTTATCCATATCTCGCATAATACCACCATTTTGTTCTATATAATATTTCTCTCTATTATCAGCCCATTTTTGGGCTTCTTCATATTCGTCATATTTACTTTCTACGATTTTCCATTCAAAGGCATCGGGTCCATAAATTCGTAAAACATTCATAAAACCTAATTCCTTATCTTCGCGAAGTGCGAGACTACAATGTTGTAAATTTCTCTTTTTTAAAACTTCTTCTGGAGTACTATATTTTTTATATTTTGGTAATGATTGTCCAAAATAAGAAATATTACACAATACATTTTCTTCACAAACACCAACTAATTTTGCTTCATATATAATAGCCCACATTTTTATATTATTAAATTACATTATTTTTAAATCAATTTTAAAAATTCAGATTCAAAAATTAAGATTTAAAAATAATTTTGTTTTAATAAATATAGAAGCATGTCAATAAAATCGAAATACAGTTATTTTATGCATCCAAATAAAAATTGTATGAGTTATTATAAACATTGGAAATTATCATTATATTATTCTCGTAGAATGTTTATGGCGAGTATTAAGGCAATCGTTCATGCATTTTTACCCAATTATTTTATTACAAGCACAACCAATACCATTAATGAGATACAATTATCGATTAAAGAAAATGGTTGTGACGACAATAATATTATAGTTGATCATCAAAAAAAATATCATGAAGAAGTTAAAATTCAGGTTAAAGCACAGGCCAATGTTCCGACCATAATCCCACCAACTACAAGCATATTACCATTATCTGTGCAAAAATGGTATTATAAATCATCAGTTGATACCCAAAACACCTGAACATGATATAATTCATTATTTTCGGCATCGTTTACACTCATTTTAGGATTTTCATACCATGCAAAATTAAATTCATAATGCTGTACAATATTATAAATACCATTAATTATATCAACATTAATATCTTGAATCATGTTTTGAATACCAATACCACCGACAATATTATATTTATAATACCACATTACATAATGATTTCCTATTATATTATATGGAAATGGATTCGGTAAGAATAGTTTTTGATTTGTATTATCCTTAAATAATGTCGAAATGATATTATCACGTAATAAGATGTTTCTTAAATCCAAATTTTTTATAAACGCAGCCTTTTTTTCTAATACTTTTTCGGATGGCCGTATAGTATTTTCATTCGGAACCCACGGATACACTTGATTTAATATATTTAATGTGTTAATATCACATGAAATATATCCCAAATAATTCATCAATACAACGATTATATAGTTATTGGTATATGTTATTGGTATATGTTATTATTTTCAATTTTATTAAAATAAGATGTTATAAATTTGATGTTATAAATTTGGAGTAATATTTAATTCTACCATTGTATCTGATAAAATATTCAAATTTACTGTAACGCGCTTATCAGCATTTGTATCCACATTTGTAGCCACATTTGTTCCCACATTTATTTCGTCATATATTTTTAATGTTCGCGCACTGGCATCTTTTGCATCAACATATTTCGGCATCCAAAAATACGGTATTATATTATCGGTTCCATAATAAGATTTATTATATAAATATCTATAGTAACTCTGCTCTACCGTTGTAGGAGGATTCATCAATTTCAAATTTTTATGAATTATTATATTTTGTTCTAGGGTTTTCGCCAATTCAGGGTTTTCAACACATAATCTCTCAATATTTTCCTGAATTATAGTAAACCATGACCGCGTAAGACTACTTACACCATCGCTAAATGCCTCTTTTGTACGCCATAAAATCTCTTCGGGTAATATATCAGGTTGAACCTCATAAAAGGCATTGCGAATCAAGAATTTCTCACATTGCCCATTCCCAGCATGGTATCGGATGTCTTTCGATATACTTAAATAAAATTCAACCCATTTACGATCTAGAAATGGAGTGCGTGGCTCTAAACCATTGCTGGATATTGATTTGTCACTACGCAATACATCAAAAAACGGTATATCGTTTAATAATCGCTTGCATTCGCGATCAAATTCGGTAGCGGATGGTGCTTTATGCAAATACAAATAACCTCCCATCAATTCATCGGCTCCATCACCGTTAAATATTACTTTTGCTTTGCTGTTTTTTGCGATATATTTACCAATCAAATAATTTCCTACACTGGCACGAATAGTAGTTGTATCGTAGCTTTCAATCACATGAATTACTTCTGGAATTGCATTAAAGAAATCTTCTTCGCTAATAACAATCTCATGGTGATCGGTTTCCAAATAATCTGCTACAATTTTAGCATATTTTAAATCTTCAGATCCCTCTAATCCAATACTATATGTTTCAAGGCGATGTTCGGGATTATCGTAATATTGATTGACCAATGCACAAATCAAACTACTGTCTAACCCACCAGAAAGAAGACATGCAATAGGTCTATCAGTTGTTCCTTCGACACGTTTCCGAACTGCCTGGTGAATGTAATATACTATATCGTCGCTTTGAGAATTTAGATAATAATCTATTTCATTACATGGAAATGCAGTATATCGACCATTATCTTTTAAGTAAATAAATGGATCTGCGCAATCGACACTGGCATATTGTCCGGGAAGAAATTGAAATAAAAAATGTTTGTATTTACATAAGTCATATAGGCATTTTTGCTCGCTGGCAAATCCATATGTATTGTCCCAATTCATAAAATAATATAGTGGACGCACACCATATGGATCGCGCGCAATATGAATCATTTTTTCATTTGTATCATATAAAACAAATGCAAATACTCCATCTAAACAATTTAGGGTATATTCAAAACCATACAGACGATACATATGAATAATAATTTCACAATCACTATCAGTAGTCATGGTGATATTGTTTTGTTTGGCTAATTCGCGAAAATTATAGATTTCTCCATTACAAATTAATATAATTCCGTCTATATTGAATGGTTGGTTAGAATAATTATTTAATCCATTAATAGCTAATCGGTGAAATCCCATAATATGATTACCATATTGTGTTAGTGTACTGTTTTCGGGACCTCTTGGAGCCCCCTTATCAAAGCTAGACTTTATTATCGGAGTAATTTCATTATAATTTAGGAGTGCGAAAATACCACACATATAAATTAATATAAAAATAAATCTTTATATACTTATATATATATGGATAATTTGCCCGATAGTGTTAGAATATGTAATTTAGAAAATCAAGAAGAACTAAATCGCAGATTATTTAATCGAAATATTCCGTCTGCTAACTTGGCTCCTAATTTCTCTTTTAGGCCAACCGCCACAAAATATCAATTATGTCCTACAAACCAAGATTTAGAAAAAAGCAATACGCCTATTCATACTTATCCCGATTTTGAAACTAATAAAGTGTTTTATCCTGGTACCCATAATGCCCCTGTTATGGGATATTTAAATAATGTAAATACCGAATCGTATTTAAGAAATCAATTCTTCGCTTTACAAGAATGTCCACAGGCAGCATGGGTGCCCGATTCTACTAGTGAATTATACGCTTATAATGTGGATGCTAATATTAAACCTGATAATGTTTTAGACCAATATCCTCACCTTTTCAAACGATACGAATTAGGATATCATAACCCTAATCCATGTGGTCTATCAATGGGCAACAAATTATATTATAACCATACTCGCAATCAATTGAAAGATTTAGACCAATAGACAATCAATAGACAATCAATATTCTATTCGAGTTTATATATAAATTTATTTACCGTAGATAAATTTATATGGAAGATAAAACAAAAACTGGTAAAAAATCTAAAAAATCTTTGAAACCGAATGATAATGATAATGATAAAATTGTAAATAAAATCACGTTAGAATGCTTGATGAATGAAACATTATATGAAAAATATGTCAATAAAAATTTCAAAAAACAAAAAGAAACTGATCAAGAATTTCTAGAAGATCTCAATTTTTATAATAAACGTATCACAAATTTAACGCGTGAATTATTAAAAGTTGAAACCGACCCAGGACATAAATCGATATATTCTGATCCTAAATATAATTATTTGAGAGATATAATGTTAGTATATTCACAAAGTTTAATACAGCATTTTAAACACGAAGATACAAAAGACATCATACAAGAGCAAATAAATAGTGCAGATTTAACGCCTTCCAACCCTTATTCGTCTTCTAATCAAGAACTAAAGATCAATCCTGGCAATCTTAAAACAATCATGGAATCAGATTTAGAGAATTTAATGAAAATTGTAGATAAAAAGTTTGCACAACAGAAGGCAGACAAATATAATTGGGACCAATTCGTAGTGAAACGTAGTCAACCAGACGTTTCAAATACTAATCCCGCAAATAATATTATACTTCCTCATATAACGGAAATAGATCTTAAGAATCCTGAATTAAAGACGAAAGGAATACGAGAGAAAAAGAAAAAGCCAGTATCAAATGAATAAATTAATTTTTTATCTCTCTTTATTATAGATGGCCAATAAAACTAAGAAAAGAAAAAGATCCAAAAAATCAGAAAAATCAGAAAAATCAGAAAAATCAGAAAAATCAGAAAAATCAGAAAAATCTTTAAAGCGAGAGAAATTTAAGAAGATGAGTTGTTCGCCATTATCTGAAACGAAATCATCAATACATGAAAACACATGCTATACTAGCGAAGGATTAGTAAAAATCATCGAATTATGGAATGTACGGCATCCCGACAATAAATTTACATCAAATAATCCGCACGAAATATGGAATTTCATGAAAACACAGATGGAAAATGTATGCGATAATGAGATGTGCTGGATCAGACAGAAATTCGCCGAAAACGACAATAAAAAACTCTTAGAACATTTCGCTCCTAAAGCACCGTCTACATGGGAAAAGAAACCGTATGAATGGCTGTCGAGTGTGGATATTACCAAAGTAATGAAACAATATGAGAAGGCATATCCGAATTTCAGTTTCATTGGTCCTTCACCCATAGATTTCGATAAACGATTGCATTATGATAATTGCGTATGGGAAGAATTATGTAAATTCGATTTAAATAAATTTATTAAGAAAAATGTGAATAAAATCGGCATATGTTTTAATACCGATCCCCATGATAAAGGAGGCTCACATTGGATATCCTTATTTATCGATATCACGAAACAATATATGTTTTATTTCGATAGTAATGGAATAAAAGCTCCCAAACAAATCAAGGTTTTAGTCGATCGTATTAAGGAACAGGGAAAACAACTCAATATTGAATTTGAGTATAGCGATAATAGCAAACTAACTCATCAAAAGTTGGATGGCCAATGCGGAGTATATGTATTATATGTTATTGTAGAATTATTGAAAGAAGCCAAAACCCCTGAATATTTCCAGACAACTCGCGTCGATGACAAATTAATGAAAGATTACCGATGGATTTATTATAATATTTAGAAGAAATTTGAGAGAAATAATAATATATTATTTTATTTTATATTATAATATTATATATACAATGTCTAGTATGTCTGGTATGTTACCTCCATCGATACATCCGAGTTATCAAACATCATATAACGACGCCCAACAAAAACGACAACAAGAACAACAACAACAACAACAACAACAACAACAACAACAACAACGACAACAACAAGAACTAGAACAACAACAACGAGATGATTACCAACGAAAAAATAAAATGGAACTGCTTGCAGAAATAAATAAAGAAAAGCCGGTACCATCAAGGTCTGAGGGACACGTTTACGGAATACGTGGAGGAAAAAAATCCAAAAAAAGAAAATCCAAAAAAAGAAAATCCAAAAAAAGAAAATCTAGAAAAT
>Ga0222668_1000649_pt1 | contig 19973 bp, 18 predicted proteins | sample AntAcemetagen728_FD_179823 | JGI IMG/M metagenome (GOLD analysis project Ga0222668, IMG submission 179823) | Saline water microbial communities from Ace Lake, Antarctica - #728 | ecosystem: Environmental > Aquatic > Non-marine Saline and Alkaline > Saline | place: Antarctica: Ace Lake... | reverse complement strand
ACCACAGGCACCTCACTCCACCCATGACTCTGCGAAGCTGTGTCGCATAATACTAACCACAGGCACCTCACTCCACCCATGACTCTGCGAAGCTGTGTCACATAATACTAACCACAGGCCCCTCACTCCAGCCATGACTCTGCGAAGCTGTGTCACATAATACTAACCACAGGCCACAACCCCCCATGACCCTGCGAAGCTGTGTCACATAATACTAACCACAGGCCACACCCAACCATGACTCTGCGAAGCTGTGTCACATAATAGTATCCCCCACGTCTACAAACCAATCCCATACGTCTACAAAGTCCCTGTTCAACCTACCGGAATTGAGGTTACATTCGCTGTATGGCCAACAGAACATTCACTCAAATCTACTTTCATGTGGTCTTCGGAACGAGGTACCGAACGCAGTGGATTCCTACTAATTTTCAACCAGAACTGAATAAATATGTTTGTGGAATTCTGAACGAACGAGGTCATAAATGCTTCATCGTAAATGGTGTCACTGACCACATTCACCTGTTCTTTTCACTCAACCAAAACGACCCTCTTCCAGATCTAGTGAGAGAAATAAAGCAAAACACAACAACCCTAATCAGGCGAAAACTGCACTGCCCGAACTTCAGATGGCAAAACGGTTATGGAGCTTTTTCAGTGGGTCGAGGAGGAGTTGACAGACTGTTTAAATACATTGAGAACCAACAAATCAGACACAAAGACAAAACCTTCTTTCAGGAGTATGATGAGTTTCTTACCGAATGTGGTGTAGAGGATAAAAGAGATTATTTAATCGGTTTTGATGATTAACCTCCCACGAGCGGAGCTCGTGGCTACTACATTATCAATTCCGAGAACGAAACCCCTCACTTCCCACTCCCTTTCAACACAATCAAAATAGTGTAGAAAAGGATTTTGAAGTCTACCGCGAGGGTCATATTCTCTATGTAGAGGAGGTCATACTTCAGACGTTGGATCATCTGATCTACGTTTTCGGCGTAGCCATACTTTACTTGGCCCCAAGAAGTGATGCCCGGACGAACCTTTTGAAGGTGCTTGTAATGAGGGGCTTTCTTGACAATCTGATCTATATAGAACTGGCGCTCAGGACGTGGACCCACCAAGGCCATTTCGCCCTTGAGAACGTTGAAGAACTGTGGCAACTCATCCATTCTGGTTTTTCTAAGGATGCGCCCAATTGGTGTGATGCGTGTGTCTGAGGTGCTTGAGAGCTGCGGACCATGCTTTTCAGCATCCTGGAACATCGTTCTGAATTTGATGATTTTGAAAGGCTTTCCTGCAAGTCCAATTCGCTCTTGCACAAAGAAAACAGGTCCTGGGGAACTCATTTTCACCATGATCCCTATCACTAAATAAACGGGAAGCAAGATGATAACCGCAATTGCAGACCCTACAATGTCCATGAGTCTTTTGAGGGAGAACTGCCATGCAGGCATAATCTCTTTGTTGACCTGAATCAGCGGAGTACCAAAGATGCTCGTCATTTTCACAGAGCCACGCATGATATCGTGGATGTCTGGAATAATTTTAACAATTACCGGCTCACCTTCGAGGAGGTTTAAAATGCTTCCTATTTCTTTGTGGTCACTTGATTCTATAGCAAGTATCACTTCTTCAATGTTCTTTTTATGAATCAACTCTGGTAAAGAAGGGTACTTCCCTAGGCAAGGCATGTACTTGGTCAACAAATTGTCTTTGCCATTTACACGCACAAAACCGAGGAACTTGAATCCGGGTGATTTGCGCAGTCCCATCATTTCTTCGTACATCGCTAATGCCCTTTCATTGCCCCCAACAATGAGGGTATTGAACCCAATCTCACCACGGTGAAAACGCTTTACAGTTCGGGTTGTTAGAATTAATCTCAATATGAAAGTAAAAATGAAATGAGAGGCAAATAAGACCAGGAGCGATTGATAATAATCTTTGTAAGAGTTTATCTTATCGTCTAATAGAAGTACAAAGAACAGGGCTATTACCCCCAAAATTGTAATCCACAACGTCTGGCTTAACTCCATTAAACGATGTCTTCGATACGTATAGTTGTACTGCCCAGCCATGGTGTAGAGCGTGACCCAAAATACAGGTATTAGCAATAAACCATAGTAGAATTTTTCATCAAACTCCAAGGTTGCAATTCCGTACTTTTTAGATTCAAGGATGATTTTTCTGAAAACATAAAGTACAACCCAGGCTACAGAAGCACTTAGCCAATCAGCAATTAAATATTTGAGTACCTGGAGATTCCTGTTCATGGGAAGTAGACGATTTTAATGTTGTCTATGTACACATTTATCTCGCTATCGTTATCAATGTCTCTACTTGCCTCGAAAAATACTTCGTAAGAGTTTGCAAAACTTGTTTGACTGATCACATCCATCAGGTTCACATAAATTTTATTCCAGTACTGCTCGCCGTCTTCATCAACGGTTGGAGTAAGAATAATGACATAATTTTTATCTTCACTGAAGCCATCAGAAGAAAACAAGCCCATGGCCATGCTATTGTCACAGCGGTAGTTCATTTCCAAATAGGCTGACCTATTGCTGGGTAAATCGAACTGCTGTTCATTGGTCGTTACTCGAATCAGATTTTCTTCTTCTGTCAACTTCAAGTGAACTGACCCATTTCCTTCAAACACAAGCGCTGGATCTGTGGTGCGAATGACAGAGCCTTCACTCGAATCATCAATGATAAAGGCATTGGCATTTTCGAAATCATCAACCGAGATAATAGTGGCATTTTCTACATACACGTATTCAGGGCGAATGGTATCACGTGACGCCGGCTGAAGATTGATGTTTTGAATGTGAACTTCGTAAAAGGGATAAATATCTCTGGTACTGGCGATTCCGTCTCTTTTGATTCCTGCATACACCTTTATTTCTGTCATGCCCTCAAGAAGAATAGGAACTTCAGCGGGAAGATCAAAAGAACCAATCACTTGATCGTTGGCGAAAACCCACATTTCTGTGATCTTTTCGGAATCGCTGAATTCAGTGCTATAATTTGTAGTGAAACTGAACTCATCAATGATGATGTATGACGGAAGCGTCTCAGTTGGATTAATGAGGTTGCATCCCCAGCCAAGCGTAGCGAGGAGAAAAGAGATAGATAGCCTGACAGTTGTTTTCATGATCATTCACCGTAAAGAAGGCGCAAAATTACGATTTCCTTTCCAGCACGAGAGCGTTCTGACCGTTATAACGCATGCTAATTTGGAATATTGCCACCTATTAATGGGAATTATTGAATTGTCACTGCTGCGCGAAGAAAAGGATCAATCCGATAACGGCTAAAATTGCGATCACAAGACAAGCAATTTTCCAGACGCTGTATGGCCGCTCTCCCTGCACCTCCCCTGTTTGTCCGTTGATCAAGAAGCGAAAGCTTTTCCCTTTGAATTGATATGCACTCACATACATGGGGAGCAAGATGTGCTTAAAGGTAAGGTTGTGCCAATCTGTATCTACAGAATGAATTTGCTGCTGATCACCTCCGATGTCATTTCGCACCAACCTATTCACTTGCGTTTCTATGCGCTCTTTAGCGGTGCCGAAACCTTCTTCCAAACCAATGGAATAGCTTTCAACAATAAATCCACGCAGGAAATCATGGTCGAAAGGAACCAGCAGTGAAAGGTCCCACGGACGTAATTTCATGCTAATTAATTCAGGCACAGCATTGTTCCCAAGGATCAGTTCATCATCAAAGAAGTGCGACACATGTCCTGAAGCTGGATACCAATCTGTAACCGTTTTTGACCGTTGTTTGGTTTGAGTTTGACCGTTCACTTCTACGGTGTATGATTCATATTCTGTCCTATTGACTCCGCGTTGACCTGAATAATCTGATTCTGTTTGCGCATCAAAGGTCCAATATGGCATGTAGATTCCCCTAATTTTATCAGGCAAATTCTGCATGTGTTTGAGGTCATTCGGGGCGAACCATCTGCTCTTCAGCCAAGCGGAATACTGTAGAATGGCTTTTCTGTGTTCAATTTGAAATGGAATGAGTGCTTGTGGCTTAATTTGGTCAATCTTGATGGCATCTTTCACCAAAAGGTGTCCGCCACAAAACATACACGCCTTGCCTACATTGGTTTCCTCAAACGGATTGATGGCACCGCATGAACCGCACTCCAACGTTTCAACCGTGTCACTGCCCTTTCGCCCAGCTTCAATGCGGAGGTATTCATCGAGGTCTTGCTCCTCAATGACCACATCTGAAGCCGAAATCTCATTTTGAGTGCCGCAGTATTGACAGTCAAGCACATCTGTTCCTGGCTTGTACTTCAGTTCAGAACCACAATTAGAACAGTGTATTTTGTGCGCTCCCTCAGCTAGTTTTTCAACTTCTGCCATGGGCTTTTATGCGTTTGGTAAGGGTGGAGGAACATTTCCGAAGAGTCCTGCCACAGAAGGGACTTCTGTAGCCTTGATCCAGCCGGCCATCCCGTTCGCCCACAACAATGTGTCTCCTGTGATTTCTCCCGTTGAGATCATTTTCTGCAGTAGCAGAAGATCAAATGGCCCTGCTTGCTGTCCGTTGATTCCCGCAAAGTATTGCACGCTAGTTGGAAGCGGCGGGGGCATTGCTCCTGGCGCACCTGCTTGCTGTGGCTGTTGTGATTGCTGTCCTTGCGTCTGCTGATTGAACATTCCGCCCACTTGATTCGCCATGACGAAGCCCATTCCGATGCCCATTCCTGCACCAGCGGCACCTCCCGGATTCTCAGCAGCTTTTTCCATTGCCTTCGCTGCTTTCATTTTCATCAGCTTATCAAGGTCAATGCGTTCTAGCCTGCTCAATTCGAAAATTTCCTTCTTGACCTCTTCAGGCATCGAAACGTTCTCGACTAAGAATTTCGTTAGTTCTATTCCATAATCGTTAAATTCAGGTTGCAGCGCTGCGTGGGCGAATTCACTCAGCTCATTCACATTTCCGGCAAAGCCTTCTACAGGAATACGGGCCTCTCCCACGGCGTCTGTAAAACGCGTCACCACAATGCTTCGGAGCTGACCATCAATCTCATCTACGGTGAAGTTCCCGTCTGTACCCACAATCTCTTTGATGAACTTCCCACCGTCATTCACTTTGATGGCATACGTTCCGAATGCCCTAATTTCAAGCAATCCGTAGCGGTCATCGTTGAGCATGATTGGGTTCTTCGTTCCCCACTTCATGTCAGTGAAATTCTTCGTGTTGATGAAGTAAATTTCTGACTTGAACGGACTTTCAAAGCCATACTTCCAGCCCTTGAGCGTTGCCAAGATTGGAAGGTTCTCTGTATTCAAGGTGTGCATCCCGGGCGTGAAAACGTCCGCAATTTGACCTTGGTCAACGAAGACCGCTATTTGCGATTCACGAACAGTCAGCTTCGCTCCGTTTTTAATCTCGTTGTTGTAACGTTCAAAGCGATAGACCATGGTGTCACTGGTGGGGTCTAGCCACTCAATGATGTCAATAAATTCGCCTTTAAGTTTGTCCCAAATGTTCATGTTCGTCTAATTAGTGGGTATTTCCAAGTTAAGGTTATCTGCGCCGGCGGTCTTTTTCTCCGTCCTTTTTCGCTTTGTTCACGATGCTTGTTAAGATCGAAAGAATCAATGAAAAGAGCAAAGCATACCAGAAAGAGGTTACTTCGAATCCGTCAACAAAATAGTCTGTAAGCAAGATCATTCCCGCATTGATGACCAAAAGAAAAAGTCCAAAGGTGACAATGGTGAATGGAATGGTGAGGACGACCAAAATTGGTTTTAGCATTCCATTCAAAATCCCAATAACAAGTGCCGCAATGAGTGCAGTCCAGTTATCCTCAATTTGGATTCCGTTAGGCAAAATCCATGCTGCTACAAGAACAGCAAGCATGTTGATTAGGATGGTTCCGAGAAATCTCATTTATTTAAGTGTAGTTGGTTCAAGGTGGAATTTAGAAAAATATCGCTTCTTTTCCTTGACCATTTGTTCAATGGTTCGGATTTTAGCTTCAACGGAAGTTTACTCGCAATCATCGGCAAAGTCAACTTCAGCAACCAACAAGATGATTATATGACCTGCAATTTACTCAGAATTGAGCAAGCAGGTTAACGAAGGGGTACCACGTGTCCGAAGCTCTTCACTACATCTATCCCATCAGCAAGATCAACTTGGTAGCTTACTTTCCAAGTGTAAAAGCCATCAATAACGTAATGTGATTTTTCGGGCGCAGCCCCATTCCATCCTTCGCCCTGCAAAATACTTGCAAAAACAAGCTCTCCCCATCGGTTGTATATTTCGAACAGGTAATCTTGCACTTCACAGTCAATGGAAGGCGTGAAAAGTTCATTAAATCCGTCGAGATTTGGAGTAAAGCTATTCGGAACAAACAGCCTGCAATCGCATCGCGCTTCCCTGATTTCTCGTTCGTCTGTAACAGACGCACATTCATTCGAAACCGTTACTAAAAGCACACCGGGCGTAGTTATTTGAATGATTTCTCCTTCGGTTCCATCTGACCAAAGTACTTCATGGTTTGGATTGACCGCCAATTGAACGTCTAATGGAATCCCGTCACAAATGATTAAATCTGAAGGCCATTCGAAAGAAGGATTTTCCAGTGCTTCAATTTCAAAACCTATTCCTTCACTGCACAAAGAAGATGTGTCTGTTGCCGTTAATTCATAGACACCAGGAGCGTCGAATGTGATGCTATCTGCTACCACAACTCCATTCAAGTTCCATACGTATGCCTCACTAGGAAGCAAAAGCACTTTAGAACTATCTGGACAAAGGGACTCAGGTGTGCTGATTTCAAAAATAGGAATTGTTCCAAATGATACATCTACAAAGTCTGAGCCTTCGCACCCATTTGCAACAACGGTTACCGCATAATTTCCCGGCTCAGTAATGGTAATTTGTTGCTCAGAACTTCCGGTAGACCAGTCATACGTATCTGCGCTGTTCGAAGTCAATAACACTTCCTCACCGCTGCATACATCAATGTTGTCTGGCAAACCTGGATTTGGCAGTGGATTCACAATCACCTCTACCTCAAACGTTTCTGAACAATTTTCATTAGTGGTAAGAATCACTTCGTACACTCCACCTTCTGTAACTTCAATGGATTCTGAAACAGCATCTGTGCTCCATTCGTAAGTGTTGATGTTGTTATCAGAAGCATCCAAAACAGCTGATTCGTCCTCACAAAATTCTGCACCTTCAAGATTAATAGGGTTCGGGAGGGCATTGAAAATAAGCTCTGAAGTTCCTGTCACTGCGCAATCACCAATTGAAACTGTAACAGTTAATATGGCATCTTCTGTTGCTGTGGCAATTGTTCCTTCGTCCCCATTTGACCAACTATAATCTACGCCATTTCCTATGGCTTCAACTTCCACTACATCCCCTTCACAAGCCAAGATCAGCTCTGGAACTTCAACTTCTAAGTCTACCACATCAACCGCTGTTTCAAGAATGGTAAGGTCACCACACAAATCAGTGAAAGTGACTGTGTAGTTGATGTCTTCAGTTGGAGTCGAAATTGGATCTGCCGCGGTTGGATCATCCAAAAACGTTGTAGGCTCCCAACTGTATGTTCCATTTGGCACTCCTACCACTCCCAATTGAACTTCTTCTCCTGGGCACGTAGAATAATTGGGCTCTAGCCCCAGGGCGAATTCAGAAATACATGCTGTTTGGAGGTTAAACTCTCCTCCGGTAGCGCCTGTGAATCCCCACCAAACGTCTCCGTTCCCATTGAAGATTGTCTCTACAATGTCAGCAGTATAAGTCAAGCGTAATTCGCAATCAAAAAAGATGTCTAAAGTTTGAATAGCGGGATCCCAAACAATTTTAAAGATGTGATCTTGTCCGTCTTCAACATTGGACAAATCAGCTGCCATGCTCACTGGCCCTGCCAAGTTTAACGGACTGGCATGGTTCGAGTTTCCGTCTTGAAGGATGGCCATGTGATCATCTGGTAGGTCGAAAAAAGCATTGTTATTAAAGGTGTCTAATTCGACCCCTAATGAAGGAGCAAATCCTTCGAAACCAATTCCTCCACCAGCATTTCCGAGGGCATTTACGCCTGCTTGCTGAAAGACAAATACCATTCCGTCAGCACCGGCGTCATTTGTTCCAAAATAGAGAATCAATTCGATTTCAAAAGGATCAGCAAGATCTAGTTGTTCATTGAACCACACGGCTCCCAATTGCCAGTTAACATTATTGGTAACAACGTAGCAATTATCTTGAGTGGCGAAGGCGTCACCAACGGGATTGCTAGATTGGGCGAAGATTCCGCAGGTGTAAATTAGAAAACAGAAAATGAAAATCGCCTTCATAAGTGTAACAACTACACCAAAGATACAGAATACTCAGGATTTCAGGCAAAAATCAAAGGAATGAGAAAGTAAAAGTATGAATGCTAAAGCATCTTTATCATTCAATAAATCAGGCAAAAATGTGCAAAACGCGTTAACATCGTGCAATTGAAAAGTGCTTCATACGCTTCCATTGTTCTAACTTTGCGGCAAATTCCACGAACATGAAATTTTTCATTGACACAGCAAACCTTGACCAAATTCGCGAAGCGCAGGATCTAGGTGTATTAGACGGTGTAACAACCAATCCTTCATTGATGGCCAAAGAAGGAATTACGGGAGACGAGAACGTAAAGAACCACTACGTAGCAATTTGCAACATTGTTGATGGCGATGTGAGTGCTGAAGTTATTTCAACTGACTTCGAGGGCATGGTTCGTGAAGGAAATGCGTTGGCGCAATTGCATGAGAACATTGTGGTAAAAATCCCAATGATCAAAGACGGCATCAAAGCGTTGCGTTACTTCTCTGACAAAGGAATTCGCACGAATTGCACGTTGGTTTTCTCCCCGGGACAAGCATTGCTGGCAGCGAAAGCCGGAGCTACTTATGTTTCTCCATTTATTGGACGTTTAGACGACATCAGTTCATCAGGTGTTGAGTTGATCGAAAAGATTCGCATCATTTATGACAACTACGGATACGAAACGCAGATTTTAGCCGCTTCAATTAGACACACCATGCACATTATGGATTGCGCAATGATTGGCGCTGACGTAATGACGGGCCCATTGAGCGCCATTGTAGGATTGTTGAAGCACCCATTGACTGACAGCGGATTGGCACAATTTCTTGCTGATCATGAGAAGTCTTTGAAGGCATAATTACAGAAATAAGAAAGGGTGCTGTTTTCATGGCTCCTTCTATGTACATTAGTGGGGGCGATGCACGCATCGCCCCTTTTTACATAAATTAATTGGGTAATTTAACCTTTGCCCTTCCTCTAATCCTTTGATCTATGCTCGTACGCATTTACCCAGACAATCCTGATGAGCGAAAGATTCGCCAAGTTATTGAGTGTGTTCTTGATGGTGGAGTGATTATCTACCCTACTGATTCAGTTTATGCCATTGGGTGTGATTTGACGCGACAGAAATCTGTTGAGCGCGTGGCGAAGATCAAAGGAATTGAAATGAAGAATGCCAATTTCTCCCTGATTTGTAGAGACCTGAGCCACCTTTCAGAGTTCTGCAAACCCATGGAGAACCCGATTTATAAGATGATGAAGCGCGCGCTTCCTGGCCCGTACACCTTCATCTTAAATGCCAATAATAACGTTCCGAAAATCTTTAAAAGCAAGAAGAAAACCATTGGTATTCGTATTCCTGACAACAGCATTGCTTTGGCTTTGGTAAGCGCTCTGGGACATCCAATGATTGCTACTTCGGTGCTTGATGATGACGAAGTATTGGAATACACTACTGACCCAGAATTGATCTATGAAAGGTACCAAGATCAAGTAGACATGGTTGTAGATGGCGGAATGGGGAACAATGAAGCTTCTACCGTTTTGGATTGCACTTCAGGTGTTCCTGAGTTGATTCGTTTGGGTAGAGGGCCAATTGAGAATTTGTATTAGGTAGATGTCTATTCGGGCGGACATCTGTTTGGGCGGACATCAGTCCGCCCCTACCGCGTGCGGGATTTGTCCATTAACATGGGAACAAATGCGAAATCACCGTGTTCTCTGCGGGTGAAATCTTTTTCGCTGGTGCGCTGAAGTTCGAACATGACTTGCGTGCTTCCTTCGCCCACAGGAATAATTAATTTACCGCCAATTTTCAGCTGTTCAAGAAGTGCTTCTGGGACAAATGGTGCCCCACAGGTAACAATAATTTTGTCAAATGGTGCGAAAGCGGCTTTGCCTTTGTAGCCATCTCCAAAATAAAGGTTCGGGCGGTAGCCCAAGGTTTTGATCAAAGGAGAAGTTTTATCATAGAGCAAACGCTGACGTTCAATAGACCAGACCTTCGCCCCCATTTCACAGAGCACACAGGTTTGATATCCAGAGCCTGTTCCAATCTCTAAAACCTTGTCTCCCTTTTCCAATTCTAGCAGTTCAGTTTGTTTCGCAACCGTATATGGCTGAGAAATGGTCTGTCCAGCCCCAATTTGAAAGGCCTTATTGTCATAGGCAAATTCCAAAAATGCGGAGGTTAAGAAATAATGACGGGGAATATTAAACATGGCAGTTAACACCCGCTCGTCTTTAATCCCCATTCCTCTTAGCTCTTCATTTAACTTGTTTCGGAGCCCTTTATGTCGGTATGTATCTACAAATTCCATCGTTGTTCAAAGCTAACGAAAGAAGAGATTCCACTTCGCGTGTTGATAAGTAAGAAGTAAACGTGCTGATGTCGAAAAAAGCGCTATTATTTTTGTCCTAAATAAGAAGCTATGTTGAAGATAGGTGTTTTGGGTGCTGGCCATTTGGGGAAGATTCACATTCGTTGCATCCAGCAACTCACATCTACGTATGAGTTAATTGGGTTTTTCGACCCAGATCCAGAAAAGCGTAAAGAGGTCATAACTACTTTTGGCATCACTGCTTTTGATTCCGTTGAAAGCTTAATCGAGGCCTGTGATGTTGTTGATGTGGTTACGCCTACCCTTTCCCATTACGATTGCGCGTCCCAAGCATTGCGTGCTTCTAAGCATGTATTTATTGAAAAGCCGATTACCAACACTTTGGACGAAGCGAAATCGCTGTTGCGTTTGAGTGAAGAAGCGAACATGAAAATTCAGGTCGGACATGTTGAGCGCTTTAACCCGGGATATGTTTCGGCATTGCCTTCTTTGAATCAACCGCGCTTTATTGAAGCGCACAGATTGTCGCAATTCAACCCCAGAGGAACGGACGTTTCAGTGGTGTTAGATTTGATGATTCACGACATCGACATTGTATTGAGCACTGTAAAAGCCAATGTGCGCAAAATAAGTGCAAGTGGTGTAGCTGTAGTGAGCGAAACACCAGATATTGCCAATGCCCGCTTGGAATTTGACAATGGTTGTGTGGCGAATTTAACGGCCAGCAGAATTTCATTGAAAAACATGCGGAAATCGCGCTTCTTCCAAAAGGATGCTTACATCGCTGTTGACTTTTTAGAACGAAAATGTGAAATTGTACGCATGCGTCCGATTGTTGGTGAACCTGATCCGTTTTCTGTAACTCTTGATTTGGGCGAAGGAAAAGGCTTCAAAGAGATTTTGTTCGAAAAGCCAGAAATCCCTGAAGATAGCAATGCCATTCGTGATGAATTGGCTTCTTTGGCGAATGCCATCAATACCAACACAACACCTGTAGTTACAGTTAATGACGGTTACCAAGCGCTTGATGTTGCACATCGGGTTTTGGAGAAAATGAAGTCTAGTGGGGAGATAGAGTTGTAGAGAAAAGCCAAGTTCGAAATGAACCTGGCTTTTTACATTCTAATCAGTGCATACATCATCCCATGATAAACCATTATTTCCAAGAAATGTTAGTAAATCATCTGTGTCGGTCAATCCATTTCCGTTAAAATCAGTGGGGCAATTTGCAGGGTCCACGCAGTCATAATTTAATTCCCCCAGAAAAATCAGTAAATCAGTTGCATTCACAACACCATCAAAATTAAAATCACCTGAAAAAACACATAATTCTGCATCCACAATAAATGTATTTGACACAGAGCAGTCTCCTAATGTCCCATAAGTTACCGTTGCTATATAGGTATCAGGTACAGAAATTTGAGTGTAGCTTTCAAAGCCTTGCACGCCTCCTGTTGGGCTCCAAGAGGTTGTAGCTCCTGAGTTCAAAACGGGATTCTCCACAAAATCATAATTAATTGATCCCAAATCAAGTATTTGTTGTTCATTTTCGTCAATGTCATCTATCACAATGTTCGTAAAGTCTAGGTCAACAAATGAACTGGCAATTACAATAGGCTCGTCTGTATCACACCCTGTTTGGTTGTCAACAATGTTGAGGTTGTAGTTTCCTGCTTCCATTTCGGTATAGATAAAATCTATAGCAATTGGCAAGTCCGAAAATGGAATAAAAGGTGTTATTGTAAAGGTATAATCATCTGAAATTGCTGGTCCTCCCACAACAGTTCCCAAAACATTTCCATATATACTTCCGCTTGCTATCCCTGTTGTTGAATTGCAATCAATCTCTGGGTTTTGATCAAAAATGGAAATGCCCAGGCTACCGTCTTGTATTGTGATTGTTTGTATATCAAATGTAGGACACTCCAATTCATCTTGAAGTATAACAGTATAATTACCGTTTGCTAAATCAATCACACCGTTTTGAGTTGTGGTTCCTGTCGTTGGAACGTAACTAATGCTGACCCCTCCTTGGCCAGCTGGAACAATCACATTAAAACCACCATCATTAGCCCCGCAATCAACTGCAGTTGTAATTGTAAAATTCCCTGTCCAAGGAACTTGTATATCTGTAGTAAAAGCCTCCGAATAGGAAGCTAAATTTGTGTCAAAATCTAGGACAATATTGTTCACAACATCTGCATCATAGATTAAAATCACTTTAGTTGCTTGAGGTAAAATGACCACTTCGTCCAGCACTGCACCACTGACCGCGATTGTAGATTGATCAATAGTTCCAAGATTAATTGGTAACAGAAAACAAAGGCTGCTGGTTTGAGTATTAGAGCAATTTACAGATTGAACCCAAGACTGTCCATACATTTGTGAAGGCACGAGGCTAAGGGATGTAAATAACAAAGACAGAAAGATTAGCTTTTTCATATTGAATGATTTAAATTAGGCTAGTAGTATACTATAGATTTTGATTAAAGTATTACTAATTTGTTCTTTTTCCTGTTTGTTACACCTCACAGGATTCTCCCAATTCACCCCCAATGGTGGACAATGGCCTGACCATGTTCTTTTTCAAAGCCAACACAAGAACATCACCTACTTTATTGAAAAAGATGGTATTACCATTGATGTAGCAGACCCCCTTTCAAGTATTCACCCATCTATTGTATCACAGCAAGACGATTCCCTGCTGCACCACGCCATTAAAATCAAGTGGATAAAAACTGTTTTTAATGGTGAAATAATAAACTCAACTCCTTCTTCTGGAGTGTATAATTATTTGGTTGGACCAGTTGAAAATCATGTGAGCAACCTCCAACTAGTGAAAGGCTTTGAATTACAGGATGTATGGCCGGGAGTAAACATTCGTTTTCAAGAAACCGTAGAGGGTCTGAAATATGACTATGTGATTGCAAATCACGGCTCCTTGGATTCAATTGTATTAGAAATAGAGGGGGCAAACAAGGTTCAATTAGTAAAAGAAGACTTGCACATCAGCACCCAGTGTGGCACTTTGATTGAACGAATCCCGGAGTCATGGAGTAGCATAAATAACGAGCGAACACCCATTTCTGTTCATTATGAATTAAATGGCACAGAGATTCGTTTGTCAAACAAAGATGGAATCAATAACAGTATGATTGTTGACCCTACTCTTCAAGGAGCAAGCTATGTAGGGGCAATTGGACAATTCAACGGGCAGTCAGTAGGAATGGGATCTGACTATACCGATAGCGGAGAAATGATTGGCACTAGTTACAACAGCGGGCAATCGGACTACCCTATTACTTTGGGCGTTTATTCATCCCAGTACAATAACAACATTGGGATCACAAAGTTCAACCAAGATTTAACTGAATTAGTTTGGAGCACTGAATTGGGAGGTCTAGGAAATCACGGCCCTTTGGCTACTTATGTTGCAGATGAATCTATCGTTTTGCTTCTTCAAACAACTTGTCCACTTGAGGATTGTATTGGAGCTTTGCCACAATCCGCTGCTCCTCTTTGCGAAACTGACGCCGATGAATCGTCAACTTTTTTCTTACAAATCTTAGTCCTGAATACCTCTGCCTCTGAAATTCTCTACTCACGAGTGATTGGGAATTATGATGCTTTTTTCGGAAACCAACTCGATCAATGGGGCGCTAGAGGCAGGGCCGATATCGCCCTCGCTGCTGACGGTAACTACGTCATCACCGCCACAGCCCCAAACAACAACTTTCCCATTACAGAAGGTGCTTATGACAATGATAACTTCTCTGAAAATGAGTTCTCGCGAAAAGATGCCGTCCTCTTCAAGATTTCACCTGACTTAGAAACACTGCATTGGTCTACCTTTTATGGTGGCGATTGGGATGAAGTGGGTTATTCCATTGAGATCAACGATGAAGGCACCATCTATTTGGGCGGCTCAACCCGTTTTGACTCCTCTCCTTCGCCCTTTTCTGAAGGCGCATGGAAATCTACCCTAACCATGGCTGATAGATATTCAGGGTTTATTGCCGCGTTTTCTGATGATGGAGAGTTTATAGCAGCGACCGCTGTAGATTTTGAACAGGACTTTATAAATGACAACCCAAAATTCGGTATTGGTGACTCAGAGTCGGTGCAGTTTTTAGAACTGGACCCTGAAGGAAATGTATGGGCTTATGGATATGTAAAAGGCAATGAAAGTGACATTCCCGTTTCTGAAGGGGTCTACTTTGACACGCTTGGTTCTGGATTCATCTGCAAATTTTCTCCTGACCTTTCTGAACTCTTGCTTTCTACGCGTGTTGGATTTGATTACAACTTGGATTATGGGCCCACTGCTTTTATGATTGACAACTGTGGGTACATCTACACCTCTGCTCAATCCGCTACAACAGGCATGATCACTTCAGCCAACCTCTCAGAAGATGCTTTGCAAGATTCAGGAGGATTTTACCTTGCTGTGTACGAACCTGACATGGCCGGCCTGCATTATGCCACCTGTTTTGGCGGTGATCACATTGATGGCAGCCACAGCAAATTTGATAAAAAAGGGGTTGTTTATCAATCAGTCTGTGTGCCGCCCTATGAGTCATTCTTTGAGCCCACCGCTGGTGCTTGGTCTGAAACGCAACAAGCTTCTTATGAGTTGGGGGTCTACAAAATCGATTTTGAAAGTCAAGCCACTACAGCCTCCTTTTCGTACCAATTGGAAGAGGAAAATAGCTGTCCGCCGTTTAACATTACAGTCGAAAACTATAGTACAGAAGGAAACTATTCATGGCTGCTTGATGGCGAAGAAATAGCGGTTGAAGACGGCATGATTGAAATTACTGAAGGAGGCGTGCACCACATTGCACTAGCTGTTTTCAATGAAGCTTCTTGCAACCAGATAGACACCCTATTGAAAACAATCAACTTGCCGCTCATTCCTGAACCGGAAGCGGTATTTTCTTCAGACGTCACTGGGGTTTGTGATGAAACACTGACTGTAGCAGCCTCGTCTAGTTCAACCAACGCCCCACAAATAGCGTGGTTTTGGAACAATGAACTGCAAGAAGGTGCTGAATTTGCTTTGGAAACCAATGTTCCTGGTACGTATGAATTGCTGCTCATAGCTACAGATACCATTTGTTTCTATCAAGATTCATTGCTCACAATGGTTGACTATTTCCCCATTGCTTTTGAGTTTGATACTATGGCCTCAGACTCCTGCAGCATCCCCGTGTTGTTTGAAGGAACTATAATAACGGATGACTGGAATGGCATTGAATGGACTGTCAACAATGGGTTTTACTCAAATGACGCTTCCATCTTCCCAGAGTTTGAACAAGGACAGCACAGCGTTGAACTGATTGTGTCAAACCCCTTTTGTCCGTCTGAAACAGTAGAATGGAGCTTCAGTGCTTTGGGAACGGTGCAAGCAGAATTAGTAAGTCCGCTCACTACTTCTTTTTGTTTGGGCGAAGAAATTGACTTCATGGCGAACGCTAGTCAAGGCACTCCAAGTTGGCTCATTGACGGAACAACCTATGCTTCGGAACAAGTAAATAACACAACACTCAGTGAAGGAATGTGGAATGCGTTATTTATTGCCACTGACGCCGCATCATGCAATGTGGCTGATTCACTCTTGCTTTCAGGAACCATGGTTGCTCCTCCAACCCCTAGTTTTGAAGTGCTTTCTGGCAATGAAGACTGTCCTGAAGTTTTAACCATTAACGCCACCTACACGGGCACAGATGCTGATCAGCTTATTTGGCAAACCAATGGGGATGAAATAAGTAGTGCTACTGTGCTGAGCTATACGTATGCAGATGAAGGTGAATTTCTTTTGGAGCTTTCGGCCATCAATCTGCCGTGTGAACCCGTTAGTGCCTCAGAGCTGATTATGGTAGAGTTGGTTGATCCAATAGAGTGGTTCAATCCACTATTTCCCAATGTTGTTTCGCCCAATTATGACCTCTCAAACGACTGCTATTTCTTAATCCACGAAGAGCAATCAACTGAATATGTTACTGATTTTTCCATTGAAATTTGGAATAGATGGGGAGCACAAGTGTATTTCTCTGATGAACCCGCTTTCAGATGGTGTCCTTTTGAAGATCTAGAAGAAGGCACTTATTATTTGATTGTCAATTATTTCGACATCTGCAAAGATGAGACGGTCTCAGTGAATCAGACAGTGATGGTGGTGCGGTGAGATGCGGAGGAATGCTCCTCCTTTGCTCAGCTTAGATGGATTCTGGTGGTACTTGTCAAATGAATCCTACGATGTTAACCGCACGTATTCATCATGTGTCATTACTAAATCATTGAGCAATCCTCTATTGGAATTCAGCACGCGGGCTACATTTTCTTTGGCTGCCTTGTGATTTCCCAATCGAAATTGAATGCATGAAAGGTAATTGAGCACATCAATCATGTTCCATGGATCAGCAGAATTTGCTTTCGTTAGATCATCCAATGCGCCCTTCAAATCTTTGAGGTGAAAACGAGCGATACCGCGGTAAAAGTAGAAACTCATTTCTTTGTCGTTTATCTTTATGGCCATGTCATAGCAGGCAACAGCGTCATCATACCGCGCAGTTTTAGCATATAACTTCCCCAATTTCATTTGTTTCCAGCAAGAATCAGCGCTGTTCTTGTTAAACAAGCTGGCTGCGCTGCTTTCAGGCTTACCCTTGTAGATAAAATTTAATCCGTCCATTGTTTTATCATTGTATTGCCAAATTACGCTAAGACCTCGCTTCTGCGTGTACGACTGAAACTGAGGAACTTGTAGGAATAGTCCTAGTATGGATAAGATGTGAAAAACCACTGCCCTTAGAACTTGCGAAAAACCAATGGAGCGGAGTACTTTTGTCTTCCCGCATTCCAGCGGAAAAATGAAAAGCTTCGTTATGAAAAAAGATTGGTTTACTTGCAAGGTGCGTCATGTGAAACAAGATGAGCACGGACATGAGAATAAAGTAACGGAGCTTTATGTGCTTGACGCGTATAACTATACAGAGGCTGAAGCACGCATGCTTTACATTCTTGAAAGCATGGGCAATGGACCATTCGAGGTGCAGCAGATCACCAAGAGTAATTACCAAGAAGTCATTCGCTTTGAAGATGCTGACCTTTGGTTCAAAGTGAAAGTTTCCTTCGTTTCATTTGACGAAGAAAGTGGAAAAGAGAAATCAAGCAACCAGTACTTCCTTGTTTCTTCTATTGATGTGAAAGATGCTTACGAGCGTGTCACTGAATTCTTGCAAAGCTCAATTAGCAGTTGTGTAATTCCTGCCGTTACTTATACGAAAATTATGGACGTTTATCCTTTAGAAGAGGAAGAGCCTGGAATGCGCACTGTTCGTGAGCGTGGACTTACTCCTCAAGGTGATGTTCCAGGAATGCCAGGACCTCCAATCACTCCAGGATTGCAAGGAAATGCTGACGAAGAAGAGGTGAATGAGGAAAAGGTAGACGAAGAAACGGGCGAAGTTTACTAGTTCACAATCGGAACCATTCCTCTGATCCCCATGTCTACAACATTTTCTCCTGCTTGCGGCTCATAGAGTCCGTCTTCATTCACTTCAACCCATTCAAAACTGTTGTTTACAGAAAGTGACAGAGTGACTATGATGTCTTGAGTTTCGTTCCCAGAAATGGTGAAAGGCTCTGAAAAAACGCCTGTTACCAAACAACTTCCTGCGGGGATTGGTGAGCTATCCCATATCGGGTTTACCACCGTAGTTGCCCCTGCAGGTGCTTGCCCTGTGATGTATTGATCTAAGGTTTCGAACCCCCAATAACCTTGGGACTTGTTCTCATTCACAGCCACAGTTTGGTTGTTGATTTGGTATGAATTGATGTAGGTGTTAAAACCAATAAAGCCTGCAAACGTTCCCTCTAAGTTCAATCCTGACGCTAAGAAATCAATGTCGAAATTTTGGTAGCTCAATGAAACACGTGCAAATTCATAACTCCCCGGTGCTACTGAACTAATTGGGAAACTGACCCACTGTTCGTTCTGACCAACCAATTTTGCTTGGTCGAAATCTATGGCTTCTTCGCCTCCTGCAGAGGTAGACGGACCTTCATAAAGCACTTCTCCATCACCTAACCAGGTTTGTGCATTGGGCGAAAGCTCAAGGTAATGCGCGCTCATGGCATTGAACCGGGGAGATTGCGCTGCATGTCCGTCTGGAACTTCAGAAACCTGTCCGAAACTATCATAACGCACTTGATTTTCGTCAAAAACGAATTTGAAAATTAACTTTGGAGCCGGCGTTGTTTCCTCTAGATCATCTTTTTTGCACCCAGTGCAGGCTGCTATTGCGAAGAGGAGGAGAATGAGGTTTTTCATGGTTCCGAATTGTTGGCATTTCTCAAATTTAACGAATTGAATGGAAGTTCATTATGTGGTTGGTGCTATTCATGAAAGAGGGAGGGGGCTTTCATTTTGATTAAAGTTTTGATTTCGACTCACCGTTTAGATTCACAATTTCGATCCTGAAACTGACATTGGATTTACTTGAATCTGCCCTCCAATCGCCCTTAACACTTTCATTATAGTTGCAAATTGAGGTTTAGACCCATCAGACAATGCTTTGTACAAACTTGGTCTGCTTAATCCGGTTTCTTCAGCAATTTTTGTCATCCCGATTGCTTTCGCAACATGTCCGATTGCATTAATCACATCTGTTGTATCTCCTTCTTCCAAAACAGTATTCAGATACTCCGCAATCATCTCTTTGTCATCTAAATAATCAGCAATGTCAAATTTTGAAGTTCCCATATTTTCTATTGAATTAATTTTTTCCAGATTTCTTTCGCTTTCTTAATGTCTTTTTGTTGAGTTGATTTATCTCCACCACACAAGAGAATAATTATTTTACCATCCTTCTTTTTGAAGTAGACACGATATCCTTTTGCAAAATTCACTCTGACTTCCTGAATCCCGTCTCCAACAGGTTTGCAATCTCCAAAATGTCCATTATTCTCTATTTTTTGAATTCTGAACAAGATTTTCGCCTTGGCCTTCAAGTCTTTTAGACTTTTCAGCCATTTGTCAAATTCGATTGTTTTCTCAATAAAGAACATAGCTAGTGTATCTACTTGGATACAAGTTATGTGATTTTTTCGAATAACTCTAGATTGGGTTCAGTATTATTCAAAGGTCTACTGAATGAACCACATCATTTTCTTTAGACCGGAAGAACGCAAGCGGCCATCTCTACTCCATCCATTCCCAAGCAGAGCGGTAGGCATTAATTTGTTCTATGTATTCAAGGAAACCACTGAAGAAGGAAT
>Ga0222668_1000648_pt1 | contig 20021 bp, 18 predicted proteins | sample AntAcemetagen728_FD_179823 | JGI IMG/M metagenome (GOLD analysis project Ga0222668, IMG submission 179823) | Saline water microbial communities from Ace Lake, Antarctica - #728 | ecosystem: Environmental > Aquatic > Non-marine Saline and Alkaline > Saline | place: Antarctica: Ace Lake... | reverse complement strand
ATTAGAGTCATTCATGGTGGTCTCCCCGTCGGCGTCAACCGACGATTAAAACTTGAAATTGCGAGGGCCGATTATCGTCCCTCGGGAGACCACCTTTCAAGTTTCAACAATTATTGGGACACTTCCTTTTAATTGCACTTTTACTCCCAGCGGTCCAACAGGCGCGAGAAGCTGCTCGCAGAAGTACCTGTAAAAATAACATGAAACAAATTGGGCTCGCGTTCCACAATTACCTTGATACTCACAAAGTTCTCCCGCCGGGCTATATTCAAACCAGTCTCAGAAATCGCAACGAGGCAACCTGGGTTTCTTTAATTCTTCCGTTTATCGACCAGGCCAATCTGTATAATACGGCGGATTTCAATGCTTGCATTGGATGTACTTCTGTGGGAAGCACTAATTTCAAGATGGTTTCAAATGCGATTCCCATCCTGCAATGCCCCACCGACATCGCGGTTCCTGCTCTCGCTCTTAATGTTTATGGCAGAGGCAACTATGCTGCCAGTAATGGTATCGGTCCACTCATTTCCGGCTATGGGCTTGATTCCAGCCCTCCGACACGAGGGTCTGTTGGCGCCTTTGATCAGAATTCTTCCACGAAAATGCGAGATTTTTTGGATGGCAGCAGCAACACCGTTGTCTTATCAGAACTGAGAAAAGTCCAAAATGATAAAGATTTTCGGGGAGTCTTACATTATCCCGAAGGTCCCTTTATGCATCATAACTATACGCCGAACTCGAATGTTCCGGATCTGCTACGCAACGCTTTTTGCGACGCCACTGCCCTGCCGCCATGTACGGGTACCTATACTGCTTTCAATAACCGGAACCTGCTTTATTCCGCGCGTAGCCTGCACGTGGGTGGTGTGCATGTTCTACTGGGTGATGGATCAGTCCGTTTTATCAGCGAAAATATTGACCTGAATACCTGGCAATATCTTGGCATTCTGAATGACGGAAATTCGATCGGAGAATTCTGATCCCTCATTAAATGAATTGTTATAACTCATCCACGCGAACAAAGGCGACTCAATGAAACATGGCCCTCTTTCACTAGCACAGAGTTCAAAGGATGAACGTTTACCGTTCATTCCGAAGTCTCTCAAATTGACTTACCTAAAATTGTTTCTCTTCTCAACCACTGTTTCATTTTTAGCAGTTCATTTATCCGGTTGTTCCCAATCGACATCCGATGCTCCGAAGCGTGCGGCCATCAGTGGGCAAATCAAATTCCAGGGAATGCCTGTTGAAGAGGGCATGATTACATTTGCTCCCGTGGCACCAAACGTTGGTCCTTCAACAGGCGCCAAAATCAGCAATGGAGCATATTCAATCCCAAAGGATGCGGGACCAGTCATAGGAGCTAACCGTGTTGAAATTACCGCTTATCAAAAAACGGGCAGAAAAATTGAAGCAGGAACTCCTAACCCACCCGGAACAATGGTTGATGAATTAAAATCAATCATTCCCAAGGAATACAATACAAAAAGTAGTCTGATTGCTCAGATCAAAAGCGAAAACAATAAAGACATCGACTTCGATCTTGGTAATGAGTAGTGTTTTTTTTTGATTTCCTTCCTTTTTAAAAATCTTAAGATAACATTGTATTAATACGAAAATCATCCAGCGTTTCAAGGAAATCTAATGAATGAATCTCAGTTGGTCCGTGGCTTGGGCGAACAGATAGTAGAGCGACTTAGGGAAGATATTTTTTCAGGAAGAATCGCTGAAGGAGAACGTTTGCGCGAGATTGATCTGGCAAAACGGTTCGCAGTCAGCCGAGGACCAATCCGTGAAGCAATACAACAACTTGCCTGGGAAGGCATTGTTGAAACAGACCGAAATAAAGGTGCACTCGTCGCGACACCCGCTCCAAACGAAATTACGGAATTGATCATTCCACTTCGCTGCACAACCGAAAAATATGCAGTCCGTCTTTTTTTTGACACTTTAACAGAAGAAGATTTCCTTGTATGGGAAACAATTCTAGACAAAATGAAACAAGCGTGTGAAGCCAAAGATTTTATGCTGATCTCGGAACACGATATTGCCTTTCATCGTGCCTTGGTCAAACGCGCGCACTCCCCTGATCTATTAGCCATCTGGTCTGCTATCGTATCACGCGTCCGAAGACACTTTCGCGAAGCGCATTTGCAATATACGAATCCCATCCAGATCTATGAAGAACATCTTCCCATTATCGAGGCTTTAAAAAACGGAAGCTTAACTGATGCACTGCAAACTATTGAAAATCACATTGAATAAACGACATTGAATATAATTCGGCTATGCTTAATCTAATAAACCATAAATTGATTTTGTTGTTTCAAGGCCTGATCTTCTTCGGAATCGTTTCGTGGGAATCTCACCCGGGCTATGCAGAAACCAAAACGGATCCTGTCAATCAAACAGAACATGAACGTTTTTTCGAACAACATGTTCGACCACTTTTGATTAAACACTGCGTCGAATGTCATGGCGAAAAAAAACAGTTTGCAGAACTGAGACTGGATTCTCGCAAACATCTTCTGAAAGGAGGCGAAAGTGGCCCGGCAATCAAAGTCAATCAGCCCAATGAAAGCCTCTTGATCGATGCAGTCCGCCGTGAGTCACTCGAAATGCCTCCGGATAAACCGCTTAGCGGAACAGAAATCGAAATCTTATCGACATGGATTCGCCATGGTGCTGTCTGGCCGAAAAATGCGGCAATTGGAACAACCACAAAAGTCAACTTTTCTGAGCATTGGGCATTTCAACCCATTCAAAATCCCAGTCGACCTGCAGTAAAAGAAACGAGCTGGCCGCAGAACGACATCGATTATTTTATTCTGTCTAAACTCGAAGAACATCACCTCAAACCATCTCAGCCTGCAAAACCAGCCACGCTGCTGCGGAGAATGTCCTGGGATCTCACCGGTCTTGCTCCGACATCCGCGCAGGCCAATTATTTTTCTGACAAGAAACATCCTCAGTCGGTGAAAACAGCCATCGACGAACTGCTGGCCTCCCCGCATTACGGAGAACGCTGGGGCAGATATTGGCTAGATCTGGCTCGGTATGCAGATACGAAAGGCTACGTTTTTTTTGAAAAGCCTTCATTCCATATCGCATTCACCTATCGTGACTACGTCATCCAAAGCTTCAATCAGGATAAACCATTTAACCAATTTATTCTCGAACAATTGGCGGCAGATGCGTTAGGAGACGAAATCCCTTACCAGTCTCAGGCAGCGCTGGGATTCATTACTGTCGGCCCAAGATTCAAAAATGATGCGCATGACATCATCTCGGATCGAATCGATGTGGTCACGCGCGGGTTTCTCGGCCTCACCGTGGGTTGTGCACGCTGCCATGACCATAAGTATGATCCCATCTCAATCGAAGATTATTATTCTTTGTATGGAGTCTTTAGAAATTCATTAGAGCCCCTTGATCTTCCTTTTCTTAATCAAGGCAAGATCCCCGCGAACCTCAAAGTAAAGGCTCAGGCTATAAAGCAAGCCGCTGAAAATTTAGATCAACTCTACCAACAGCAATATAAAAAGGTTGTACAAGATACCAATAAGAGATTGGCAGAATACCTCAGCGTAGCACAATCTCGCAGGAGCGGCCCGGATACGGTGCGTTTTGACGTCATCGTCGATGGTGATGATCTTAACCCGGAAGTATTACTGAAATGGCAAGAATTTCTGGATCATTCAGAAAAGACGAACTCTCCGGTCTTTTCTCTCTGGCATCAATTGGAAACGATCCCCAGTAACACTTTTCCAGTTCAGGCGACACTCTTACTTCAAAATTCCGTGCAGAAGAATGTCGACGATCCGCTGGTTCAATTCATCGCCGGTTATCTGTTGAAAATAAAGCTCGAACGTTTTCAAGATGTCATTCGTGGATATGCTGAATTGTTCGCTGGAATTGACCAGGAGTGGGATCGCTGGACTATTGAAGCACCAAAGCCGGGAAACAAACAGGCTCGCCAACAATTCCCACCTGAAAAACAGGCTTATCTTCAAGCCTTTTATAGTCCTCATTCGCCATTAGTCACTCCCCTACATGGCTATACCGTCTTAAAGCTGTTTCCGGATCGTAAGCTACAACAAAAGGTCAAAGAACTTAACGCGGCTTTGGATAAAGCCCGCGCTGAAGCGCCGGTCGAACTGGCGCAAATGATGTCATTACAGGATGCCGAGCAAATTATTGAACCACGGGTGTTTAAACGAGGAAATCCAGGAACGCCAGCACAATCCATTCAACGACGGTATCTAAGCTTTTTCAATCAGGTATCAGACAAACCATTCACACAAGGCAGCGGAAGATTCGAGCTTGCGAAAGCGATTGTTTCTCCACAAAATCCGTTGACAGCCCGGGTCATCGTGAATCGTATCTGGCAACATCACTTTGGTCAGGGAATTGTTACCACTCCCAGCGACTTTGGAATTCAGGGGTCTCCCCCCTCTCATCCGGAGCTACTGGACCATCTGGCAAGCTGGTTCATGCACAATGGCTGGTCCATTAAGAAACTTCATCGCTACATCATGCAGTCAGCAACCTATCAACAAAATAGTATTGCTCATGCTGCAGGTGAAAAAATAGATCCCGCGAATAAATTGTTATGGAGAATGAATCGCCGACGTCAAGACTTTGAAACCATGCGCGACACTCTACTCCAGGTCAGTCACCAGTTGGATTTAAAAATCGGCGGAAAATCGATTAATGGAATCACAGCGAATTCCAATAAACGCAGAACGTTATATACATCCATAAATCGCCAACGCGTTCCCGGCTTGTTACGTACTTTCGATTTCCCTTCCCCCGATGTCAGTAGCGGAAGCAGGGACTCTACCTCAGTTCCGGGACAGTCACTATTCCTGATGAATCACCCGATCGTCCTGGAATCTGCTCAAATTCTCGGAGAAGAAGCGGCACAGGCTGCCAATCCTACAAGGGGTATACAGCAGCTTTACCAAAAGGTTTTACAACGAACGCCAACACAGGAAGAATTGAGCGACATGCTTGCGTTTCTGGAAACAGATCAGGTTCCGAAAAAACAAGCACTCGCCGCTTCACAATGGGAATATGGCTATGGTGCGTACGACCTGACATCGAAAACATTATTGAATTTCAAAACGATTCCTTTTTGGGACGGCAAGCAATATCAAGGGAGTCATCGCCTGCCCGACCCTAAAATCGGCTGGGTCTTTTTAGACAAAACGGGGGGCCATCCGGGAAATAACATGCAGCATACTGCGGTGATTCGCTGGCGTGCCCCCGAGGCGATGACCGTTTCGATTATAGGAACCTTCAAACATGAAATGCCACAAGGAAATGGAGTTCGGGGACGTATGCTGATTGCGGGTAAACAGGCTCTAGGCCCTTGGACCATTCATCAAAATTCAGTGGAAACCAATCTCGATCAGGTCAAACTGAAAAAAAATCAAACGATCGATTTTATTGTCGATATCGCTGACCAACTGGGGTTTGACTCATTTATCTGGTCGCCTGAAATCAGAGTACAACCAGTGAAAACAGCAGCAACTTCCAAAACCGATCCCAGTCAATCAGCCGTGCGATCCTGGAACTATTCACTAGATTTTAGAGAACCGGACATGATCCAGATTACTCCCTGGCAAAACCTGGCTCAGATTCTATTGCTCTCCAATGAATTTCAGTTTATCGATTAAGTCAATAAAAAGCGAAATAACATGAATCAACACTCCCCCCCCTTTTCAAGACGCGAAATGCTGACGCGGTCCGGCATGGGCATGGGCATGCTGGCGTTAGCAGGACTGACTGCGAAGGAAGACGCTCAGGCAGCAGACCAGAATACTCCGATCACCAGGCACCATCCAGCTCAAGCCAAGCAGGTCGTGCATCTGTTTATGAACGGCGGCCCCTCACACGTTGACACTTTTGACCCGAAACCTTTACTCAAAAAGTTTCATGGCAAGCCGCTACCAAACCCCAATCTTCCTACGGAACGAAAAACCGCGGGCGCCATGGGATCCCCGTTTGAGTTTAAAAAGTATGGCGAATCCGGAATCGAAGTCAGCGAGCTGTTTCAAAAAACAGCCGCCCATATCGATGACATGTGCGTGGTTCGCTCGATGCATTCCGATATTCCGAATCATGAACCTTCACTACTATTAATGAACTGTGGTGACAACGCACTCCCCCGCCCCAGTTTTGGCTCCTGGGTGAATTACGGCCTGGGTTCATTAAATGAAAACCTGCCTGGTTTCATGGTACTCTGTCCGAATGGTTTTCCCGTCGTAGGTCCCAAAAACTGGCGTTCCGCATTTCTTCCGGGTTCATTTCAAGGCACCCACCTGGATACAAAAGAAACAGTGGTCGCCCGGTTAATTGAAAATATCAACAATCCTCAGTCTCCCGAAAGACAACGCCGCCAACTGGACCTGTTACAGAAAATCAACCAACGGCATCTGGCACAAAGGGGCCATGATTCGTTACTCGAAGCGAGAATTCAATCTTTCGAATTAGCATATCGCATGCAATTTGAAGCAGCGAATGTACTCGACCTTTCCAAAGAACCAAAATATATTCAGGAAATGTACGGCGACGGTTTACAAGGTCGCCAGCTATTGATGACCCGCCGTTTACTCGAAAAGGGAGTTCGGTTTATTCAAGTCTGGCATAGCGGCGGCCAAGCATGGGATCACCACAGTAATATTGAAAAAGGGCTCAAGCAGTTATGTGGTCAATGGGACCAACCGATCGCCGCGTTCCTGACGGATTTAAAGCAACGAGGTATGCTCGATTCTACTTTGATCCTCTGGGGAGGCGAATTTGGGAGGACTCCGGTCGCAGAGCTTCCCGCGATGAACGGCCGCGACCACAACCACTATGGCTTCAGTATGTGGATGGCCGGCGGAGGCGTCAAAGGCGGCTACGTTCATGGCGCCACCGATGAAACTGGTTTTGCGGCCTCTGAAAACAAAGTCCACGTGCATGACCTGCACGCCACAATGCTGCATCTACTGGGCATTGATCACGAACGACTCACCTACCGCTATGCAGGCCGCGATTTTCGTCTCACCGATGTCCACGGACATGTCGTGAAAGAAATCCTCGCTTAGTAAATTCATTATTAACCACAATTTTAATACAAGGCACTCAACGTTCATGAAAATCGAGCAAATCACTTGTCAAATACTAAGATCAGGTTCCGTCACCAACAAAACGGCCAGTTGCCAGGATTCCGTTCTGGTTCGCATTAAAACGGACAATGGGCTGGAAGGCATTGGTGAAGCCGATTCCTCTCCGGAAGTCGTCAAAGCCGTGATCGATGCTCCTTATAGCCACAATGTCGCCTGTGGATTAAGGGAACTTCTGGTGGGAGAAAACCCGCTGGAAACAGAACGACTCTGGCAGAAAATGTATCGGCACACAATGTACTTTGGCAGAACCGGCGTCACAATCACCGCAATGGCTGCGATTGATATGGCGCTGTGGGATCTGAAAGGAAAACATTTCGGCGAGCCGATCCATCGGCTGTTGGGAGGACAACACCATACGGAGTTTCAAGCTTACGCGTCCATTCTGTTCGGCAAAGATGGCCAGGAAACTTGCGATATCGCCCAGCGCTGGATTGAAAACGGATACACGGCCGTGAAATTTGGCTGGGAACCAATGGGCCAATCAGAAAAACTCGACCTGGAACTCGTCGCCGGCGCCCGTGAGGGAATGGGTGATGGCATATTGTTGATCGATGCAGGCTGTGTCTGGGACGCCAGGACGGCATTGCAACGAGCGAACGCGTTTTCTGAATACAACATTGGTTGGCTCGAAGAACCACTGTTCCCCCACGATGTCGCAGGCTATGCCTGGCTAAAAGATCGCTCTCCCGTTCCCATCGCCGCTGGTGAAGAAGAATGCGGCCGCGAATCATTCCGCCCGTACCTCGACCAGAGAGCCCTGGATGTTTATCAAATTGACCTGGCACGCAACGGTTTCACGGAAGCCTCTTACCTGAAGCAGAGAGTGGCGGAAATTGGTGCGCGTCCCTGTAACCACTGTTACACCAGCCCGATCACTGTTGCTGCCAGCCTGCACTGGTTGGCGACCTGTAAAGATGCTTTTATCTTTGAAGATTGTGTAGAAGATGAGCCGCTCAGACACGAATTGACTTACGAAAAAGTGCAGGCGGAAAATGGTGTCATTCAAGTTCCTGACAGGCCAGGACTCGGAATCACGCTGAATGAAGACTTCGTCGCGGCGCACATTGTCGCAGAATCAAAATAAAACCTCTCATGTATCTCTCCCCTTACATAATAGAATTTACAACATGTCTCAATCTCCCATCAGTACGAAAATCGACTTCAACAAACCCGGAATTCAGTGGGGCACTCTGAATATTCCGTTCTCCTATAATCTGAGTGGTTGGTCGCAACTGCAAATTCCCATTTCTACAATCGCACACGGCGAAGGTCCCACCGTGCTTCTGATGGCAGGCAATCATGGCGATGAATACCCGGGACAGATTGCCATCATGAAACTGATGAAAACGCTCAATCTGGAAGAGATTTCGGGACGTATTATTTTCATCCCCGCCATTAACATTCCTGCAGCCAAAGCAGCCACCCGCCTCTCTCCCATCGATGGTAAGAACCTGAATCGCTGCTTCCCCGGAAATGCCGACGGGACAGTCTGCGACATCATGGCACACTACCTGACACATGAAATCTTTCCCCTCGTCGATGTCGTCATCGATCTGCATACAGGAGGCCGCGGCGTCTATTTTTATCCGTGTGCCCACATGCATCTAGTCGACGATCTCGAACAACGCCGCCGGATGGCATCAGCAACCCAGGCTTACAATACCGATTTTGCGTTCCTGTATGCCGACATCGCTGGCAAAGGTCTCTTGCCGGTGGAAGCAGAAAACATGGGAAAAACCGTTGTGACCACAGAAATGGGCGGCGGAGAAGTCACAAATGCTGCCGTTCATCGCCTTTCACAAGAGGGACTGCACAACGTTTTGATTCACCTGAAAGTGCTGCAAGGCGAAGAAAAAACCCGATCAGATTTGGGGCTCTCCCCCACGCGTTGGATTCAGGCCCTTGATGCCGAAGATTATCTTTTCGCACCAGAATCGGGACTCTTTGAAAGTTTCGTGGATGTGGGAGCGGACGTCTCAGAAGGGCAACCATTGGGAGCCCTGTATTTCCTCGAACGTCCGGATCGCGAGCCTACGATCATTCAAGCCAATTCCGACGGCATTGCGATTGCCCATCGGGGTCCCACCTTGACCAGCCAGGGAGACATCTTGTTCTGTCTGGCTCACGATGTTGAACCAGCCGTTCTGAAATCTTTTGAATAACCGCTTGCTTCTCATCAACAGGGATACTCCACATGAGTTGGTTGGACTGGTTAATCGTTTTCGTCCTGAATGGGTCAGTCATCGCGTTCGGATTTTATCTGGCTCGGGGTACCAAATCCAGCAGTGACTGGTTTCTAGGAGGTCGGTCGCTTCCCTGGTGGGGTTTAGGGCTCTCCATTTTCGCGACGAGCGTCGACAATGCTGATGCCGTCTCTTTGACCGGCTATGCGTACAATCACGGAATGCATATCATCACGGCGTTTACACTCGCCAGTGTCTGTGGGGCAATTCTGGCTTCTTTTATCGTCGTGCCTGTCTTATATCGAGGCGGCTTTTATACCAACGCTGAATATCTCGAAACCCGCTATGGAAAATCGATCCGAACGATCAGTGCATTGATCCAAATTCAATACCGCACCAGTATGCTGGGCCTGATGATCTGGTCCATCTACTTGATGTTACAGGGAATTCTCGAATTTACTCCCGTACAATGTTGGGCCTTGATCGTATTGCTGGTCATCTTCACTGCCGCCTATACAACCTGGGGAGGTCTGACTTCTGTTGTCTGGACGGACGCGTTACAAAGCTTGATCATGATGGCGGGAGGCATCACCATTTTCTGCGCCGTCTGGTCTGCCAGCGGAGGTTGGTCTGCCACCGTTCAAAAACTATCGCAGTCAACCGATGCGAATGGACAACCTCTGATTAACTGGTTACACATCGGCCAATTCCAGGACAGTCAATCAACGTCCCCCTATCTGATTGTCATCGGCTGGACCATTGTTGGCCTGGGTTATTACACCGTGAATCATACACAAACCATGCGACTGATGGGAGCGCGCTCCCTGTGGGACATGAAAATGGCAACCCTCTTTGGGTGTCTGCTAATCATGCCAATTATGATCGGTACCACTTTGATGGGGGTCATGGGCCGTGTGATCGTTCCCGAGTTTACAGACCATTCCACAGCCGACCAGTTGTTTCCCTATTTCGCAAATCAGTTTTTGGCCCCCGGCTTCAAAGGACTGGTCGTCGCCGGAATTCTGTCCGCCGCCATCAGCACGTTCGATTCGATTGGCTCCGCTTTATCGGCTCTGTTTACCCGCGATATTTATGCACGCTGGATTTGTACGGACCAGACCGAAAAACACTACTTGAAAGTCACACGCTGGGCCACGATTGGCATCCTGCTGATGGGTTTCCTTTATATCCCTTTCATCGTCCGTTATGACAATATGATTCAGGCGTTTCGAACCCTGATCCCCATTTTTGTCACCCCCTTATTTACGATCTATCTGTTAGGTGTGCTGACCCGAGTCCCGCGTGAAAGCGGACTAGTGGGTCTCATCGCCGGCTCGCTGTTTGGACTGCTGGGATTCATCGATCGCGAACTCGTTGACCTCGAATGGCTCAGCCCCCTGCTGACCGAAAAATGGTATGCCTTCCCCTGCTCCATGATCGTGACCAGCATCGCCATGTTCGCAGCGGCTTTCAAGTGGGGCTGGTTGAAAAAGGAAGTCCCCCTGAAACAGCAACAGCTTGAAGTTTCCACGAAACATGACTGGTTATCCGAAAGTCGTCAGGAACTGCTCGATATCAAAATCTCCCCATTTTCAAAACCAGTTCCGCAATATTTGAACCCCAACTGGTACGCAATAATTTTAATAGCGATTTCCTTCTGGATCATTTTTGGACTATTCTGGTAACCGAACTTCAAATCAGCAATTGAATCTGAACGATACTATTATGAAACCATATCGAATCATTCTTGCCTTCTGTGTTTTAAATACCATCATGGCGACTGCAAATTTCGCCGCCGATCCACTGTTGACCAAGACGGATCCCCAAGACATCGCGTTCACTGCGAACTGTGATCATACAAAGCAACACTACGTTATGATCCTGCCTGATAACTTTTCAACACAGAAATCACATTCGTTATTAATCGCACTCCACGGTCATGGTTCTGACCGCTGGCAATTCATAAATAATGCCAGGGGAGAATGCAAAGCAGCCCGCGACATCGCTGCAAAATATCACATGATCTATATCTCTCCCGACTATCGTGCACGCACCTCATGGATGGGCCCCAAAGCCGAAGCAGATCTCATTCAGATCATTGATGATTTGAAATCGAAATACAAAATCAACAAAGTAATTCTATGCGGCGGATCAATGGGTGGTTCATCGAGCCTGACCTTTGCCGCAATTCACCCCAATTTGATAGATGGCGTCGCAGCCATGAATCCCACAGCCAACCATTTGGAATACAACAAATTCCAACCAGCCATCCAGACATCATTCGGTGGGACAAAGCAGGAAATACCACACGAATACAAAAAACGCAGTGCCGAGTATTGGCCGGAAAAGTTAAATATGCCAGTCAGCATTTCGGTCGGCGGTCAGGATAAACTGGTCCCCCCTGATAGCGCTCGCCGACTGAGTAATGTGCTTCAACAGATCAACGAAAATGTGTTGCTGATAGACCGTCCTCAACAAGGGCACTCAACATCATATGCTGACAGTTTTGCCATCTTGGAATTTGTGATTCAAAAGTCATCACAAAACGAGAATTAATTTCGTTCACAGAGAATTCGGCTACTGACCGATTTGAGTTTCGCTACGCAATAGATTACCGCGGTTCAACAATTCATCCGTAGGCACAACCACCTTGGGTTGTAACTGATAAGTAAACTCGTGCCGATTCGTGACTTCAAAGGGAAGCAGATTGTCAGAGACGGCATCCAACGGAAATGTCTGGTACCAGGGCGTCTTCACTTTCTGCATCACGTTCTGCGTTTCATAGCCATCTTTCGTGAGCGTGATCTCACGTGTGCCGTAGTATGTGAAATCGACAGATACCGGCGTATAGCCGATCTCGTCTCCATCCACTTTCACCAACGCTCCCGCAGGAACCGAACGAATGGTCATGCGACGATGCACACAGCCAAATTGACCGACCGCCATCAGAACCAGCAGCGCAACAAGAAACCACCGCTTCGCATGAACGAAGACACATTCGAGACCGGAAGGGCCTGAACACAGATTTACAGGCTGAATGGGAAGTGACATTGATGATATTGGCAAGAAGGGACAACAACTTAAAACGACAAATAATCCAGTTTTTCAAACCAGATCAGCAGCGAGGATTCTACTTTGCTTCCGTATTTCTGCCAAGACAAGTTTCGATGTCAGATGCAGCGAAAGAACATAACAAACATCTATTATAAAAGGACTTACGACATCTCGTTAAAACACATCAAATAAAATGGAAACCGCATCCCCCGTGCCTGACCAAAGTTTCTCTCTGTCAATCAGGCCCCCAAATAAGGAATTTGACGGATTTTCGCCGATTATTTTGAAGACAAAGGCGGGTAAGTGACCCGGTTATCTTGAATTTCTTTGGTCGGCGTGCGATAAAGTGCGAATAAGAAGTAAGTTATCGTTTGCCAGACAATCAAATCAGCATCGATATCCAAATCGGGACGTAGCGCAGCCTGGTAGCGCGCTACACTGGGGGTGTAGAGGTCGCAGGTTCAAATCCTGTCGTCCCGACTCTTTCAAAAAGCTTAAATTTCGTTAAAAGTTGTGAAGACAACTGTTGGCGGGATTTAAGCTTTTTCTTTTCCCCCCCTACTCAACCGTAACGGTTTCGTTAAACTCATAATGATGCTTAACAACTCTCTCTGTCGTTTCACTAAAAAAAGCCGTTAAGCTTCTCCGCTGTACTGCGCCATTAGCTACACATCAAAGAAAAGCACCCCAACAATCAAAAGGAAATAGAAATGCAGAAACGGAAACTTGGAAATAGTGGCCTGGAAGTATCCGCACTGGGGCTCGGCTGCATGGGCCTGAGCTTCGGATATGGTGAGCCCGTTGAGGAGCAAGCAGGAATCGCTTTGATCAGAACGGCCGTTGATCTGGGCATTAACTTTTTTGACACGGCCGAGGTCTATGGAGCGTATACAAACGAAGATCTGGTTGGCAAAGCGTTGGCTCCTATCCGCGATCAGGTGGTCATTGCCACCAAGTTTGGGTTTGCAATTGATGAGCAGGGCCAACAAACGGGCCTCGACAGCCGACCGGAACATATCAGGGAAGTCGTGGAAGCATCCCTGAAGCGGTTACAGACCGACTATATAGACCTGTTCTATCAGCATCGTGTTGACCCCAACGTGCCAATCGAAGATGTTGCAGGAGCGGTCAAAGAATTGATCGAGGCAGGCAAAGTGAAACACTTCGGCTTATCTGAAGCGGGCGTCGAGGTCATCCGCCGCGCCCATACGGTGCAACCAGTTACCGCACTGCAGAGTGAATATTCGTTCTGGTGGAGAGAGCCGGAAGATGTGATCTTCCCGACACTCGAAGAGCTCGGAATCGGCTTTGTTCCCTTCAGCCCCCTGGGGAAGGGTTTTTTGACCGGTAAGATTGACGAATCGACTACGTTTGACAGTAGCGACTTTCGCAATAAAGTCCCGCGGTTCTCTCCGGAAAACCGAAAAGCAAACCTGGCACTGATTGAACTTCTTGATCGGATCGCAAAACGTAACAACGCCACGACGGCACAAATCGCACTGGCCTGGCTGCTGGCCCAACAGCCTTGGATTGTCCCCATCCCGGGAACGACAAAATCACATCGACTCAAGGAAAACATCGGAGCAGCTGAGATCAAACTTTCCGAATCTGATCTCACGGAAATCGAGACTGCCGCTGCTCAAATCAACGTGAAAGGGGATCGATATCCTGAGGCCGCGATGAAAATGATCAATCGCTGAGCAACAACGACTGAAAGGGAAAGCCGCTGGTCACTCAGCCAGAACCAAAAGCCGCCCCTCCATTTCTCTATTGAAAGCAAAATATTTCCTAACAGAGTCTTGTATCCTCAACTTCAGTCATGACAGCGTTTCGCGAGATTTCGTGGAACGCTGTTTTGTATTAATGCCGAGCTAGACCTTCAGCCGCTAGTTGCCAACCCCCTGTAGTACGATTACAATCAAAACCACACACTATCTGTCATTCGTATGAGCCTCATATTAAAGAGCCGGTGATGCACTTAGGCATTGAGTCATCTCAATCCGCAATACTGGAATCGCTTCCTTAGACCTTGTACCTGAACCAAGGAGTCTCAACACATGCTTCATAGAACTCCGTTTCCCTTATTGCTCACAGCCCTACTGATGCTGACATTGCTTCCCGTTTCACGATGCCCTGCCCAGGATCAAACCAAGCTCTCGTTTTCATCTGACATGCCTTATCTTGCAAAAAAGGATGCCCCGATCACTCATAATGTGGAGTTCTCAATCGTGGTAACACCCCCGTATCATTGCAAGGTTTTAAAGGTGTGGGTTCCAGTTCCGCAATCCGATTTTGCTCAAGAGATTTCAGACAGCCAATTCAACACGTTTCCCAATGATCTGAAACCTCAGCTTCATAGTGAACCCGTCTACGGCAATCGCTTTGCTTACTTCGAATTTCATAATCCTCAAGGCGCTCAGATCATCACGCACCGTTTCAAAGCCAAAGTCTGGAATTTACATTGGCAACTCAAACCGGAATCCGTCGAACAGGTGACAAAGTGGCCGAGGTCATTTGCTCCTTATTTAAAGCCACAATCACTCAGCGGTGAGCAACGGTTTCAGCAAGTCCTTCAACAAATTGCTCCAGAGTCAAACAGTGCTGGCTCTAACATGGTAAATGCCATGAACTGGATTGAAAAGAATCTTGCTTATGATCACATCAATGCCTCTCTCCGGGCTGACGCCAACCATGCATTCCAACAGCGGCAGGGACATTGCAGCGATTACCATGGCCTCTGCGCAACAATGGGCCGGGCACTCGGCTATCCGACACGTGTCACGTACGGGTTGGCCCTGTTTCCAAAGAACTCACCCTCCCATTGCAAAGTGGAAGCATTTCTCCCGCCACATGGCTGGATCAGCTTTGATCTTTCTGAAACACAGAAACTCCTCAAGAAAATCAAAACTTCTGAAGCTTTAACCAGTCAACAGCAAGAGTCCCTGACTGCTGCTGCCCGGAAGCGGATGTTATCCGGTTTCCGCGAGAACAGTTGGTTACTGTTAACCAAAGGAACCGATTATGAGTTAGTTCCCAAAGCCTCTCAACCAGTCCGAGTTGTTCGAACAGCATATATTGAAGCCGATGGGGAAGTCCTGTCCGATCCCGATCCTGCTAATACGAAAAAACGTGAATTCTCCTGGATGACCTCACACCGCTATACCGCAGACAAGCCATTCAAAAACCCGTTCAAAGACTTCTCAACACTCACTGTTGATTAATTTTTCGAAATGGCAAGAGTTGCCAGAGACGTCGATCACGAAGAAAAATCCCCAGCCAGACCAACACGCCGATTCCACTTTGAATTACGACCGGATCTCCCACACGCCAGTGGATACAAATCGCTCCTCCAAGATAACCCGTCAGCAATATTGCGCCGAGAACCGCAGTCCAGGGAATCAGGTAAATCACCAGACAGATTAATTCCAGAATCGCCAGAGGCAAAACCATTGAATCGGGCAAGCCCATATGTGCCATCCCTTCAGACAACTCCGGTCCCCCCTTAAACTTCATGATCGCACTCATACCAAACACAAATGCCATCAGAGAAGAAATTACACGCCCGGACCAAATCATGATCTTCTCAGAAGTAGAATTCAATTTTTTGTCTGTCTGGTTCATATTGTATCCTTTACGGTTCTTGTAAACGCTCTGCTTGAGCTTGAATGCGTTTTTCCTGTTCCTGCAATTCAGAAGTCAACGCGTCACCGAAATCCTCAGCCTCAAAGATACGACGAATTTCAATCTCTGACTCTTCCGGCATCGGATTGGGACAACGCTTCACCCACTCAATGGCTTCTTTCATCGAGTTCACCTGCCACAACCAGTACCCAGCGATGAGTTCTTTCGTTTCCGCAAATGGTCCATCCATAACCATACGTTCTGCACCTGAAAAGCGGACACGAACCCCCTTGGAACTTGGCTGCAACCCTTCCCCTGCCAGCATGATGCCTGCATTAACCAGTTCTTCGTTATACTTCCCCATCTCTGTGAGCAACTGCTCGCTCGGCATTTCTCCTGCCTCAGAACTGTTTGTAGCCTTAACGATGACCATCACTTTCATTGTATTTCCTTTCATAGTTAACCGCATCTCAACAATTGAATCCAGTCTAATCAGACGAGTTCATCAGACATAATCTGAATTGAAATGCTCGATTAATTATTGTTTGTTGTCTGTTATTTCTGGTAGCTCAAAAATCGGACGAATTTCCACAGTTCCCTTCTTCGCGGGCGGAAGTTGACCTGCAATTGCGATTGCTTCGTCAAGGTTCTCAACGTCGATAATATAGTATCCACCAAGCTGTTCTGTGGTTTCCGCAAAAGGGCCATCGGAAATCAACCGCCGATCATCGCGGACACGAACACTGGTCGCCATGGAAACCGGATGTAATGGCGAAGCGGCTAAATATTGACCTTTCGCATCGAGTTCATGACAAATCTCGGTAGACGCGGCCATACACTTTTCGCGTTCGTCTTCGGTCCATTCATTCTCGTTACTATAAATGAGCAACATGTATTTCATAGAACTCTCCTGTGTACTTCTTACGCCGATACCCATTGATATTAGGGCTGTAGGGCGGCATCACGAGCCTTGATCAGTGCGTTAATTTCTTCATCTGCAGGTCTGATCTCAAAAGGTCCAAACTTCACACCGGGGTGCTTCGACATGAGTGCAATGGCATGGTTCAGATCGCGGGCTTCCAGAATCAAGATCCCGCCAATCTGCTCTTTCGTCTCAGCAAACGGACCATCGGTCACATCGACCTGGCCTCCGCGGATTCTCAGCGTGACTGCGGTGTTGGCGTGCTGTAATGCTTCGCCGCCGGCAAAATGACCGCCTCGACGCAACTCATCATCATACGCAAAACACTCTTCCATGAACCCAGCCATTTCCTGCTCTGTTTTTCCTTCCATCGTAGATTCATCATAGTATCCAAAGCAAATAAATTTCATCGCCATTTCCTTTCAGAGTAAGTTGTTATTCACATTTCACAGACGAATCAATGCTCGTCTTCTCGCCGTTAAAGGCTCCTTGCAGCCGTTGAATATCAAGCTTTCGCATTTTCATCAAACCTGAGAAAGGGAGCAACTTGCGTTGTATCCGACATGCTGACTTCTCACTTTTGGACGAAAGAACCGGCGTATTACCATTAGTCGATTGAAATGGTCTCAAATCGACACCCCTACTGATTTTTTGAGAAGAAAATCTGGATCAGCTGGTAGACACCCCTGAATTAGTCAGTTCCTGCAAGCGTTTTTCAAGAAAACGACGTTCCGACGCCTGCCTGGTCAAAGAAAGCGCGGTCTTGTATGAATCCCGTGCCTCGTCGGTGCAGCCGAGCCGTCTGCATAAATCGGCTCGGGCAGCGTGCGCCAAATGATACTCCGCCAAATCACCACGCGTTAAAATCGTGTCAATCAATTCCAGACCGACCAAGGCACCATCGCGCATTGCAATTGCAACTGCTCGATTCAGTTCGATGATCGGTGACGGATGGGCTTGAAACAGCAGGTCATACCACGACACAATCCGCGACCAGTCTGTTTCCGATGGCGTTCGCGCGTTCGCATGAACCGACGCAATCGCCGCCTGAATGGAATAGCTGCCTACTTCCCCCGAGGCAATCACAGATTCGACCAGAGAAGTTCCTTCACGGATTTTTTCCCGATCCCAAAGGGTCCTGTCCTGCTCTTCCAATAAAATTAATTCACCGTTAGATGTCGTCCGTGCATCTCTGCGCGACTCATGCAACAACATCAGTGCCAGTAATCCAACCACTTCCGGATCAGGCAACAGTTCGACCAAAATACGCGCCAAGCGAATCGCTTCGTCAGACAGATCATGCCGCGTCAGCGAGTCCCCTGAAGAGGCAGAGTACCCTTCATTAAACACCAGATACACTACGGACAGAACAGCATCAAGCCGTTCCGGAAGATCTGCGTGTGTTGGTAAAACATAGGGAATACCGGCTTCCCGAATTTTTGATTTACCACGTACGATCCGCTGGGCCATCGTCGAAGGCGATGTCAAAAACGCACTGGCAATTTCCTCGGTAGAGAGACCACAGACTTCACGCAGTGTCAGAGGAATCTGAATGTTTGGCGCAATCGCCGGGTGACAGCAGGTGAAAATGAGCCGCAAACGATCATCTTCGACTTCGTGATCCGACTTCTCGGCGTTTGCCTCAGCAACTTCCTCAAGCCGTGTGACTAGTTCATTCTGTGATTCATCGAACCGAGCATGACGACGGATGGTGTCAATTGCTTTGAAACGACCGGTAGAAACCAACCAGGAACGTGGATTATGAGGAACTCCATCGCACTGCCATTGCTCTACTGCTGCAGTGAAAGCTTCATGCATTGCCTCTTCCGCAAGGTCGAAGTCTCCCAGCAATCGTACGAGCGTTGCAAACACCCGGCGTGATTCATGACGATAGATTTCCTCAACACGCTGTCGAATTTGTTCTGGAGAACTTTTACTCATCCGGTTGTTTCCGTCTTGGTCAGTCTCTCTATTCCTAGTTTCTGCTACACTGACGCAGAAACTCTTTTTATACACAAGAAACACGAAAGAGGCAAATTCGTCACCCAGAGTGATCGGCAAAACCGTTCAGGACGCGCGACGAATCAAGTTGATTTCACAATCTTGCTCAAGATCGGATGGTTGTCGCGGATATGGTAGGAAAGGGCTTTGCGAGCTGCACGCCAATCTTTTTTAATCAGCGCTTTCAAAATCGATTGATGCTGCCGTACTGTTTCGATGGCGGTTTTCTGATCCTGGTCTTCCCAGTCGAACAGAATGTCATAATACCTGCCCTGCCTCTGGAAAAAGTCTTTAATGTAGTAGTTCTCTGCTTTCTCGATGATGTATTCGTGCAATGAATTATCAATCAGCACACTGTCCTTATCGGATTCGGAAATCACGTTTCCCTCCAGAATTCGCTGGAGATCTTCTTTTACCAGATGAGTCTTGGCCAACTCCAACGCCTTCAACTCAAGCAGTTCGCGTACTTCAAGAAATGCCTGCATGTCTTCCTGGCGAAATGGTCTGAGTCTCCAACCGCGGCGGGGAATATGATCCAAAATTCCTGTGCCCGCCAAACGATTCAAAATGATCCGCAATGAAGAACGGCTGATATCGTATTTCCGGGCCGTCACTTCTTCGCGTATATCAATCGGCTCTCCCTTTAAACTCAGTTTCACAAAATCATTTGTGATCACATTAAACATGTCCACAGGAGGTTTGGGGAAAACCGATTTTTCCCCTCGCTTGAGTGGTTTAATTTGCTCCGTGTTCGGAACCAGTCTACGATTCGTCCCTTTTGACAAGAGCCCTTCATCAACCAGTTCGGCAAGCGCAATTCGAACGGGCGAAAAACTGACTTGATAATGCGCGGACAACGATTTCAAGGTCAGTTGCGCAGGCAATTCCTGGCCGCTCCGCAATCGTACTTCCAAATCATTTTTAGGAAGTGTCCCAATAATTGTTGAAACTTGAAAGGTGGTCTCCCGAGGGACGATAATCGGCCCTCGCAATTTCAAGCATTAATCGTCGGTTGACGCCGACGGGGAGACCACCATGAATGACTCTAATCTTTACCAATCGCTT
>Ga0222668_1000644_pt1 | contig 20117 bp, 16 predicted proteins | sample AntAcemetagen728_FD_179823 | JGI IMG/M metagenome (GOLD analysis project Ga0222668, IMG submission 179823) | Saline water microbial communities from Ace Lake, Antarctica - #728 | ecosystem: Environmental > Aquatic > Non-marine Saline and Alkaline > Saline | place: Antarctica: Ace Lake... | reverse complement strand
CTACCATGAGATTGCACCCACGCAAATCGCTGTAATCAAAGCGCCCTAGAATTTCAAAGCTTCCGTCATCATAAGTTTTCCCTAAGTCTGAAGTGGCGATGAAGGAGCAGGAGTTGATGTTGGCTAGGTCGATCACATTTACTCCTCCTGATTTGCCCGCTGGAAAAATTGTCAATGGATCATTGGTGTCTCTTACTAAGACTTTCATCCAAGCGGGGCACTCAAAAATTCCGTTTCCTTTCGAATAAGCTTGACTCAGTAGTTCAGTCATACCGTATTCGCTGTGAATGGAATCGATTCCGAAGCCCTCCTGAAGTTCTTTATGAAGCTCCTCACGGGTTAGTTCTTTGCGTCGCCCTTTCATCCCACCTGTTTCCATGACGGTGGTATTTTTGAGCTCAATACTTTCCTGTTCGATAAAATCCAGCAAGGCAAAACTCACACCGATGAGCAAGGTTTTGCGATCACTCTCCGTAGAGAGGATATTGCGAAGCTGATCGAAGTCGTCTAAAAAGAAGCCACTATCTGAGTGAGCCGAATCCTTAATGAGTCGCTCGACCATGTAAATGAGGGATGAGCCTGTTCGTTCCAGATAAGAAGGAAGAAGGGCGAGAATTCTAAACTCTTTCGGCGAACCGTAGAATTTATTGAACGCATCCAAAAAGCTTCGCTCATAAATTTCAAGCTGTGAAACGTAATGTTTTGAAGTAGAGGTTCCTGTAGTTCCGCTGCTGGAGAAAATAATTTCCTGTGCTTCCGACTTCCCACTCAGGATTTTGTGTGATTTGAAAAGCTCGATCGGCAAGAAGGGGATATCTTCTATTCGATTTATATCTCCCGCATTTACGTTTAGATGTTTGAGGTATTCGCGGTATACGGCATTCTCCTGTGCTTGAAATTGAAATACTTCCAGACATGTTTCGTTAAACTCTTGGTCAGAATTTATCTCGAAAATCTTCGGTGCAGAAGGAATAGTCAAATTAGGGTAAGGCTTTTGATAATTGTAATTTTACAAAGATAGTCTCCATTCATGAACCTCTTTCATTTCAGATCAGTTGTTCTTTTCCTTACATTTCTGGCTCTTGCAGCTTGCGATAGGGAAGATGATTTGCCAGATGAACCCTTCATCAACACGGTTGAATATTTGGAAGCCGAAAAAGATTTGGTGATCAACTTTACCGATGGAGACGGGAATTTCGGCTTGCCTGCAGACTTCATAGACCCTCCGTTTCAGGCATGGGAGGATTCGGTAAATGGAATTATCAATAAGAATCACAACAATCTCTGGCTTGAGGTTTTTGTGAAAGAATCGGGGACTTTTGAGTTGCTTGAAACACCAAACCCGTATGGATTCGATTTCCGAATTCCTTTTTTAACGCCTCAAGGTCAAAACAAACAATTGAAGGTTACGGCAACGTATAACCTCATCGATTTAGAGGACTTTGTAAGTGCGAATGTGTTGGAGTTTGGAGATACACTGAAATTCGTTGTTACACTTGTTGACAGGGACTTGAATTCCAGTAATACCGTAGTTTCTGAGGGACATATCCTGAGAGATTAGCCTTGGTGTTGAAGGCATAGAATATCCGCCACACACGCTTAGATTTTCCCCGTTAAGGCTTCCGAAACATTCTCGATATGATCTCCTACTTTTTCGAGAGAAGAGAATAAATCGCTGTAGATCGTTCCGCTTCGAAGATTGTAATTCCCAGATTCAATTCTCGAAATATATTCTCTTCTCAGCTTGTTTCGAAGTTCATTGATCTCTTTTTCCAAAGACTTTGCTCTTTCCAAATTGATCTCTTTTCCTTCTTCTTTTTCGAGGTTTTCCATCATTAAATCCATGGCCAAGTCAAGGATGCCAAACATGCGCAGCAACTTCTCTCTCTGATCGGGACTGAACCAAATCTTTGAAGCTGTTTTCCTCTCAATCGTATTGGCCATTTGGTAAAAAACATCACCGATACGCTCCAGATCACTGCTGATTCTTAAGAAGGCACGGACCTTTTCGGTAGAAGTAGGAGAGAGTTCGGTGGCAGCAAGCCGGCTGCAATATTGGGATATCTCTATCTCCATGCGATCGGTAATTTTCTCGTATTTCTTGATACGGCTGAGTAATTTTTCTTGATTTCCCGCGTCTGTTTCGGTGAGTAAGCTCTTTACAAAACTGGACATTCGCGAAACGATCTCCCCGAAGCGGATCACCTGATTCTTCGCCTCCAATACAGATATCTCAGAGAGTTGAATCGAAGAGTCGATATACTCCAATCGGAATTCTTCATCTTCACCACCTCGTGATCGAACTGTTTTCGTTGCCAGTTTTACCAGCAAGGGCACAAACCAAATGAGCAAGAGAAAATTGGCTAGGTTGAACACAGAGTGAAATGCCGCCAGCGCAATAGTGGCGGCTTGGTGTCCAGCTTCCGATTGTTCGTATGGATCAGCGGGCATGAAACCGCCAATAATTTTTAGAACAAAGGGCAGGGCAACGACCATCCATGCCACACCGATGATATTGAAAAGAGTATGAATCCGTGCGCTGCGTTTGGCGAATACGTTTCCTACGAGCGCCGAAATTTCAGCAGTGGCAGTTGTACCGATATTCTCGCCAAGAACCATGGCTGCTGCCACGTCAAATGGAATCACACCGCTGGCACAAAGGGCCATGGTTAATGTAATGGCCGACGAAGAACTCTGAACGATTACCGTTACGATGATTCCCAATGCGATGAACATCATGGTGCCGAGGAAAGGCTGGTTGGAGTATTCAATGAAAAATTGAACGAAGGCTGAATTTTCAGTGAAGGTTGGTACTGTGTCTACCAAAAAGCCCAGTCCCAGTAGGATGAGGGCAAAACCAATCAAGGCCGTGATCCAGTTTCGTACGCCTGGTCTTTTTACCAAAAGAAGCGGAACCACAAAGGCGAAGATGATGAGGGCATAGGTGATAATGTTTACGCGAAATCCCAAAAAGGAGACTAGCCAAGCCGTGATGGTTGTCCCGATATTTGCGCCCATCATGATTCCAGCTGACTCGGTGAGGCTGATGAGTCCAGCATTGACAAAGCTTACTGTCATTACGGTAGTGGCACTCGATGACTGGAGCAAGCCTGTAAGGGTAAATCCAGTCAAAACTGCCGTGAATCTATTCTTGGTCATGGAGCCCAGAATACTTCTGAGCTTACTTCCAGCGCTGGCTTGAATCCCTTCACTCATGGTTTTCATTCCATAAATAAAAAGGCAGAGTGAACCAATCATTAGCATGAAACGCGTGATGCCCCAGGCCATCTTCGATTCAAATCGCTGCCTCACTGTCCACACCGCTTCAGGTTTCTGTGGGTCACTTGGCATGAAACCCACTTGGTAGATGTAACCAGTAGAAGAGTACAACTCCCTCAATTTGATGGAGCCCTCAGTGTAAGGCACGGTATCGGTGTGGAGCCATACTTCACCTTCATTGGCTAGCACCGCAGATCGATTGTATCTCACCACCACTGCCGATGGTGAATTATCTGTCGAACAATCGACCTTCCAGCTGATTGTCACTTCCTCCTCAGCTACGTAGGCTCCGTAAACTTCTAGCGCAAATGAGTCCTGACCCCATACCTGAAAGCTAGGTAAGAGGAACAGAAGAAGTATCAGAAATCGTGAATTTACCACAGCGCGCAAAGGTATCCTGAACCAATGCTTTGAGGTCTTTTATCGGGTTAATTTTATGTTAATTCAGTTAAGCTGTTAAAACCCTCTAAAGCCCTATTGATTGTTAGTCTTAGCGGAATTAATCTTCGTGAAAACGTGAGTTCATACTCGGTAATTCTAGTAAGCTAATATTAACGGCCACTTAAAGTAGGCTTAATTCGCTCGACTTACTTTCGGACATATAAAACTGCTATGTCATCTTATACTGAAGTTGTTTGTGTTAGAGGGAAGAATAGCCAGTTTCCTCAATTGCTAGAACTCATTGAGGCAGAGCGATTGAAAGTCGAATGTATCGACAATGCTGAGGATGTTATTTCACTCATTCAGCGAAAAAAGCCAGCACTGGTTATTATGGACCTTTCACTTAATGGGAAAGACGCCATCGACCTTTTGAAAGAGATGGAGCAAAAAGGTTTGAGACGACACTGTTCCGTGGTAATATTGAGCGATCGTCGAGAGAATTATGTGGAAATCACTGCGCTCAATTCGGGAGCAGACGATTATTTGGTGAAGCCAGTGAACAACCGTGTTTTTGTCAGTCGCTTGCGCGCATGGCTCAGAAGTCACTCGGCATCGCGAGGGTCTGTCAGCATCACTCAAAATGGCGACGAGATAATCTTAGATCAAGATAGATTTATGCTCGTGGTAAAGGGTGACGAGTTTCTTCTTCAGCGAAAGGAGTTTGAGATCATCTCTCTTTTGGCTTCAATGCCAAAGAAGGTATTTAGTCGCGACGAGATTAAGGAATTGGTTTGGGGCGATCCCAATCACTTGGTTCGAAACAGAACCATTGATGTTCACATCCGAAACCTCAGAGTCAAGATAGGAAGGGGCTACATTAAAACCTTCAAAGGAGTTGGCTATTCTTTCGATACCGCTTTGTCAAGTTAGCGCACTTCGAAAACAGGAATTCTCAAGTGACCTTTTTCGTAGTAAATGGAGCTTTCGTAAATGTATTTGAGTTGAGCTCTACCATCTTTAGCGAAAGCGGGATCATTCTGTTTTTTTGACTCAAACGATCTGCGCAAGTTCTGGTCTCTTTCTAAAATTTCCGCTGCCGTTTTTTCAAACAAGTAGGAAGAGAAATATTCCTTTTGATTCAATACCGAATCGAAAAAATTCCAGCCAAAGAAACTGTCCTCGCTTTGCGGATCAAGGGTTGCGGCCAAGTACCGTCTCGCCTTTTGCTGGGTAGGGATGAGGTAGTCTCCTTCAAAAAACTGGATGGTCTCTTTCCTTTCTGATGTGCCAATATTCTGATGCGGATAGTGCCCTTCATAAGGATTTTTTGAGGTCTCGTAGTATGAGGCATATCGAGAGGTGACATCAATTAAGGTGTCGCTTGTGAATTGGTGCATCTCGACATTGTTGGCCTCGAGTCGATCTATAACCTCACTCCAAGCTTGAGGAATGGCATAGTATTCAGGGACTACGACTCTATAATATCCCTTCACTTCGTTGTAATAAGCTACGTCCCTTCGGTAGGGCTTTTTTCTGTCGTACTCCACAAAGGCCTCACCCGAGAGGAGGCTCGTAGAATTTTTTGCTTCGTACCCAGGAAACGATAAGCTATCGATTCCTTTCCCTATTTGCCATTTCGTGTAGAAGCTTTCAGCTTTCACCGTGTTCTGATCGGCAATTTCCTTGAGCTTTATTACCATCGAACTCTTTTCTGAAAGAAAAGCGTCCATGCATTGCAGGAAGTTATGGGTGGCCTCCACTCTACGATCGAAAGGCTTGAGCATATGAGCTTCAACTGTGAAACCCAAGGTATTGAATAGGGCAGCGTATCCAGTGCTGTATCGTGGATAATCTAAGAAGGTATAGATACCGTCTTCAGGGGTTCTCCCCTTGAAGTTTACATAGGGTATCATTTCATCTCCGAGCTCTTTCATCTGTTGGTAAAGTGAAGGTTCCATTTCTCTTTTCAGAAATGTGGCTTGCATGGGATCGAGCTTTTCAGGGAACGTGGATATCAGTGTTATACTGGGTTGATAATCGGCCCCATTGGTAGTATGTGTGTCAATTAAAACATGTGGGTTCCAGAGATGAAACAGCTTGCTAAACGTTTGGGCATTTTTGGAATCTGCCTTCACGAAGTCACGATTGAGGTCGAGGTTTTTGGCGTTTCCGCGAAAACCGTATTCCTCTGGACCGTCTTGATTCGCACGGCTATTGCTGTTTCTGTTCAGCGCTCCTCCTACATTGTAAATGGGAATGATGACGTATACCAAACCTTCAGTCGGTTCAGCAGCTTTTTGCAGGGCAAACATGATGGAGGCATTAATTCCGCATGCCTCACCTGGATGGATTCCGTTGATGATTAATGTCACCGCCTGCTCATTCAGCTCAGCAGACTCAGGTGAAAACTCTCCCTTAGGATCTATCACTAAGTAGTGCAATGGTTTTCCATTGTCTGTTTTTCCAATGGTATTCAATTGGGCTGTGCCGGGATGATCTGCCGCAATACGCTCATAGAATGCAATCGTTTCGGCATACGTCGGAGTATAGTTCGATGGAAACTGCCCGAAAGCATTCACTGATAAGGCAATTAGAAAAAGAGAAAGAATTCGCACAGCTTTATTTTTTGACGAATATAGCTAAGACCATGCCTTGCTGGCCTTAACAATTAATTAATAAAACGCAACTATGCTTAACACAGGCTTAAAGCTTCGCTTGCTCGATGAGTCTATTTTTGCCCCGTGAAAAATTACGTCGCGGTACTTGGTTTTGTTTTAATCTGTTTTTCGGCCACCGCCGGCAACTCAGACAAGAAATCGAAGGCTGATAAGGCTTCTTGCTCGTATTCAGGGACAGTATTGGATTCTGAAAATGCAGAAGCTTTGACTGGCGCCACTGTGCGGTTAGTAGAAATCGATCAAGAAGTGTTTGCCGATTTTGATGGCGAATTCACATTCGAAAATATTCCTTCGGGAACGTATACTCTTGAGATCAGCTTCGTGAGCTACGATACCAAGATTGTTGAGAATTTCAAGATTACTAAAGAGGCGAAGTCAAAAAGATTCTTGCTGTAAGTCAATTGATAAGGTGAATGTTGCAGAATGATGGTGCAACATTTTTTTGTGCTCCGTCGTTCAATGTTACTAAATTGTTAAGGAAAGCTTACCTTTGTATTAACGAGAGGAGGAACACATTATACCACATCCATGAAAAAGTCAGTTATAGTAGCAGTTATAGGTTTGTTTGCAACGAGTGGAGCATTTGCCCAAGAAGGCGAACTGGTGAGCGTAGATTCACAAACGAACAAAGCTTATTACACTGGAAATGATATTTATCAAGTTGAAGTGGATGGCTCATATAGCGGCAGTATTATAGCCTATTATGAGAATGGCGAACCCGAAGAAATCGGTATGCTCAGCCAAGGACAAAAAGCTGGGACATGGACGAAGTATGATCAACTAGGAAATAAAACTGGAGAAGTACGCTTTCGCAATGGAAAGAAAGACGGCACTTGGAAAGTATGGAGTTCAGAAGGGATTCTTCGCGTAAAAATGGAGTATGACGAAGGTAAACGAGTTGGTAAGTGGCAATTTTTTGACGAATTGGGCACACTTTCCAAAGAGGTTGATTACGATTGATTGTCTGTTAATGAAATTAAAAAAGCCTTCTCAAATTAATTTGAGAAGGCTTTTTTAGTTTAGGAGAGTTTCACTAAAATTGGTAGCTATAGCTCAAAGAGACAGTCCTTCCTGGTAGCAATCGAGTGAAGATTTGATCTTCAGCATTGTAAGATTGGAATACTTCTTCTCGCGCATCGTCGAGAATATTGTCAACCTTTAAGCCTAGGCTCATTCTGTTATCTGTTCCAAATTGCTTCGTCGCATTGAAGTTGACGCTGTGAAACGCCACTGTATAGATGTCAGGGCGGTCTACAATACCGACATATTTAAGGGTAGCGGACTGCACATTGTAGAAAAGACCCGCCTGGAGGTTTTCCAAGAAACCTTTGTCGGCACCATTGAATGAGATACCTGTATTAATGATTAGGGGAGCTTGTCCCGCCATCGCACGGTATTCATCGATTTCTTGTCCTTCTCGGCGGTTGGCTAATCGACTTCTGTATTCTGTTTCACTCAATTTGATTCTTGACTCCGTTACCGTCACATTCATGGTAAGACTAAATCGACGTAATTTTTCAGAAATCACATCCAAACCAGTTCTGATTTCCAGTTCAGCTCCCAATACCTGGCCATCACCCACATTTCTTGGCTGAAAGGCATTGGCTTGGGTAGTGAATTGAATGATCTCAATAGGATTTTCAAAAAATTTGTAAAAGGCACCAATGGACACTGTCTGACCTAGCGATGGAAATACTTCGTACCGCAGATCGAGGTTTTGAATGTCGGTGCTTTGGAGGTTTCCATCCCAATACTCGATTCCCGCAGCGTCGTTGGCATCACGGAATAAGCCTCCTATAAATGTCCTGCCAGTAAGCGGATCATAAATTTCAGCGTATGAAAGCTCTTTTAGGGAAGGCCGAGCAATGGTTTGAGTGTATGAAAAACGGAGGTTTTGTTTTTCCGTAACACCCCAGACCAAGTTAAGGGTTGGGAATAGATTGAAATCATTCAATACTTCATCGTTGTCCAAAACATTTGTTCCTAACTGGTCTTGTCCTGTGTAGAGCTGCAGGTAACTCTCGGCGCGCACTCCTACTGTCGCGCGAACATTTTGCAGGAAAGAAAATTCAGTAGAGACGTAACCTGCGCTGCTGTATACCTGAGCGTTAAATTCATTTGGATTGGTCGGCAAAAAGATGGCGTCAATAGTTGTTCCGATGTTAGGATTGTCGCCGATGAGCCAAAGGTTTTCATCTTGAAAAATCTCATCTGGATCGCCAGTAAGTTCAAGCCCTCGCACGTTTACGTTGAAACTTCTAATGTTGTAATCGCGGTTTTTATAAGTAAAGCTTCCACCGAAAGCGATTTTTCCTTTATTCCCGAATATTTTCAAATCCTTAGCTACGTCTACCTTATTGGCAATATTCAGTTCGTTCAAATCTCTCCAGATCCGCTGAGGGAAACCCGCTTCGGTGCCGATAACGAAATCGTCGTTTCGAATTTCGTAACGGGTAAAGCGCACATCTGGATCATCCATAATAGAGAGCGTTGGTGAGATTCCCCACTCCAAGTTCCATTTGGAATCAGCGAAGTAGTGTTCACCACCAATTAGGAGGTTCGTCATGGACTTTTGGCTGTATTCCAAGTTGTGCTGAAAACCGAAGAAGATTGCGCCTTGATCAGCATTGAGGTAATCAAAGATTCCTGCTTTCGACTCCCCGTTTTGAATGTGCAAAAGGTTGAGTTTGTACTTGGATTTTTGCGTTTTGATGGCAAATCCTGCCATACCGCTCAGCATTACATTGTTTACACCGAAACTACCCGTTTGCAACTCCCGCAATTCCATCTCATTGACCGATGGATCTGCCAGTAATCCGTATCTGCCATATTCTGCATCTTCGTAAAACTGCGTCTCATTTTTGTAAGAAAATATTAAGTTATACCCGATTGTATAGTTGTCCTTAGGTTTCTGATTTCCGTAATTAAACCCAAAACTATAATCCATAAAGCTGTTTGATTGAAATGCAGCCAGATCAGGGGTGAAAGAACGCAAGATGCCTTGATAGCGCTGCCCTTGAGCACTATTTGGGTTGCCTACTACTTCGGCAAACTGGGGTATGTTTTGCGTTGCGGGAATGCCTCTCATTCCGTCATCAAACCCGAGGAAATCAGTGCTACTTCCGTTGTAAGTAAGGTAATTAGAATTGAAATGAAAATTTGGATTATACCCAAGACTTATGCTGATTTTTGCTGTCTTCTCCTCGGGAAATTCTTTGGTGCTGATGTCTATTGCGCCTCCAGTAAAATCGGCAGGAAGATTGGCAATGAAAGTTTTATTGACAATAATATTGTCCAAGACACTTGTTGGAAAAAGATCCATTTGGATGGTATTCCTGTCGGGATCGAGACCAGGTACATCAAATCCATTGAGAAGCGTCTTCGTGTAGCGATCTCCCAAGCCTCTTACGAACACATATTTCCCTCCTTCAATGGACACACCCGGAACTCGTTTTACTGATGATGCAGCATCTGAATCTCCGATCTTTTTAAAATTAGCCGAAGAGATTCCATCGATCATATTGGCCGATTTCCTCTTCATTGTAAGAAGGGCAGTTTCGTTGTTCCTTGCCATGGTGGCAGTAATGACTACCTCTTCTAGATCGGCAGCATCAGTGTACATAATGATGTTTTCAAGCACTGTAGGCTCATCTTCCTTTACTTCCACACCTTCTATTACTTGAGGCACAAAAGAGATAAATGAAAACCGAATATTGTGAGTTCCCGCAGGAGCTGCCAGATTGAATTTCCCGTCTAAATCGGTAACTGTACCTGTCATGGTGCCGTCTATGACTACGTTCACACCAGGCATTGTTAGACCAGTTTCTTCTTCGAAAACCGTTCCTCGAATTGCCCCGTCTTGAGCCAAGCCTTCAAATGCAAAGAGGGAAAGGACAATGAAAACTGCGAATTGAATGAAATTTCTCATGACTAAAATAATCTGTCTTAAAAAGAGGAAAAACCCGCAGCTTTTGAGCTGCGAGTTTTTGAATATTATCTGTGAATTGAAATGCGAGGCTGGATTACAACCCAAGACCGCTCAATGCTCCTGAAGCTGCTGCCCAAGTCCAAGAATCGAAAGCGGATACATTAGCACCGACAGTGTTTGCCCCTTCTGCGACATTCACTGTAAAGCTATCGCTTCCGTCTACGAAGTAATCAGAAACTGATTCTCCTTCGGGAATGGTGGCTTCGAAATTTGTGAAATCTCCGAAACCGCCATCTGCTTCTACCGGAAGCTGATCAAAATCTTGACCAGCACTCAGACCGAAAAAGTAGATGTTTGACATGCTCAAACGTGAGTTGGCATCCAAATCTACCAAGCCATCAGCTCCGCCAGCGAAAACTGTTCCGTTAGTTAGTGTGTGCTCATCGTTCAAAGCACCTTCGGGACCGTCTAGTTCAAAACATTCATCGCCAGCATTTACCACAATGAAGTTGTCCAATGTGCCGCCCCAAGATTGGTCAGTGTCAATGGCATCATCACCTACATTCCATACCAAAGCATTCGTTACGTTTACCGTTCCACCAAACCATTCAATTCCGTCGTCTTGGTTACCTACGATCTCAACATAATTTATTACAGTGCTGTTTCCAACACCACCAAGTGTAAGGCCGTTGATTTCGTTTCCTTCACCGATGTTTGAACCACCATGACGAATAGATACGTAACGAATAATTCCCGAATCATCTGCAGCATCAGTTCCGCCGTAAAGACCGTTTTGGTCAGATGGTGGAATTCCTTCAATCTGCACTGCGTCATCATCAGCTGAGATAGGCGCATTCCCTAAGACAATAAGGCCTCCCCAAAGTCCGTTGAGATCAGGATCCAAATTAGGACTTGAAATCATTCCAGACTCAATTTCATCTGCAACTGAAGTAAAGATGATAGGTGCTGCTGAAGTTCCTTCAGCTATAATTTTCGCTCCACGAGCAATAATGAGTGCTGTAGCATTGGCACCTGTTCCAGCTTGTCCCTTAATAATTACGCCAGGCTCTATAGTTAGAGTATTCCCTGATGTTACAGCAATTCTAGCACCAAGTATGTAGGTGCTACCTGTGGTCCATGTCGTGTTCGTGGTAATGTTTGAAGTTAGCAGATTCGCAGTAGGAATTACTACAGGCGGCATTTCATCATCATCATCACACGAGGTCAATACCAATGCTCCCATCATAAGGATGGCAGACATGTTTCTTAGTTTTCTGAAATTATTCATTTGCTTATTTTTTGTCGTTGATATTCTGTTTTTTGACACTGCGAAGTAAGGGCGAGTAAATTAGTGTAACGTGAATTCTAACTTACCTCTGAGTTATTCTATTGTTGCCTCAATGTTAAGGCGTGGAAGAGCCTCAATCGATTCTTATATTTGGACTTAAATTAGGCTTAACAAGCGAGTAACATCGCAGGCGTATGCATCCCATATTTTTGCCAGACTGGTTTCAACTTAAAGCTTACCAATCGTGAAAAAAGAAAAGATCCTTCTCGTTGATGATGAACAAGACATTATTGACTTGATCAGTTACAACTTGGAAAAGGAAAACTATGAAGTGAAATCGGCCATGAATGGCCGTGACGCGATAAAAACGGCAAAAGAATTTCTCCCAGATTTAATACTTCTCGATGTTATGATGCCCGAAATGGATGGCATAGAAACATGCGTAGAGATGAGAGAAATAGAATCCCTCAAGCCGAGTATTATCGCTTTCCTTACGGCAAGAGGTGAAGACTATTCTCAAATTGCGGGCTTCGATGCGGGTGCAGATGATTACATCTCCAAACCGATAAAACCGAGGGTTTTACTTTCGAGAATCCAAGCTTTATTGCGCCGAAAGCGCTCAGCGGCTGATTCAAAGGCAGGTGCACCAGTGGGTGGTATTATCATCGATAAAGAAAAGTACCTGGTGATTCAAGACGGTAAAGAACTTAATTTGCCCAAGAAGGAATTTGAGCTGCTCGCATTGCTGATCAGTAAGCCTGGTCGCGTTTTTACGCGTGAGATTATTTTAAATTCTGTTTGGGGAAATGACGTGGTTGTCGGAGACCGGACCATCGATGTTCACATTCGTAAACTGCGAGAGAAAATAGGCAGCAAGTTCATCAAAACCATCAAGGGAGTCGGTTACAAATTCGAAGCTAAATGACAGGACGAAGTCCTTTCAGAGTAGCCATTCTCACGGCCTTGAGTGTTGCTTTGTCGATCACAGTGCTTCTTGTCGGCACCTTACTTCTGTTTCGTGAAGAAATAGATTTGGTGCAGGTCTTGGTCTTCGGCGCACTCGTATTCTTGTCGTCGTGGTTGATTATTTACAAATCGCTACAACGCTTCATTTACGACAAGATAAAACTCATCTTTCGCAACATGCACTCCCTCAAAGTAGGGCGCTCAGCTTTTCGTCTCGATATGAGTAAGGATGTGCTTGGCGATGTAAACAAAGAAGTAGTGGATTGGGCCGAAGACCGAATGGCCGAAATTGAAGACCTCCGTGAAAAAGAAAATTTCAGAAAAGAGTTTGTTGGAAACTTGGCCCACGAGCTGAAGACTCCCATTTTTAGTATTCAAGGGTATATACTGACCCTGCTAGAAGGAGCACTTGAAGACCCCAATTTCAATAGGAAATTTCTGATGAAAGCCGCCAAGTCAGTTGATAGAATGACTATGCTAGTAGAAGATCTCGATACCATCACTCAGTTTGAGTCAGGTAGCTTGAAACTCGACAAAGAGAAGATAGACATTGTAGAGCTCACCAAAGAAGTTATTGAGCAAAGAGAAGAAGAGGCCAAGCAGAAAAACATTGACATCAGATTCAATAAGCCCTACGATAAACCTATTTATGTGGGTGCTGACTCATTCAGGGTCAGTCAGGTGCTCATTAATCTTATCACCAATTCCATTAACTACGGAAAGATTGGAGGAAAAACCACTGTGCGATTCTTCGACATGGATGAGCGAATTCTTATAGAGGTGGAGGACAATGGCCCTGGAATAGATAAGGAACACATTCCCAGACTTTTTGAGCGCTTTTACCGCGTCGATAAAAGCCGCTCTCGACACCAAGGTGGAACGGGATTGGGCTTAGCTATCTGCAAGCACATTATTGAAGGTCACGAGCAATCTATGAATGTGAGGAGTGAAGTTGGAAAGGGGTCTGTTTTCTCTTTTACCCTCGCCAAAACATAATTAGTGTGTCGAGCTAGGGACACCAATTAAAGTGTAAGAAACTCCTTAACGACCTTACTTTCAGTCTTGAAAAAGGAGAACTTTTCAGTTGACGGAGAATTTTTATTCAAGGCCCTTTTTATTAATTCGATATCCAGGTTTTCCTGAGAGCAAGCTGAGAACTGTGGCATTTGGCTCATCCTGCTAGCCAAGTATTCCTGCTCTGATTGACCCGGAGTGGGGATCAGAAGAGCTTTCGAGCCAATCGCCAGTAGATCGCAGATGGTAGAATACCCCGCGCGACCAATGACCAATTCGCAAGCAGTGAGCTTTTCGGCCATTTCTTTTCCATCTCCAAGTGATTGGAATTCAATACTGTCTTTTAGAAAATCACCCACTTTCTCGCTGCCGCGAAAAAGGATTTTCTTCCCTTCAATAGATGCCAATATTTTCAAGAGGCTTTCTTCCAAAATACTCCGCTGTGGTTCGGGGCCGCCAAGAATTATTCCGATTAGATATTTCTTTTTTGCTGAGTGATCGCTCATGAAACGCGACGGAATGCCCAGATCTTTTTTAGGAATAGAAACTTTTTGATTTGAAGATAAAACACCTGAAATCATGTGATTGGGCCCATCGGGAATCCAAACCTCGGAGAAACGGTTGATCCAGCCCGCCAGTTTTGTGTTTATCAGGCTTTCGCCAAAAGGCACCTTTAGCGAAAGCTGGTGGCTAATAAGTGCTGACGGGATGCGCCGATCGAAAGCTCCGTACACGTTGTCCGAGACGATGTGAGTGAACGTTCTTTTGCCTACAAGATTTGCTACAAATCTATTTTGCTCTGAGTTAATATTGGCTTGGACAAGAGCTCTTTTTATCAGGCTCGACTGTGCTCCCTTTTTGGAATAGAGGACCTCTCTGTCTGGCAATTCATGAAACTGAAGCGTTGGAAATCTCTTTCTCAGGTAATTAAGGGCCAATCCCGACGAGGTAATTTCAACTTCTGCCCCAAAGTGCAACAATGACTCGATGACAGGAGCAGACCTTGTAGCATGACCCAAGCCCCAATTTAAAATTGCATAGAGCACTCTCTTATCCACTGGCCAAATATACTAGTGAAATCGAGCGCAATGGCTACTTTTGCACCTTTCAATTTATCATGGGAAAGAACAAGCTACGTCACTTTGCTGAAATGAAGGAGCAATCCTGCGTTTTCGAGCCTGAGAAGGAAGTCCTGATCGAGGACCAGTTTGAGATGAAGGGCAAATGGGCTTCGTTTTTCGGCAATGATAACCCCATCACCATCGAACTTGGCTGTGGGAAAGGAGAGTATACCTTGGCTTTGGCGCGAAAATACCCCGAACGAAATTTTGTTGGGCTGGATGTAAAAGGTGCACGAATTTGGCGTGGTTCCAAAACCGCCGAGGAGGAAGGTTTGCTGAATGTTGCCTTTGTCAGAATCAAAATTGAATTCGTCAATTTCGTATTTGACTTCAACGAGATTAGCCAAATTTGGCTCACGTTTTCCGATCCTCAAATCAAGGACAAGAAAGGCACCAAGCGACTTTCGGGCTGGGCTTTTTTATTGCGCTATGGAAAACTATTGAAAAATGACGGCATGATTCACGTAAAAACCGATAGCCAGATATTTTACGATTCTACGCTGGAAACCATCGAAAAGGGCGAGCATCACTTGCTGAAATCCAACGATGACATCTACGGAGAAGGGTGGAAGGAATTCAATGAGGAAGAGCAGGAGATACTTGTGGTGAAGACGTTTTATGAGGAAAAATGGCTCGCAATAGGAAAGAAGATTAAATACCTGAGATTCAAATTGAATGACAGCCACTACCAAGATATCTGAGAAGAATAAAGACTTCTTCGATATGGTTTTCGAAGTGGTCAAACAAATACCCTTTGGGCGCGTTACGAGCTATGGTGTAATAGCCAAATATTTAGGGATGGCGCGCTCTGCAAGAATGGTTGGGTGGGCCATGAATGCCTCGCATGCATTGCTTGAACCTGTCCCTGCGCATCGTGTGGTGAATCGCTCGGGACTGCTTACTGGAAAGCACCATTTCGCAGACGAGCACGACATGCAAAGAAGGCTTGAGGCGGAGGGAATAAAAATTGAAAATGATCAAATCCTGGATTTTGACAAATACCTCTGGGATCCTGCAAAAGAATTGAGCTTAGACTAATATGGAATTGACCAAAGAAAAAGTACTCGAAATCCTGAGCAACGTCATGGAGCCCGAGTTGAAAAAAGACATAGTAAGCGAAGACCTTGTTCGAAATGTGGTGATAAGTGAAGGTAAAATTGCCCTTGACCTCCACGTCTTGAGCCCAGCAATGCACAACCGTAAAAGGATGGAAGATGCTTGCCGCTTTGCGCTCGAAAGAAATTTCGGAAAAGACTTACAGATCGATATTTCGACCAAAGTCTTGAGCAAAGAAGACCGTACGCCCGATCAGCGTAAAATTCTCCCGGGAGTGAAGCACATTATCGCCGTAGCTTCTGGGAAGGGTGGAGTTGGAAAATCTACCGTTGCCGCAAACCTTGCTGCCGGTTTGGCCAGAGAAGGCTATTCTGTAGGATTAGTTGACGCGGATATTTACGGGCCATCCATGCCCATCATGTTCGATGTGGAAAATGAAAAGCCCAAAACCAAGGAAATCGATGGCAAGACCTATATTTTGCCCGTGGAGAATTACGGAGTAAAATTGCTTTCGATCGGTTTCTTTGCAGATACTTCACAAGCTATTGTTTGGCGAGGGCCAATGGCCAGCAAGGCCTTGAATCAAATGTTTAGTGATGCCTACTGGGGACCACTCGACTACATGATCGTCGATCTTCCTCCGGGAACGGGCGATATCCATTTGAGCTTGGTCCAGGCCGTTCCACTCACAGGAGCTATTATTGTAAGCACTCCTCAAAATATTGCTTTGGCTGATGCCAAAAAAGCAGTCGGAATGTTCAAACTCGATGCTATTAATGTCCCTGTTTTAGGAATCATTGAGAACATGGCCTATTTCACTCCCGGAGAATTGCCCGACAGAAAGTACTACATCTTCGGTCGCGAAGGAGCCAGAGGTTTGGCAGAAGACCTTCAGGTGCCCTTCCTTGGTGAGCTTCCAATCATACAGTCGATCCGTGAATCGGGCGACGCAGGGAGACCTGCGGTGCTTCAAGAGGATACCCCGTCGGGAGAAGCTTTTCGCCAAATAATTCGTAATTTTGTGGGCGAATTATCAAAGCGGATCGGTTGATTCAAAACTTTGTAATTCATAATACTACGCTGTTGACAATGGACAATTTAATAGAACGAGTAGAGGGGGCGCTGAAACAGATCAGACCTTTTTTAGAGGCCGATCGTGGTGACATCACTTTGGTAGAAATTACCGATGGTTTGATTGCACGTGTCGAACTTCATGGAGCGTGTAAAGACTGTTCCATGAGTCTTATGACGCTCAAGGCAGGCGTAGAGGAGAGCATCAAAATTGCGGCTCCCGAAATTAAAGCAGTAGAAGCGATCAACCTTTTGCAAAAGAAATAGGTTTTACTGTTGTTCTCTTAACACTCAATTTTAGATTTTCTTGGAAGAACTCAAAACAACAAAGCACAATAAGGAAAGCAAAAAGGATGTTGCGATACTTTTTGCGGGCGACTCTGGTGATGGAATCCAATTGACGGGAAGTCAGTTTTCCAATACCAGCGCACTCTTCGGTAACGATGTCAGTACGTTTCCCGATTATCCAGCTGAGATTCGCGCCCCTCAAGGCACAATAGCAGGAGTATCTGGTTTTCAGCTCAACTTTGGGAGTATCGAAATCTTCACTCCTGGAGATATGTGCGATGTACTGGTGGTGATGAATGCTGCGGCGCTCAAGGCCAATTTGAGCAAACTCAAAATCGGTGGGACTATCATTGCCAATACTGGTGGGTTTGACAAAAAGAACTTAAAACTTTCGGGTTACGTCGATATGCGAAATCCGCTAGAGGACAATAGCCTCGGGAAGTACCGTGTCATCGAAATAGACGTTACCAAGCTTACCCGTGAATCTTTGAAGGAATCTCCTCTCGGCATGAAAGAGAAGGATAGGAGTAAGAACATGTTTGTTCTCGGATTCCTTTACTGGATGTACAACCGAAAGCTTGAGCCGACCAAAAAATTTCTTCACGAGAAATTTAGAAGCAAGCCCGATTTGATTGATGCCAACATTGCTGTGCTCAAAGCGGGATACAATTATGGCGATACCAGCGAGACCTTTACCACGCGCTACGAAGTAAAGCCTGCCCCTCTTCCAAAGGGTGTTTACAGAAACATTATGGGAAATCAAGGCCTAGCTATAGGTCTTGTCGCTGCTTCGCGCAAAGCGGGATTACCGCTCTTTTACGGGAGCTATCCCATTACTCCTGCCTCGGACATTCTTCACGAATTGTCCAAGCACAAGAATTTTAATGTCCGCTCTTTTCAAGCAGAAGATGAAATCGCCGCGATCACTTCGGCGATTGGAGCTTCATTTGCAGGAAATATCGGAATCACTGCATCCAGTGGCCCTGGTATTGCGCTGAAAGGTGAGGCCCTCGGTCTCGCTTGCATTCTGGAAATCCCCCTTGTTGTAATAAACGTGCAGCGCGGTGGGCCTTCTACGGGTTTGCCTACCAAAACGGAACAAGCTGATTTACTCCAAGCGATTTATGGTCGAAATGGTGAAGCACCTATTCCAGTGATTGCTGCCAGTTCGCCACGTGATTGTTTCAATCAAGCTTTTGAAGCAGTGCGTATCGCGATTGAACACATGACTCCCGTCTTCCTTTTGAGCGATGGTTACATCGCCAATGGTGCAGAGCCATGGAGATTTCCATCAGAAGATAAGTTGAAAGCCATTCACCCCCCGATGCTCAAGGAAGCCAGCGATGAGGAATTTTTGCCTTATCGACGTGATGAGAAGGGAGTAAGGCAATGGGCTGTTCCTGGCATCAAAGGTTTGGAGCATCGGATCGGTGGTTTGGAAAAGCAGGATGAAACGGGAAACGTTTCTTACGACCCTGACAACCACGAGAAGATGGTGGGACTCCGGGCAGAGAAGATTGCCAGAATCGCTGATTTTATTCCCTTGCAAAAGGTGGATCAAGGTGAAGACACAGGCAAGCTTTGTATCCTCGGATGGGGATCGACATATGGCGCGATCAAAACGGCTGTAAAAGAACTTTTACTCGAAGGTCATTCGGTCTCTCAAGTTCACGTGAAGTACCTTTTCCCATTCCCCAAAAACCTTGAAGAACTGCTCAAGGGGTTCGACAAAGTCGTCGTACCAGAATTGAACACAGGTCAATTGGTGAAAATCATTAGGAGTGAATTTTTGATTGACGCGAAGCCGTTGAGCAAAGTAAAAGGACTGCCTTTTACGTCCATTGAGATTAAAGATGCAGCCCTCAAATACCTCGAAGCATGACACAAGAGCAAACGACATATACAGCGAAGGATTTTTCCAGTGATCAGGAAATAAGGTGGTGTCCAGGTTGTGGAGATTACTCCATTTTAAAGCAAGTACAAAGCGTACTACCAGAAATTGGCGTAGCCAAAGAAGACATCGTTTTCATTTCTGGAATCGGCTGTTCATCTCGCTTTCCTTATTACCTCAATACTTACGGGATGCACAGTATCCACGGAAGGGCTCCTGCTGTAGCTAGTGGATTGAAGATTGCCAATCCCAACTTGAGTATTTGGGTGATAACGGGCGATGGAGATGCACTCTCGATCGGTGGAAACCACATCATTCATTTATTGAGAAGGAACTTCGACATGAACGTGCTTCTCTTTAATAACGAGATTTACGGCCTTACGAAAGGTCAATATTCACCCACTTCACCTGAAGGTAAAGTGACCAAGAGTACCCCTATGGGAAGTGTAGATCATCCATTCAATCCTCTCGCTTTGGCAGCGGGTGCAGATGGAACGTTCATCGCACGTGCGATGGACAGAGATCCAAAACACCTCCGCACCATTTTGAAGGAGGCCGACGATCACAAAGGAACTTCACTTATTGAGATTTACCAGAACTGCAATGTGTTCAATGACGGTGCTTTCGGAGTCTTTACCGATAAGGCGACAAAAGCCAATACAACCGTATTTGTCGAGCATGGACAGCCATTGGTATTCGGTGAAAATGAGAATATGGGAGTAAGGTTGGATGGAGCCACTCCTGTGGTTGTAGACCTTGAATCTGGAGATTTTTCTAAGGAGGATCTTTGGAAACACGACAAAACGGATCGCTCAAAAGCAGGTATTTTGATGCGTTGCTTTGATACGCCAACAGGTGATGCTGCCAGCTTACCACGTCCATTTGGTGTTTTCTATCAAGAGGAAAAAACGTGCTACGAAGATATGCTGCACGAACAAATCAAGACAAGCTTAGAGCAAAAAGGCGAGGGCGATTTGCAGGAACTCTTGAGCGGAAACAATACTTGGGAAATCCAGTAGGGAGCTAAATGACGTTTGAGTTAACCTAATCTCATCCGATCGCGACTACGATCCTCTTTGTACTGGCCAAAAACGCCGCTCCATTCAATTTTTCTCGGTGAACTCTGTGCAATTTTTATTAGGCAGCACATTCAATT
>Ga0222668_1000641_pt1 | contig 20216 bp, 19 predicted proteins | sample AntAcemetagen728_FD_179823 | JGI IMG/M metagenome (GOLD analysis project Ga0222668, IMG submission 179823) | Saline water microbial communities from Ace Lake, Antarctica - #728 | ecosystem: Environmental > Aquatic > Non-marine Saline and Alkaline > Saline | place: Antarctica: Ace Lake... | reverse complement strand
AGTATTCGATTCTTTTTTGATTCATTCTGGTAAGCAAACAGTTATGCTAGACGGAAAGGTTGGCGTAAGTCTATCTGACACACTCCTCTTTAATATTGAAAATTTTGATTTGGCCTCACTAGATTCGATGGGTTTAGGGATGCAAAAGGAGATCGCTGGTCTAGTAAATCTCAAAGGAGCCATCTCAGATTTCTATAAGTCTTCATCAGTTGAGGCAGAAGGTGAGGTCCAAAACTTCATATTAGGAAAGCGAGATATCGGTGACTTGATCCTTTCAAGCGGCTATGAAAGTGATTCAAAAGATTTAAAGCTCAATGCCACTTTGGTGAAAGAAGGCCTTGAGCTCGTGACTTTTGAAGGTGTCTATAACACGGAAGGAGACGATGAGATGCAGGGCGAATTAATTCTCGATGATTTTGATCTGGATATTCTGAATGAGCTCGGAATTCCACAAGTATCAGATTTTTCTGGTCGTGCTGACGGTCAAATTGAAGTAGAAGGAATTATCAAAAAGCCGCAGCTAAAGGGCTTTATTGATTTCGACGAGGCGCGATTTAAAATTGATTACTTAAACACCTATTTCGTTTTTGCAGATCGGATAAGAGTTGCACCCGATTTCTTTGGTATCGACTATAAGCCTCTCTACGACTCCAAAGGAAACAAAGGTTTTGTCGTTGCTTCTGCGTTTCATGAGGACTTTGCTAATTGGACTTACGACATCAGTGCCGACGTTGAGAATTTTTATATTCTAAATACCACCCGAGAAGAAAACAAACTTTATTTCGGTCAGGCTTTTGCAACTGGTTCAGTTCAGCTGGGAGGATTCGAGGGCAAGATGGAAGTCAATATCGATGCCGCTACAGAGAAGGGTACTGCCATCAATTTACCTCTTGATGAGGATGAAGAAGTGGCTATGGAGAACTTCGTGCATTTTGTGAATGAGAATAGAGACACCAACACTGAGCGTGAAGTTGATCTTTCAGGAGTTACCATGCGACTCAACGTAGACGCTACACCTGATGCATTGTTCCGAATTATATTTGACGAAAAGGCAGGAGATATTCTCCAGGGGCGTGGAATTGGGAAAATTTCACTCGAAACATCAGAGAGGGGAGACTTCAATATGTTCGGTCGATACGAGATCTTTAGTGGTAACTACAATTTCACCCTGCGAAGTCTTATCAATAAGCAGTTTGACTTAAGACCTGGCGGAACCATCGGTTGGTATGGTGACCCCTATAACGCCGACTTGGATTTAGCAGCAGTTTATTCTGTTCGAACCCCACTATATCCCATTATGATAGAGAATCGAGAGCTCTACCGCTCCCGTGAATTGGTGAATGTTGTCATGGCGCTGCAAGGAAAACTTCAAACGCCGTCCATCGGGTTTGACATTGAATTGCCTCAAGCAACTGAAAACGAACGAACTCAATTGGCTAGTGCTGTTAGCACTGTTAATCAGCTCAATCAGCAAGTCTTTGCCTTGTTGATTCTCAATAAATTTATTGCGATTGCTGCTCCAGATCAGGCAGGAACTGGCGTAGTGTCGGGCGTGGCTGCTTTTACAAATACAAGTACCTCAGAGTTTATCAGCAATCAACTGAGTGGTTGGTTGAGCGAAATTAGTAACGAGTTTGATATCGGATTAAACTACCGTCCAGGAGATCAGATAACGAATCAAGAAATAGCTGTGGCTTTGAGCACGCAGCTCTTTGACGAGCGACTTTTGGTGAGTGGAAGCTTTGGTGTTACAAATACCACAGAAGCTCAGTTTACTGAGGGACAGAGCGGAATATTGGGGGATTTCCTTCTCGAGTACATGCTCACCCCAGATGGGAAAATCAGATTGAAAGTTTTTAACGAAACCAACCCTTATGAAGTGTTTTCAACTTCTACATCCATGTACACTCAGGGAGTTGGCTTAATTTACCAAGAGGACTTTAATACCATTGATGAATTCTTTGAAAAAGTAGGGGAGTTGTTTAAGAATGACGACTTGGAGGTGGTTCCTTAGAAAATTTATTTTACACTAAATTAAGAGTAGTACAATTGCTCTGATTTTTCTAGAAATGCTTCTAACTCACTTTTATTTTGAGTGCCGATAACGAATTTATAGCCACCCTTCATTTCAATAGCCAAGACCTTATGGCCGTTCGTGGCATAGATTGTTCCATATTTCTTACTGTGCTTGATTCCCCCACCGTAGTCTACTAATTCAACATACTTAGTGTTTTTCCAATCTGCTGACCTCTTTAAAAAAGGGGACGAAGTTGAATTTGATATGCTCGTTGTCAATTTCGGTGTCTAGACGTATAAACGAAGTAAGAACGGGCAATGCATGCATTGAAATTGCAAAGGTGATTAGCCCAGCATCAGACATAGGATTATCTACAAATGGTTCGTCTTTTATGATTTGTTGGTAGATTCCAAAAGTAGCAACCGCTGAAATTCCAATTCGGATCGCCCAGAACCACTAGGTTGTAATTCATTGTTTGTCTTGAAAAAATCTAACTATTGTGTTGAAACTCTATAGTATCAGGTTTTGGCAAAACGAGTCTGGCCTTTAAATCAATCAAGTTCTTATTCAGTTACTTTTCCTCATCCAATTTAAGCGAGTGCCCCATCTTGTCCCGCTTAGTCTCCAAGTACTTTTTGTTGTGTTTATTGGCTTTGATTTCCAGTGGAGAAATCTCGGTTATTTCAAGACCGTAACCGATTAGACCCGTTCGCTTTTTTGGATTATTGGTCATCAGTCTCATTTTAGAAACACCCAGATCACGTAAAATTTGTGCTCCAACTCCATAATCGCGCTCATCCATTTTGAATCCAAGCTGCAAGTTGGCCTCTACAGTGTCAAGACCTTGCTCCTGAAGCTTGTACGCTTTCAGTTTGTTCAGTAATCCGATGCCACGACCTTCTTGATTCATGTATACGATAATACCTTTTCCTTCTTTTTCTACTTGCTCCATCGCACTGGAAAGCTGTGGGCCGCAATCGCATCGACAAGAACCGAAAATATCTCCCGTCATGCAGCTGCTGTGAACCCGAACTAAAACAGGTTCTTCCGTGTCCCATTCACCTTTTACTAGAGCAATATGCTTCTCGCCAGTGGTGATTTGAGTGTATAAGTGTAGTTGGAAATCACCCCATTGAGTGGGCATTTCGACTGCTATATCTTTGGAAATAAGCGACTCGTTCTTCAGTCGGTACGTAATGAGATCTTGGATGGTCACCAATTTCAAATCAAACTTATCAGCAATTTTCCGTAGCTCGGGAAGGCGGGCCATTGATCCGTCTTCGTTCATGATTTCCACAATAACCCCTGCAGGTTCGAACCCAGCCATTCTAGCCATATCTATTGCAGCCTCAGTATGACCAGCACGACGAAGAACTCCGCCGCTCCTAGCTTTCAAAGGAAAAATGTGACCTGGTTTCCCCAAGGATTTTGGATCGGTATCGGGATCAACAAGCGCTTTAACCGTTTTGGCTCGATCGGAAGCTGAGATTCCTGTCGTACAGCCATGTCCCAGAAGATCTACCGATACAGTAAAGGGAGTTTCGTGCAAAGCATTATTGCTTTGAACCATTAACTGTAGGCCCAACTCTTCGCATCGGCTCTCGATTAATGGGGTGCAAATTAACCCACGACCATGAGTGGCCATGAAATTGATCATTTCGGGGGTGACGCAACTTGCAGCAGCAAGAAAGTCTCCTTCGTTTTCACGATCCTCATCATCTACGACGATTACGATCTTACCCTCTTTGATATCGGCGATTGCCTCTTCAATCGTGTCTAATTTTATTTCGTTTTCGGCCATGTCGGTATTTGTAATTTAAACAACCAATTCTTCGCTTTGTGCGAACATAAGGTTCGCAAGTTCATTCGTTGATGATTCCCAAGAGAAATTCCCTTGAACATATTTCCTTCCGTTCTCTCCTAATCTTTTGCGAAGATCGGGGTTTCCCATGAGTTCGGAAATGAGCTTGGTGTACTCTTCTGGTGTCGCGCCCACCAAAATATTTTCTCGGTGAGTAGCCTTGAGGGCCTTATTGGCCAAGTCAGAAGTCACGCATGGCTTCTCCATGGCCATGGCCTCGAGTAGTTTATTCTGCAAGCCAGTACCTATAAGCATAGGAGCAAAGAAGATTTTCCCAGAGCCATAGGCTCCGCGAATGTCTTCCAATCCCGCTCGTAACGTAACTCCCTTTTGATTTGCCAAGACCTGAACTTTCTTAGTAGGCTCGGCTCCAGCCAAAAGGAATTTGATTTCAGGGAAATCAGATTGCAATAGTGGAAGCACCTTCTCTACTATAAATTCAGCTGTTTCAATATTCGGCGGATAGGATAAATTTCCTACAAAAACCAAATCGAATTCTTCATCTTGGCTAGCCAATGGATGAAAAAAAGCAGTGTCAATGCCATTGGTAATAATATGAATGTTTTGTCTTTCGGGATGATAAATGTACTTCCGATCCTCGTCCGAAATAATCACTTTGGTTTCAAAATACTCAAATATGATGTTTTCGTATGCTACCAATCGCTTTCGCTCCAGATTGAAGATTTCCCTTAAAGGGAATCGAGCTCGATCTGCTCTGCGCTCCATACCTTTCGAAAACGCATCTTGGTAGTCGATTGTTTTTCGGTAGTTGTGTTCATCCTTTGCGTATTCTGCCGTGCGCAGAAGTTGACAAAAAATATGGTCAGGCTCTGAATCGGCAATAATCTCTTGAATGGACTTGTGTATGGATGCTTGATAGAAGTAATGAACTTGAAATGGCTTTCGCGAAAAGAATGCGAATAAAAGGTTCAAATAGATTTTCCATTTTGAAAGCTTAAAAACGTGCAGCTCCCCGCAGATTTTTCTCACTTCTGCCAAATGTTTCTCTTGACTAATCTCCGCAGTGAGGCAACAAAGAATCACTTCATTCTTCTTATTCAGCTCACGCAACTGGTGGTAAGCTCTCAATTTATCGCCTTTTTCTAATGGATACGGCAACCGGCTTAAGATAACAAGAAGCTTCATTTGGCCGCAAAGGTAAACCCTTTTGATGGTCTTTTATTGGGTGGTCTTTCCGCGTTTACTATCGAGAAATACTTTCAAGCGATCTGCGAATTTCGTGTAAGTATCGCGATCAAAAAGCGCCGCATCCTTCGCCGCCTTATACGTGAGGAACAGAGAAATAGGGAGCAGTATAAATGAACTCATCCACATGCCCTCTGCCGCGGTAAGAACTCCCGATTCTATCATCTTTTCACCAAAAATTGAAGAGATGTGCCAAATCAAGAAGAAGACTACTGAAAAAATAACAGGCAGACCAAGTCCACCTTTTTTAATAATTGCCCCCAAAGGCGCCCCTATAAAGAAGAGTAGGAGGCAAGCAATGGATAAGGTGAGTTTTCGGTGCCATTCGATCTTGTGTTTATCGATATACTCAACACGCCCACTCATTTCTTCCTTTGTGCGGTTCATGTAATTCTTGGCGTTACGGGTCATATTGATTGCCACATTTACCACGCGTCTTTTCTCTAAGATTTCCAAGGAATCAAATGAAGCAGATTGAAGCTCCCCGATTCTGGTGTCGGTTTTCATGCTATCGCTAAGAGAAACAGACCGATCCATGTAATTTAGAAAGTCACCTTCTCTGGAAACCTTTTGATTTTCCAGAGAATCGATCGCTACTTGAAGTTGTTCCAAAGAGAGCATCTTCATGTGGTTTTTCCAAAGATCTTCATCGCTTCTCTGCAGATCGAATGCCGATAGGTCCAAAAGAATCAAATCTCTTTCAAACTCACTAGTGATATGAGGCATTCCATCTTCTCGTCTTCGATTTCCTGCTTCATCATAACTCACACCGTCTAAAAGCTCAAGGGTCAAGTAACGGCCGCTCTCCGATTTGAGCATTTTTCCTTGCTTAGCGCGAATCACGTGGCGGTTCCCAGGTTGAGTTTGATCGTGCCGGTATATGATCAAATCGTTGAGTGCTCCAGTTTCTTCATCCTTATCGCTTACTCGAATGGAGTAACCCTCTAGACCATTGTAAAAAACATCTTCACGCAAATCGAGGGTAGGCTTCTTCTTCCTGACATCCCACAACAGCGATTTGAATTTAAGTGTGGCATGCGGAGAGATGGTATTGGAGAAATAAAAAGCACCGAGAGAAAGCAATGCTGTAAAGACTATTAGCGGAAGCATAATCCGTATGAGGGATAAGCCACTCGACTTCATGGCTACCAGTTCGTAGTGCTCAGCCATGCCGCCAAAGGTCATGATGCTACTCAAAAGAACAGCTAGGGGTAGTGCAAGAGTCACCAAATTGGCGGATGCGTATATCAGCAACTCGGCTATGACATACCATTCTAAACCTTTCCCGACAAAATCATCAATATATGTCCATACAAACTGCATAAGCAGGATGAACATCACGATGAAAAAAGTCATTATGAAAGGTCCTGTATAAGACCTAATAATAAGAAGGTGAAGCTTCTTCATAAGAGAGGGCAAAGTTTACAAAAACCATGCCTTCGGACAGGCTTATGCTCCAAGTACTCGACGCAAATCATCGACCTGACTTTCCCAAAGGCCTGATACACTATCTTCATCATCTCCAACTTCGGGGAAATCCGTCACAATTAGAGCGACTTCGCGCGTTATGGCATCGATAGTAATCCTCAATTCGAAGAAAACATCCTGACCTTCGTCATACTCCCATTGGAAACGAATGAATTGGTCTTTGACTTTTGACAAGACCTTGGCCTTCTCTTCTGATCCCTCCCAAAAAAACGTCATGGTGTCATCTCGAACGTTTACATTGTCTGCAAACCATTCGGATAGACCACTGGGAGTGGATATCATCGTATATAAGATCTTCGGCGAAGTCTTTAATAGGTATTCAAATTCAACTTTTTGTCTTTCAGACATGGGCACTTACTCTGTTTATATTCGAAAGCGACAATATATGAATTATTAAATCTCTGCCCCATCAAAAATCTTTTGTGAATGATTTTCTCAAACTCTTGCCACTCTACTTTGTGGCATCCCAACAAAATTATATATTTGCGCCCGCAATTTCAGCACGGCGAGGTAGCTCAGATGGTTAGAGCGCACGACTCATAATCGTGAGGTCCCGAGTTCAATTCTCGGTCTCGCTACACATAAAAAAGAGAGGTTTCGGCCTCTCTTTTTTTATTCCCACCTTTGACTAAATTCACTCCTATACTTGCAATTCGCTGTAGTAGATATCGAAACCACTGGGCTGTTCCATCAAGGGCATGGCATCACTGAAGTATCTGTTGTATTGGTAGAGGATGGGGCGATCAAGCCGCTGTATAACAAGCTTTTCAATCCAGGTAGAGACGTGCCAGCTTCTATTGAAGCGATCACTGGAATCAGCACTAAAATGACGTTAGATGCGCCGCCAATTGAAGACTCAATTGATGAGTTAGCAGATATTCTAAATGGCAAAATTTTTGTCGCTCACAATGTCAATTTTGATTATCAATTTCTGAAGTCCGTTTTTGATAAAAACGGTAAACCCTTTCGACACAAGCGACTTTGCACCTTACGATTCGCCAGAAAAGTATTTCCTGAATATTCCTCTCATCGACTCGGCGAATTGTGTGGCAAACTCGGAATTGTAAATAAAGCAGAGCACCGCGCTCTTGGAGATGCTATGGCTACTTCTGAGTTACTGCTTCAATTACTTGAAAAGGATCAGGATGCCGCCATACTAAAAAAGCTTTTGGGCAGAGGTGAGCATCATTTGGTTTTGCCAGCCAATTTAGATGAGCAGGAAGTCTTGGCCCTCCCCGATAAGCCAGGAGTCTATTACATGTACGGCACTGAACCAAAGCCAATTTATATTGGAAAAGCCAAATCGCTGAAAAAAAGGGTGATTAGTCATTTCACTTCTTCTGGGTCAACTCGACGGAAGCAACTTTTTCAAAGGCAGGTGCATCGGCTTGAATACCGAGAGACAGATAGTGAGTACCATGCATTGCTCTTAGAAGATGCTGAAATCAAAAAGCATTGGCCACGGTACAATCGCGCTCAAAAAGAAAGAACCAAAACAATAGCGGTAGTGCCGTATACCGATCGATCGGGAAAAAAACGTCTGGCTTTCGCTAATAAACCCATTACTGAGTTGGACGTTCTGGCTTGGTTTAACTCGCTTCACTCCGCCAAAAGCTGGCTTTATAAAGCTTTTGTGGAGTTTGGTATTGACCCACAAAGAGCGGGATTACCTCTTTCTGAAGAGTTTGAATTACTACAAGGCCAAGAAGAGGCAGATGCCTTTGAGACTTTTATCCAAAGATGTTTCAGCGAAAAAAGCCGCTCATTCGCATTGATTGAAGCGACGAGCAAAAGGTATGCGCTTATCAAAGAAGGACGCTACCGCGGATATGGAAAGATGTCAGGAAAGCTTAGTCAAAACCTGGAGTTTTTCGAAAACAAGCTCGAAGCAGCACCAGATAGCTCAGCAGCAAGGGCCGTTATTCGAAATATGCTCGCTGATGATCGAATAAAAAAAATCCAATTTTAAATGAAGTTCAGTTTATACCTGATTGCCACATTGATAATGTGTGCTTCTTGTCAAGACCAACCGAGTGCCATGGATGAAAATATTAATGCTAAAAAAACCAATGCCAAAGAGGAGATTCTTGGGGCTTTAAAGCTCCAGCAAGATTCATGGAATCAGGGAGATGTAAAAGGTTTTATGAATCATTACTTGAATAGTCAAGAGTTGACATTTGCTGGTATTAATGGTATAACAAAAGGCCACGAACAAGTGTTAAATAGATACTTGAGCAACTACGATACAGTTGAGAAGATGGGCAGTTTGAATTTTAACGTTTTGGAGTTCCGAGAACTTTCATCAACGTCAGCTTATGTAATCGGGGAATGGGCGCTGCAAAGGGCTACCGACAATCCTTCAGGCTATTTCACGTTGGTGTGGGAGAAGGTAAACGGAGAATGGAAAATTATACACGATCATACAAGCTAAATGGAGATCTCGCTTAATACCATAATCGTAGGCATCAACGTGGTGCTATCCCTGATTGCCTTTAAAAATCAGGATCTTATGTCGAAGCTGATGTTTAATGCATATCAAGTTAAGCACCGAAAAGAGTATTACCGTGTAATCACTCACGCTTTTATCCATGGCGACTTCATGCATTTACTCTTTAATATGTATGTGCTTTGGAGTTTTGGTGGATTAATAGAAACAATCTTTACCGACCCAAAGGCATTCTACTATTATTTCCCTGAATTGGAATTCTGGGGCACTTCTAAAGGCTATCTCTACTATATATTGCTCTACTTTGGTGGTATTGTCTTCGCAACGTTGCCGTCTCTAAAAAAGCATGGAGATAATCCCAATTACAATTCACTAGGAGCATCAGGAGCCGTTTCGGCGGTTGTACTTGCGAGTATTTTGCTTTTACCTACAATGGATATTTATATCTTTTTCATTCCCATCGGCATACCTGCATTCTTAGTGGGAGCGGCATACTTGGGATACGAGTACTACATGAGCAAAAATAGTCAAGGGCGGATTGCCCATGATGCTCATTATTTCGGAGCCGTATACGGCCTGGTCTTATTACTCATTCTTCAACCCTATTTCGGACTTCGATTCTTAAAATTGATTGGATCGTTTGTCGGTCTGACTTAAATTTGTCTCTTTATTGACAATCCATGAGCGTCACACGACCTAAATATTTGATCAATGGCTATTTGAGCGAAGGACCCGAAAGTGACTTTCTCAGTCGCAATCGTGCTTTTCGATTGGGTGATGGTTTCTTTGAAACGATCCGAGTTGTGGATGGCCATATTCCTTTTTGGGACGCACACTATAAGAGACTAGTAGCAACTTGCAAGGCACTGCGCATGGAGCTGTCTCCAGTACTTGAATCAAAATTTCTTCGCAGATCGTTTCAAGAGTTGATTTCTGTTCAGCAAATTCGAGAAGGTGGTCGGTTGAGGATCACAGTCTTTAGAGAGGGTGGTGGAGCGTACACTTCCGAGACAAACCGAGCAGGATATGTGGCAGAGGTTGTGCCATATTTCCCCAATCGATTTGTCGTTCCTGATCGAGGTGCGTCTTTAGGGACTTTCACTGATCTGGCGAAAATGCCTGGTAAACTGTCTAAATTTAAATTGATGGGAAATCATTACTCCCTTCAGGCTGCAGCATGGGCTAAAGCAGAAAATTTCACCGAGGCGATAATTCTGAATAATTCTGGCCGAATTGCCGAGACTACTTCAGGGAATATCTTTACCGTTAAAGGTGGGAAGGTGAGAACACCATCTTTGAAAGAAGGCGGTGTAGCGGGTGTTATGAGGATGCTTTTAATCAATATTTGTCTTCAGAAGGGAATACCAGTCTACGAATCTGATCTTGATGAAACGGACATTTTAGCAGCAGAAGAGGTGTTTTTCACGAATGCTATAGTTGGGGTTCAATGGGTAAGTAGTTTCAGGCATAAGCGCTATTACCACAAATTGAGCGACTTTCTGGTAGATGGATTAAATGAGCAAGTAAAGTCCGAAGTTGAAGTTTAGTTCAAACTAGGATCGGCAGGAAAATTCGCCAAGACTGAAAATGATCCTCCCATTTTTTTGAAAGCTAAAGACCAGAGATCATCGCAAAAGGTGTCCATCAAAGGAAGATCATTAAGATCACTCACATACCAGCTCTCTTCTTTCATTTCTTCCAACAGTTGACCTTCACCCCAGCCAGTGTATCCCACAAAAAAACGCACTTGGTCTTCATTAATCGACTTTGTAGCCAACATACTCCTGAGTATTTCAAAATCACCACCTACATAAAGACCTTTAGAAACCTCAGTACTTCCTGGCAGACGATCACCAAGGGTATGCAAAAAGTAAAGTTGGTTATTTTCAACTGGTCCGCCGAGACTTACGCGATTTGAGATATCAGGAACATCCTCCACAACGTCATTCAAATCCATATCGACATATTTGTTCAAGATAAATCCAAAGGAGCCCTCTTCGTTGTGTTCGCAAAGCAGAATCACCAAACGATTGAAGTAAGGATCTCCCATAAACGGATCTGAGATCAACAGCTTTCCCTTTGCAGGAATTTCGATATTTTCAGGTTTAAAATCCACGTTCTAATGCAATGCTGATCTCCAAGGTGTCGATTCACAAATTTTACCTTCCTCTTCATTGAGGATTTCCAAGCGGGAGTAGACTTCCTCTTCGGGCCAGTAATTCAAAGCAAATTTAACAAAAATGTGTCCGTGCTTTGCTTCAGAAATCCAAAGCCTTTTGTAGAATATTTTGATCTCTTCATCCTCAGCTACTTCAGCCACCAGCCTAAAGCGTTCTGCACCTCTGCACTCTATGATAGAGGCTAAAAGAAGTCGATCCATTAGTCTTTCTTCTACTGATGAACGACAAAGCTTTATCAACCGATCTATATAAGTATCCTTTGGCATACGATCGGGGAGACGAACGCCCCGTTTTTCCATCAATTGATAAACAGACTGGAAATGTTCCAATTCCTCCAAAGCGGTATCGATCAACTCTGGGATGATCTCCACTTTATCAGGGCATTTAGCTACGAAGCTCATAGCCATAGCGGACGCCTTTCGTTCGCAATCTGCGTGATCTTGCAGAAAACTGTCGAAATCAGTCATTACTTGTTCCGCCCATTCAGGAGGTGTGCTGTATACCAAGTCTAGTGAAAGCTTCAAATTGTCTGGTTTTGATGCAAAAATAACATTTCACAAAGAGTGAAACGGGCTTTGGGAACGGCCTTTTGCTTTGTATTTTTGTTGATCTTAAAATATCATCCATGAAAGAGGAATTGCGTTCATTCGTTCAACAAGACAGAAGAGATTTCAAAAATGAAACACTCGAGGAGTCGAACATGGCAGATAACCCGTTCGATCAGTTTGAAAAATGGTTTGAGCAGGCCTTGAAGTCAAAGATTCAAGAGCCTTATGCTTTCACCTTGGCTACAGCCGATATCGACAGAAACCCATCGGCAAGAGTTGTTTACATGCGTGATATCACTAAGTTGGGTATTTCCTTTTTCACCAATTACAAGAGTGATAAGGGAGAAGATCTTGCAGAGAACCCAAAGTGTACCGCTAATTTCTTTTGGATGGAATTGGAACGACAGATTCGTTTTTCGGGTAGTGCTGAGAAACTGACCGCCGAAGAATCTGATACTTATTTTAATTCACGTCCTCGAGGCAGCCAGATAGGAGCATGGGCAAGTGATCAAAGTTCTAAATTGGAAAACCGACAAGAGTTATTGGACAAACTCGAATCGCTTACCGCAAAGTTTGAAGGCCAAGAAGTACCACGTCCCGACCACTGGGGAGGCTATTTAATCAAACCTGAAAGGGTGGAGTTTTGGCAAGGAAGAGAAAGCAGGCTTCACGATAGGATTCAATACACCAACAACGATGACGGGGAATGGGTTAAGCATCGCTTATCGCCTTGATTTTGAGTGACTATCTCGAGAAGTACTCGTTTCGGTCTCGCTTGATTCACGATGCCCCCTCTCAAGATGTGGGTATCATTGTAGTCATTCCTTCCTATGCCGAACCATCTATAAATCATGCGTTGCTTTCTTTACAGAGCTGCTCCAGGCCGCCTTGTGAAGTAGAAGTCATCGTTGTTGTAAATCAAAGTGAGATTGAGGGCGAAGAAATCGCAGCACTCAATCAACAGACTTTCGAGGAAACGATGAAATGGGAAGAGCGAACCCGTGGCTCAAGAGATCCTGGCTTTAGTGTTTTTGCCATTTTGGAAAAGGAACTTCCCAAAAAACACGCGGGTGTTGGTTTTGCCAGAAAAATAGGAATGGATGAGGCTGTAAGGCGATTTGGACTTGCGGGCAGAGAAGATGGTATCATCGCTTGCTTTGACGCCGACAGCAGTTGCCGTTCTGATTACCTCACAGAGCTCTATAAGCATTTTGAGAAGTACCCTGAGACACCTGGATGCTCCATTCGATACGAGCATCCGACTTTTGGAAGTGAGTTTGAGCCAAAGACATACTTGGCAGTCACCTACTACGAACTTCATCTGAGGTACTACAACCAAGCTATGAAAGCAACTGGGGTTCCATATGCCTTTCATACTGTTGGCTCTTCGATGGCTGTTCGCTCATCGGCTTATCAAAAACAAGGAGGGATGAATCGGCGTAAAGCAGGGGAAGACTTCTACTTTTTGCACAAGATCATTGAGTTGGGCAATTTCACTGAGCTGAATTCTACGATCGTTTACCCTTCTCCACGGCCTTCAGATCGGGTGCCATTCGGAACAGGGAAGGCGATTAATTCTTTCCTCAAAAGTCCACATACTGGTTATTACACATACAACCTTCAGGCTTTCAAGTACCTGTCAGAGTTTTTTAAAAGTATCCCTGAATTTTACATTACCAAGCCCGAACTCGTCACACTCGGAGGGCAAGTGCCGTATGTCCTGATCGATTTCTTAAGTAGCTATTTTTTCGATGACCGCATATTGGAAATCTCCAAGAACAGCAAAGGGCTAAGTAGCTTTGAAAAACGTTTTTACCGGTGGTTCAATGCATTTATGGTGTTGAAGTTTGTCCACTTCGTGAGGGACAATGCACACCCAAATGCGCGAGTAGAACTGGCAGCTCTTGATCTTTTGAGAAATATTGGTTACCCCGATGTGGATAGGATTGGCTCCATTGATGAGCTCTTGGAAATTTTCAGAAAGTTGGATAGGGGAGAATCGCCAGTACCCGTGAAATTTTTGTCATTAAAAAACCCCGATTAAATCGGGGTTTTTTGAAGTTTTGAATCCTATTCTTCTTTTTTCTCTTCTGCCTTTTCAGCAGGCTTCTCAGCTTTTGCTTCAGGTTTGTCCGCTTTCTCGGCGGGCTTATCTACCTTTTCAGCAGGTTTTTCCGCTTCTGGTGCTTTCTTTGCCTCAACTTTCGGAGCGGCTTTTTTTGCTGGAGCCTTCTTTGCAACTGCTTTTTTAGCTTTTGGCTCTTCAGCTACTGCTTCTACCGCTGGCTCTATTTTAGCTTCTGCTTTTTTTGGATCGGGAAGGACTACCGTTTCCATGCGACTTCTTTGTCTTCGTTTCCCGTAGGATCCCATGAAACGTTTACCTTTTTTGGATTTTCGATCTCCTTTTCCCATTGCTATTTTAAATTTAAGTTGAATTCCAAAGGTACGAATCTAATTAGAGTCTAACCGCACACTCATTAGTCTGAACAAGAAAGTTCAATCGCTACCCACACGAAGTTTTAAATATCAGGGAGTTGACTCTTGTCAATGACTGTTTTTAAATCGAGTAGGAGGAATATAACGGACTTTACAGTCAGACTCTAATTGTTCTGACTGCGCTTGTAGAACTCCTCAATCACTTTATCACCACGGTTGATTGTATTGCTACACCAACCCAATAACACTTCGACTTTTTCCTCTTCAGTTAAAGATAAATCACTGGAGTCTCGAAGAAATTTACTCCGCAAGGAATGCAAACTTACCGCTGCGGCCACGCTAATATTGAAGCTCTCGGTAAACCCATACATGGGAATGCTGACCAAGTAATCGGCATTGGCGGAAGCTATATCTGAAATCCCCCTCTTTTCCGTGCCCAAGAGCAAAGCAATAGGTTTGTCTGTCGGCAACTCGTCGATTGTCATGTCAGTGTGCGGAGTAGTCGCTGCAATGACGTAGCCTTTGGATTTAAGGTGATTCAAACAATCTTCGGTATTTTGGTCTTTTTCGCCGTATCGAGAAATAGTTAACCACTTAGAGCTTCCTTGCTCGACGTCGCGTTTGGGCTTAAATTGATTGCGGTTTTCGATGATGTGCACATCCTGCACACCAAAGCAGTCGCAGGAGCGGAGCACAGCTGCCGCATTGTGTGATTGGAATATATCTTCTAGAACTACGGCAATCTTTTTAGTTCTTTTCTCAGCTAATTCTAAAAATAGATCTTGTCGATCGGGAGAGATCAGTTCAAATAAGTAATCGAGTAACTCTTTATCCATAGTATTAAGAACAAAAAAAGTCCCTTCCAAAGGAAGAGACTTCAAATTAAGACAAAAGAGTGAAGATTACTTCACTTTGTCAGACAAGTCAGCACCTGCCTTGAACTTGACAACCTTTTTCGCTTTGATATCAATTTCTTTTCCAGTTTGCGGGTTGCGTCCTTTACGGGCTGCACGTGTGCTTACTGAGAAAGAACCGAATCCTACCAACGCAACTCTATCTCCACTCTTAAGTGCAGCTGTTGTAGTGTTAATGAATCCGTCTAGTGCTTTTTTAGCATCTGCTTTAGATAGGCCGGCATCTGCTGCCATTGCTTCTACCAATTCTGCTTTGTTCATTAGGTTAAAGAATTTAGATTAAACAAAAATATCGTTGTACTGGAGCAAATTTACACGAATAACCAAGCGGGCCAAGCGATTGCGGTAGTTCGAGCTTAGTTTGTTAATAAAATGGGCTATTTGTTGAAAAGTATGACTCATATTACTTGAATCCTTGCAATGCAGAGACCTATAGGGAACTTTGATTCGGTCTTTTGCTGTGAATTCTGGACATTGAATGCTTAGAACTCTCACTGGGTCGCTTGAGGTCACCGCAACGGAATGCTCGCTTCCCAGAGGAATGAACAGGTAACCCCCCTTTGAAACTAGTGTCGCTTTGTCATTTAAAACAAACTCTCCACTGCCCGAAAGAATGTAAACACGTTCACTATGATAAGCATGGATGTGCAAGGGGGACTTCATTTCTTATTTGAATCACGAATGAAGTGCTAAGGTTATCGCCTGCTAGTCTTTCTACCGAAATGTTGTCGCTAGTAGACTTGGACTAGTTAGAGTTTGTCATTAAATCGGGTGGCTGAGCCAAATAGTTCGGTAGCATGGCGCACGTGGTTTTTAAAACCAAGGAGTTGCCTGTAGGCAATGACTGTCTTCAAAACAAGTGCAACGCCGATAACGGACTATATGAACGGACACTAGTTAAAGAGATCTCTTTGGCAAAACGCAGGGTGCACAGGAAAGCTGCAACTGATAAGGTCAAGAGTTGCTTCAAGACGAAAATTTAAACGATTCATCAGGTTGGTATCCGTTTAGAAAGGACTCGATTGATACCCTCTTCTTGCCAGGCACTTGGACTTCTAGGATTTCGACGAGGTAGTCTCTGGTGTGCACGAACATCTTATCTTTCGATGCTTCTATTGTACCGGGTGTCAAGGTGGCCTTATGCTCACTCACTTTTGACTCAAAAATCTTCATTCGTTCAACATAACCACCTGACACCATTGTGAATGCGGCAGGATAGGGGCTTAGTCCGCGGATATGGTTGTGGATGACTTGTGCAGATTGATTCCAATAGATCTGACAATCCTCTTTGAAGATTTTCGGAGCTGACTTCAACTCATCTGTTTCTGGCTGTGGTTTTGACTCTGACTTACCATCCTCGATTTGACTAACAGTCTTGCCAAGTAATTCAGCACCCAATACCATCATCTTATCATGGAGTTGGCCAGCAGTTTCGTTTTCACCAATCGAACAAACCACATTATCAATGATAGCCCCGGTGTCGATATTCTCATTGATAAAGAAGGTGGTCAGGCCTGTTTCTCTCTCGCCATTCATGATAGCGCGATTGATCGGTGCAGCACCACGATAATCTGGCAGCAGAGAGCCGTGAAGGTTAATTGTTCCTTTTGAAGGAATCGACCATACTTGAGTCGGAAGCATTCGGAATGCCAGCACCACAAATAGATCAGCGTTGAGACTTTTCAACTCCTCGCTAAACTCAGGGTCTTTTAGGTTAGTGGGTTGCAGAATACGGAGCCCGAGTTCTGTGGCGACTACCTTAATTGCCGATTCGCGAAGTTTCTTACCTCTTCCTGCTGGCTTATCAGGGGCTGTAATAACCCCGACAACTTCGTGCTCTTCGACAAGCTTTCGCATGGAAGGCACAGCAAAATCAGGGGTTCCCATGAAAACGATCTTCATTCAGATATCTTTTTAATATTGTCCATATAAACAGAAAGTACTTCTACCTGAGACAATCTCTTGAAACTAGAGGTAAAGACACCAACTCTATACTGTAGAAATCATGTTCTAATTCTCGATTGACAAAAATAGGGTTGTTCTATCAGTCTATTCTCAAAAGTAACCCTTTCAAGTACTCACCCTCAGGATGGTAGATCCCCACAGGGTGATCAGGTGGCTGGTGCAGATGGCGAAGAATCCGCATATTCCTACCCGTTTCCATGGCAGCTGCTGCAATGGTATGGGCGAACAAATCGGGAGTTACCACTTGGCTGCAACTGAATGTGAATATAAGGCTTCCTTTCTTCGCTTTTTTCATAGCCATAGCGTTTAGCCTTTTGTAAGCTTGCACGGCACGGTGTCTGGCTGATCGATGTTTGGCAAATGCGGGAGGATCAAGTACAATGATGTCGTACTCCCCAACTTCTTCTTTGCTAAAAAACTCGAGTGCCTCAGCCTGAATACTTTCGTGACGAGACTCATCTAAGTCATTCATTCTTAAATGTTCCTCGCCGAGATCTAAAGCTCCACGTGAACTATCTAAACTATGTACCATTTCGGCCCCAGCCTTCAATGCATAGACTGAAAAGCCGCCAGTGTAACTGAAAGCATTCAACACTTTTTTCCCTTTGGAAAGGGATCCCAACAAAGCTCTATTTTCGCGTTGATCGATGAAGAAACCCGTTTTCTGACCTTCTTTCCAGTTGGCATAAAACTGATGGCCATTTTCCAAGAATTCACTTCCTTCAGATTGGTCGGTGTTCCAAGTTCCTTGACTTTTAGTTTCAGCCGAGATATGGATCGTCTCGTCGATTTTAATTCCCGCCAATCCAGAAATAGCCTCTTTGATCAATTCATAATCTCCTGACATACCACCGCTATGGGTTTGGATGACGGCAGACTTTCGATAAACGTCTATAATCAATCCTGGCAGGCCATCGCCTTCCCCATGAATGAGCCTGAAAGCATCCGTTTCAGCTGAAGGGAGGCCTATTGATAAGCGCACGTCTAGGGCGTTCTGCAATTTCTCTTTGTAAAAAGTAGAATTAATCTCTACATCGCCAAAGCTCAATAGCCTCACGGCAATACTTCGCGCGCCGAAATGTCCCGTACCCAATATTTTTCCAAATCGATCGGCTATCTGCACCTTATCGCCTTCTTGGAGGTTCTTGGTATCGGTAAATATTCCACCTGAAAACACCCAAGGATGGCGGCGATGGATGCTGTTTAGGCTTTTATCTTTAAGTTGAAGAATGGTATAATTCATGGCCGCCAAAGGTAATCGGATTTATTCCGAAATCATGGTTACTACATTCTCGTGATTGATGTCGATTTCGCGATTATCTGACATCCACCTCAAGGCGATGGAAACATCGCCTGATCTTAGCCCTGGGAGCTGCGCTAAGTATGATAAAGACCGCGGTTCTGCCAGAATCTCTTTTTTCAAAGTGTGGTAAATAGTCGAGCTTTCCCCGACCAATTTGACTCCTTTCTTTTTGGCTAAGCAAACATCACAGAGTCCGCAATCCTCGGCAGTGTAATCATCAAAATAAGCGACCAGTTGGCGGCTACGGCAAATCACATCGTTTTCGGTGTAGCGCAATACTGCCGTCATTTTATCCTCTAGTCTCTTCTTGTGCTTCTTGAGGCGAACTTCATCCAAAGCTAGTTGAGCCACCTTTGGTCTTTCTTTGGGAAAGGTGATAAAAGGCAGATCGGTGTGAGGCTGGTACGTCAAAACCTTCATTTCAGTGAGGTATTCGATCATCTTTCGAACTTCACCGTAATTGGATTTCATCCTTCTAGCTATGGACAGCTCATCGATTCGGACGGGATGATCGAAAAGTCCTTCATATGAACGTAGCAATACACGAATGATCGGTTCGAATTTGGGTTGTCCTATTTCGAAGCTATAAAGCTCTTTGGTATTCTGTAAGAACTGAATCTTTGAAGGGTTGTAGACCGCATCGGATAACGTAATTCGCTCTTCGTACTCTAGCACTTTGAGGCAATGCAATGTTTTGGTAGGCGAGAGGTTATACCTTTTGGCGAAAGCCTTTAAATCAAAAGGAATATTGTCAATCATGGTTGAACCTGCAGCAAGCTGAAGAAAATTAACCAAGGCACGATATACCTGTAGTACATCTGCTTTTTTTGGAATCTGAGACTCCACTCTTTCGCGTAAAGCGTCGCGGTCATTTTCATTGACCAAGCAAATGGCGTAAGCCTTTTTTCCATCTCGGCCCGCACGGCCTGCCTCCTGGAAATAGGCTTCGAGTCCTGGGGGTAAATCGAGATGGATGACAAAGCGCACGTCGGGTTTGTCGATCCCCATTCCAAAGGCATTGGTAGAAACAACCACTTGAGCCTTATTTGATAGCCAAGAATCTTGTGTTTCTTGCCGTTCTTTAATGGACATGCCGCCATGGTAGGGCAGTGCCCCAATCCCATTGGCGCGCAGCAAATGCGATTGGCGCACCGTTTCTCGTCGCGTGCCGACGTAGACTATTCCGCAACCACCAAGATTCTTAATGGCTCCAATCATCCGATTTAGTTTGTGGTTCTCTTGCTGTACTACATAAACCAAGTTGTCTCGAACAAAACTTTTCTTGAATACAGCTGGACTTTTGAGCTCCAACTTTTCAATAATGTCGGCAGCAACCTCTTCAGTGGCGGTGGCGGTAAGCGCTATGAAGGGTGTGTTTTTGGGCAGTAACTCGCGTATTTCGGCAATCTCTCGATAAGGCGGCCGAAAGTCGTGACCCCATTCTGAGATGCAATGCGCCTCATCTATTGCGACCATTGAGACATTCATCTTTTTTAACCTCGCCAAAAAGAGGTCAGTCTTTAACCTTTCGGGAGAGAGGTAAAGGAACTTGAGTCCACCGTGCACAGCGTTGTCCAAGGTTATATCGATCTCGCGTGGAGATTGCGCACTCGTAAGGGAAGCAGCTGTGATACCACGCTTCCGAAGGTTTTGAACCTGATCGCGCATCAAGGCGATAAGTGGAGACACGACCAAGCATACCCCTTCTGTAACCATTGCGGGTACTTGGAAACAGATGGATTTCCCTCCGCCTGTTGGTAGCAAAGCCAACGTATCTTTTCCATTAAGTATGGATTGGATAATTTCCTCTTGAAGAGGTCTAAAGCTCTGATGGCCCCAGTATTTCTTT
>Ga0222668_1000636_pt1 | contig 20291 bp, 20 predicted proteins | sample AntAcemetagen728_FD_179823 | JGI IMG/M metagenome (GOLD analysis project Ga0222668, IMG submission 179823) | Saline water microbial communities from Ace Lake, Antarctica - #728 | ecosystem: Environmental > Aquatic > Non-marine Saline and Alkaline > Saline | place: Antarctica: Ace Lake... | reverse complement strand
CAGCCAAACGGTTGGACTGTGTTCCCTTTCCTCTTTTGAAGCTTATACTGGTTCGGGAGCAGTCACAAATTCAGGAATCTTTACCGGCGATGTAGGCACAAATAGCGGAGTCTTAACTGGATTTGATAATCCAGATTTTTCTGGCTCTGTATACAATAATGATGCTGTAACTTCTGAGGCCAGGATAGATTTACTTAGGTTATATATTCAGCTTAGTAATATTTTTGTCACACATCCTGGTACTCATGCTGCAGCATTTGGATCTGGAGAAACTATTACGGCTGGAACCTATTCCGTAATTGGTGCTGGATCTTTAGGAGGAGTGCTTACTTTAGATGGAGAAGGAGATACGGATGCTGTGTTTATAATAAAGTTTAAGGGAGCGTTTACAATTGGAGCAAGTTCAACAATTATTCTAAGCAATGGAACACGAGCATGCAATGTTTTTTGGATCGCTGAAGGTGCCATTGCTGTTGCAGCAGGTAGTGTTGTAAAAGGAACTTTACTTTCACATCAAGGAGCAGTTTCTCTTGCTGTAAATTGTGATATAGAAGGAAGATTACTTGCCACGGAAGGAGCAATAACTGTTGGATCTGGCAATACTGCCATTGCACCAATGGGGCCTATTAGTATTCCAACGAGTTGTTCAGCCAACTGCACACCCGCCTCTGCGGTTAATGTTTTAGGAAGTGTTGGGGATTTCACCCTTTTCACAAGCCTTGGTGCCGTGTCAAATGCTGCTTCATCTGGATTTATTGGCGCTGTTGGCACGCATGCTGGTGCTATAACTGGAATGGCCACTTCTGTCCATATTGGAGCTAGTCACACGGCAAATACAGCTACAGAAAAGGCTAAAATAGATTTATCTTCAGCTTACGATAAACTTATTCTTGTACCAAACACACATATTTCACATCCTGCAGCTTTTGGGGGTGGAGAAACGCTATTTGCAGGAGTTTACTCAATTGGAGGAGCAGGATCACTATCAGGAACGATAACGTTGGATGGTCAAAATAATCCAGACGCAGTTTTTATTTTCAAATTTAATGGAGCTTTCACAACAGCAGCACATTCAAAAGTGATTTTCACCAATGGAACCCTTCGCTGCAATGTTTTTTGGATTTCCGAAGGCGCCACTGATATGGGAACTTTTACTTTTATGAAAGGAACTGTTCTTGCTCACGGTGGAGCTTGCACTATGGCTGCAAATGGAATCTTAGAGGGGCGAATGCTTTCTACTGGTGGAGCAGTAGGATTTAGCACGGGCACTGCCTACAACGATCCCGTTTGTTGTTTAGGGTCACTTTTGCCCTTGCCCATTGAGTTGTTAAGTTTTACCGCCGAAGCAAAAGATGCATCCGTTCAGTTTAATTGGGCCACTGCTACCGAAATCAACAATGATTATTTTGATATCGAGCGCTCTACCGATGGGATTTATTTCAATTCAATCAGGAATATAGATGGTGCAGGAAATAGCACGCAAACTATAGACTATTCCACCTTTGACCGTTGGCCTTTGCACGGAGTCAATTACTACCGTTTAAAACAAACGGATTTCAACGGTGCAAACAGCTACTCTGATATAAAAGCAGTAGAATTTAGTGATAAGAATAATTTTGATCTGGACATCTTTCCAAATCCATCGTCAGGCGAAACAACTTTTTATAGCGCTGAAAGCTTGGAAAACGCAAATCTGATAGTTTACAATTCCTCTGGACAGGCAGTAAAACGCGTAGAAAATATTTTCGGGATGACTTTTACATTGAACTGTGAAAATCTATCAAGCGGGCTATACTTTGTTAAGTTGTTGCAAGACGGAGTAGTCGTAGCGACTGACAAACTAGTCATGCAATAGACGGTTCCGACTAGAATAAGTAAAGTCCTAAAGAGCAAAACAGACATACGTTCGAATTAGTCACCGACTAGCAATTCAGGAGATGAAATGAATTGATATTCGAAGTTTGATTGCCTTAGTTGTTCTAAGGTGATTTGAATTTCATTGCAAGTTTTGAATGTTGCAATTGGTTCATTTGGAAAGGTACATCTCTCTATTCTAGTTTACTCCAGTAATTGAAACTTCTCTATGCGGGCCGTTTTTTCCGCTTTCTCCGGAAGAATCTCATTGTATTCTACCCTGTTGGTTATGATTTATCAATTCTGCAGCAAAGAAAGCATAAACCGAAATTGATAAGCACCCTTTATGCCAGTTCTCTTTGTGCATAGCTGACTATAAGGCCCAATGAGGAGATTCTAATTATTGAGTAGCTGTTCTTTCACTTCTGAGAACACATAGAGCATCTCCTCGGCTATTTGCAAACTTCTTTCGGCGTAAATCTCTGCTTGTTGTGGGGCATTGTCAAAGACCTTGGGGTCTTCGTAAGTCACAGGAATACGCACCTCAGCACCTGCGATAATGGGACAAGCTTCATCGGCTTGCATACAGGTCAGTATCGCGGCAAAGTCCGATTTGGGATTGAATTGGTTATCCCATTTTTTGGAAAAACCGATAACGGGAGGTTCATTCTCGGCGTGCTTGATGGCATAAATAGGATTCTCGGTTGCTGCGATGGTCTCTAGTTGAAATCCCATACTCTTCAATGTTTCTGCTACCATCGGAAATAGTGCCGTGCTTTCGGTTCCTCCCGAATAGGCGAACACATTCCCTACTCCACAATGGTGGGCCATGGCTTGCGCCCAAACTTGGGATAGATGGCTCCTGCGCGAATTGTGCGTGCAAATGAAGTTGAGTCGTATGGCGAGGCCACTGCCTGCTTTGGATCGGATATAATCGATCAAAGGCTGTAGAATATCTCTGCGTTCTTGAGGTACCGCTTCTATGCCAATCTTAGATACGAGGTTTTCCAATTGAGGGAATAAGGTCATTCGGGATTAGTGTTATCGGTGAATGAATTAACAGCAACCGCTGCCAGGAGCGCAGTCATTGGCAGATTGCAACTGTGATACTTGCACTTGCGGTTTCTCTTCAGAGATACCGCAGCTGTCTTTTGCCAAACAATCCGTTTGCTTGGCAGTGAGCAAGAAGTTTGTTCCGTTAAAGTCCAAGCCGAATTTGCCGATGGTCTCTGCTTGGTATTCCACTTCGATGTCTAGATCTTCTATCGCCAACTTGCTTTGCGAAAGCTCGATGATCTTCAGCAGCCTTTCGGGATGCAAGCGGTGGTCGTAGTCATTGGCATTCCAAAGCTGAAAGTTGACGACCTCCTCTTTTCGTTCTACACCGCCACAATCGATAAAGTGTTTGGTGACCTTTCCCACCTCCGTAACGTGAAAGTGATTGGGAACCAATTCTCCATTTGGCAATTGAAAGGCGATCGTATTCAATTGGTTCAGGGTTGTTTTAACTTGTGATAGTTTCATGAGTATCTATTTATTGTTGTCAGTTGACCTGTTCTAGCAGCAGGTTTCTTTAGAAATATCTTGATCCAGAAATTGAAGCATTACCCCTTTCATTTCCGTCCATTTATCGGTGTCAATACAGTAGCACATGCTCGTTCCTTCTATATTTCCCTTGATTAACCCAAGGCTCTTCAATTCTTTTAGGTGCTGTGAAATCGTGGGTTGCGCCAGTCCGATCTCGTTTACTAAATCCCCACAAACGCAGGAATTGATTTTAAAAAGATGCTCTAGAATGGCAACTCTAGCAGGATGTCCGAATGCCTTTGCAAACAAGGCTAACTCGTTTTGCACATCGGTAAATATTTCTGTTTTGGCCAGTCCCATAAGTTCTTTATTGGTTTATTGCAATATTACGATTAATGATAGTGAAACACAAGCGGAATCCTTGAAGAAGATTTGAATCAAGTGCAAAATACCCGATTAAAGCAGCCCAATTAATTATTTTTGCAGCGCCTTATTCAAAGGTTTCAACACCCATATAAGGGCAACAATCATCATCAGAGCTCCAACTGCAAATGGTGCACCAGCAAAGTCGGCAATGGCATTCTCTCCTGAGAAAATGTAGAAGGTATAGGTCATCAATGGCGGACCTAAGATCGAGGTCAAGCTCATAATACTGGTAAGTATCCCCTGGAGACGACCTTGCATCGTGTCGGGCACCAAGTTGGACATGATTCCTTGCAACGTTGGAGCTGCAACTCCGCCCAGACAATAAGGCAAGATGTAGGCAAACATCATCCACTCGCGATTTGCAGAAGCGAAAAGGATAAGGCCCAGCGACCAAAGTGACATTCCGACAATTACGGTCAGCTTCTCTCCTATGGCTCGCACCACGTATTTTACCAAGCCGCCCTGAACAATGGCCACGACTATTCCCACCACTGCGAGCGAGTAACCCACCGTGGCTTCATTCCACTCGAAGCGATACATGGTATAAAAGGTCCAAGTGGACTGGATGGCGTGTCCCGCGATGTAAATTAAGAAGAAGGGAATCATAAATCCAAGCAAAGCGGGAAACGCTTTGAAGTGCTTAAAGGTGGAAAAGGGATTGACCTTTTTCCAGTTGATCTCCGTAATGCGCTTTTCGGGTGGCAAGCTTTCGGGCAAAACGAAAAAGCCGTAAAGGAAATTGACCAAGCTCAAACCTGCCGCGACCAAAAATGGCACTCTCACACCATATTCGGCAGTTATTCCCCCTATGACTGGTCCAAGAATAAACCCTAATCCGAATGCAGCACCGACCATTCCGAAGTTCTGTGCTTTCTTCTCAGGTGTGCTTATGTCGGCGATGTAAGCTGTGGCAACAGTAAAGCTAGCTCCAGTGATACCCGCCAAGAGTCGCCCAATAAATAAAAATGTTATGGTAGGTGCCCATGCGTGAAAAATATAATCAATTCCCAACCCAAGCAGAGCTATCAGTATAATTGGTCTTCTACCATATCTATCGCTCAGGGCTCCCAAAACGGGCGCAAAGAAGAACTGCATCAAGGCATAGGCTCCGATCAGCCACCCACCAATTCGAGAGGCCTCGCTGAGCCCTAGACCCGACAATTCGGTAAGTAGTGTAGGGAATACGGGAATGATGATCCCTATCCCGATCACGTCGATCAAAATCGTGATGAAGATAAATATTAGAGAGGCTTTCGATCCTTTGCGAGACAACTTGAAGTCAATTACGAATTTGAAAATTAAGAATGTAGAATGACTTAAAAGTCAAAACAGTCCCAATTGTTCAATGATCTATTTTAAGGATCAGGCGGCAAATGTACTTTTTCTAGAGTCAATTGATGTAAACCACAAATTACCAATGAAGCCTCAACTTCCATGATAGCTGTCATGTCAGATCGTCGCAACTAATCTGATTCTCCCATTCCAAATGAGAGTTCATGAAAACTTTAAACACTCAATTTACTAATACTCCGTGATCGGATGCAATGCCTTCTCCCCAAGGGTTTCAATGAGGATTTTATTCAGCGCTTCGTCACAACTTTGTGCATCTCCATGCATTTTATCCAATGTTTCAGCGATGTGAGGCATCCCCAACTCTAAGGCATAAGTGCGGCAGGTGCGGTACCCCGAAATATCGTGGTGCTTAATGTGCTGGACAGCAACTGCTATTCCTACATCGATTATTTCTTCGTCAACCGAGCGGCTGATCACTTCCATCGCTTCATGAATCAGAGCTTGAGTTCCTTCGCAGGTTTCGCCATCGGCAGTGCGCTCAATGGCGTCAAAGATTTCAGGAAGCTCGTGCATATGTTCACGGTTGTTTAGCACAACAGAAGAAATAATTTTCTTGAGTCCTTGATCAGTAATACGGTTGAGCAATTTAGGCAAGAACACATCTTGCTGTTTAGCAGCATCGTATCGGTCACGAAGTTGCTCGGTGAACAAGTCTTTCAGATTAACTATGGTGGATCCTTTTTCCATGATACTAGTTTTAGGTGGTTTACTGCTACTCTAAATGTAGCAATTGTAAGCCAACTAAAACAGGAGGGAAATCAACCCTTGGTCCGGTAAAGGTCTTTGAGTTTTGCGTACTTCAAAAAGACGGAATGCGCTGAATTTCTAGCAATCACATAGCCATAAAATCCGTCGCGGAAACCGCCTTTGATAATCATATCACGGAAAAAACGGAAAGCGGGATTTACAATGAAATTGTACCATCTGGCTTTCTCTCCGCGCTCATAAAGCACCTGCGCTTTGATGGACGAAAACTTGTTGATCGTGTCCAAGTGTTGGTCAATGGTATAAAACGAGTAATGCAAGAGATCACCAGTCAAACGCGCTGTCATACTGCCCTTGTCCAACTCACATTTGTCGTGGGGATTGCGACCAGCCCAGCGTGCCTTTCGTTTGTCGAATAGACGCAGTTTCTTATCGGGATACCAACCCGTATGGTGAATCCACTTTCCGCAGTAGTTGGTAAGGCGGTTCATTTCATAGCCAGTGGCAATAAAATTGTTCTTGGCCTTGAGAACGGAATCCTTCAACTCAGTAGAAAGAGCTTCATCGGCATCCATAGAAAGCACATGATCGTACTTGGATTGCGTGAGGGCATAATTCTTTTGTTCAATGTACCCGCCAAAAGCGTTCTGAACAAAACGAACACCTTTCTCTCGACAGATGGCCTCTGTTTTATCAGTAGAGAAACTATCCACTACAACAATGTCCTCGACCACACCTTCTAGGCTATCAAGGCACCGACCGATGTTTCTTTCCTCATTGAACGTTATAATAACCGCTGAGATGGGAGTCATAATTCGGTTTTAGTTATTGTTTTACCGTTTCGTCCAGCCATCGAAAAAACTCACTTTGCCAGACGATTGCATTTTGAGGTGACAGCACCCAGTGGTTTTCTTCTGGCAAGAAGAGCAATCGACTTTTAATACCTTGCTGTTGAGCTGCAGTGAATGCTTCCAGCGATTGCCCAATCGGCACGCGGTAGTCTTTTCCCCCTTGAATAATCAAGATTGGTGTATCCCACTGATCCACATAATTGACTGGGTTAAATTCATTGTATGTCTTTTGTGCGGCAGCATTGTCTTTTTCCCAATAAGGGCCGCCTGTGTCCCAATTCACAAAGAATAACTCCTCCGTGGTACCGTACATGCTCTGAAGGTTGAAGACTCCATCGTGAGCGATGAATGATTTAAACCTTCCCTCGTGAATACCAGCGAGGAAGAATGCAGAATAGCCCCCGTAGCTAGCGCCCACGCAGCCCAATCGGTCTTTGTCGACGTAGGATTCCTTGGCCACATCATCGATAGCAGATAGATAATCATCCATTACTTGGCCACCCCAGTCTTTTGAAATAGCCTCGTTCCACTCCACTCCATGTCCAGGCATTCCGCGACGGTTTGGCGCTACCACGATGTATCCTTGTGAAGCCATGATCTGGAAATTCCAGCGAAACGAATAGAATTGACTTAATGCAGACTGCGGTCCACCTTGAGTGTAGAGTAGCGTCGGGTATTTCTGAGTAGGATCGAAATCAGGCGGATAAATCACCCAAGTCGTCATTTCCTTGCCGTCGGTCGTGGCTACCATTCGCTTCTCTACTTTCGGTAGGCTCATGGTGGCGTATGTTCCCGTGTTGACTATCGTCAATGGGCGCATCTCTCCTTTTTTCAAACTCACCGCGAAGTATTCACGGGCGTGGTTCATATCGTTGCGTCCGCAAATCAATTCTTTGCCTACTTGACCAACCAAACTCGACATATCGAACTGACCTTCGGTAATCTGAGTAAGGGCTGTTTCGCCTTCTACTTTGGCGGGAACCGTCAATCGGAAAAGCTGAACCGTACCACCAGTGGCGGCGGTGAAATAGATTTCCTTTGAATCGTTGCTCCAGATGAACTCTCTTACCGTTCCATCCCAATATTCGGTGAGGTTTAGCGTCGTTCCATCGTACATCACTTTGATGTCGTTCTTATCGGCCTCGTAACCGTCGCGCTCCATGGAGAGGTAGGCCAACCTTCCGTCATTCGAAAAAACAGGATTCGTGTCATAGCCCTTGTTGGTTTCGGTGAGATTGGTCGTTTTGGCGGAAGCCAAGTCATATCGATAAAGATCAGTATTCGTGCTGTTTACGTACTCTGTTCCAAACAATTTTTTACAGACATAAACCACGGCACTTCCGTCAGCATTCCAGGTATAATCTTCGGGCCCGCCAAAAGGAACGGTCGGTGTATGGTAAGGCATTCCTTCTAGTAAATCGATGTTCTTCTCTGATTCCACATTCTTGATCATAACATGGTTGTACATTCCATAATCCCATTCATCCCAATGGCGAATATGGAGATCATCGTAAATCATGGCGTTGCTCTTGTCGAGCTTGGGGTAAAGGTCTGATGACTTTACATCTCTTATTTGAACCTTATCGTCTTGCAATAAAAATTTGCCATCACTCGAAAGATTTGAATCTCGCACCAACGATGCAGGATCAGCTATATCGGCGATTTCACCCGACTTAATATCAACTGCGTATGTCTCTGAATTATAAGTATTACCGTCCACATCGGGAATGGTAACGGAATAGACCAGGTATTTTCCATCTTCGGAGATTCCCTTTGCGCCTACTCTGCCGAGCTCCCAAAGTTTTTCTGACGTCATTACTTGAGCGGCTACCACAAATGGCAGGAGTAGTAAAATAAATAGTGCAGTCTTTTTCATGATTAGAGCCATTTTTTACGGTAAAAGAAATAGAGCATCAAACTTGCTATCGAAATAAGTAAAGCCCAAAAGATGGGGTATGAATATTTGTATCCCAACTCGGGAAAGTACTGAAAGTTTGTTCCATACACCCCTGACAAAAAACTCAAGGGAATAAATATTACCGAGAATATGGTCAACACTCGAATGGTATCATTCAATCGCTGGCTCATGGTATTGTGGTAAATGGATAAAATGTCATTGAGCAACTCCTTGTAAATCTCAATCGCCTCTGCAGCTTGGATGGTATGGTCTTGCAGATCTTTGATAAAGGGCATTGTCTTGGGATGAAGCAGCTTGGTTTCGCTTTTTTCGTACTGAAAAGCGATTTCAAGAACGGGTCTGACCGTTCTTCGCAGCGCATTCAACTCCTTTTTGAATGAGTTTATTTTTTGAAGATGCTCCTTGTCTATCTCAAGTAATAATTCTGCTTCGAGATTTTCAATCTCATTTCCAAAGTATTCAATGCTGACGATGTAGTTATCTACAATGGCATCTAGAATGGCAAAAGCTAGATAGTCGGCACCTCTTTCGCGTATTTTGGTGGTTTTCTTAATGATGCGCTGCCGAATGTTTTCAAGCACATCTCCCTCTACTTCTTGAAAGCAAAGCAGGTAGTTTTTACCTGCAACAATTGAAACTTGTTCTGTTTGTACAATGCCCTTCTTGGCATCTGTTGATAGCATTTTTAAGATGAAAGTATTGTGATCTTCAAATTCCTCGTACTTCGGTCGCTGATCGGTATTTAGGATGTCCTCCAACAATAGCGGGTGCATATTGAATTGATCGCCTAGTGTGCCTACTACCTCGGTATCGTGAAGACCGATAATATCAATCCATGTAAGGCTATCAATAGTCAGCAAGGCCGAAAGGTCGGATAAGTCGAGATCGGTATGTATGTCGCATTTGCCATGATTGTACTGCATGGCATGAATGGACACTTTCTCTGTTTTTTTATGACCTACAAAGATCAGCGAACCGGGCGCAGTTCCAATATTCTTCCCTTCGTGTTTTAGAAATTTAGCCATTGTTCTTCAACTTGACGTTCTGCGCAGGGATTGGTATCTCAATGCCCTCTTTGCGAAAGCGCTCTGATATAGATTTGTAAAGATCCGTTTTTAGCACGAATCCATTCATGTGGTCTTTGCTCCAAACTTGGGCTCTAAGTTCAAAATAGTATTCTCGCCATCCCATCACGCGCACGTCTACTTTCGGGTCTCCCAACTTCTTTTGCTGATCCGTTCTAGGATCAAAAAGTATGGGATGTTTTTCGGCCTCCTCTCGAATCAAAGCAATCACTCTATCCAAGTCTACCTCAAAGCCAACGTGAATGAATAGAAAATTCCCTACCTCCTCTTCCAAAATAGCTGAGTTGTGGATCACTTCAGAGTCGATCATGGAATTGGGAATGACGTACCGCTTGTTTTCAAAGTCTTTGATAACAGTATGCCGAAGGGTAATGTCCTCCACAATACCCAGCATGTCTTTGCTTACCTTGATCACATCACCCACCCGAAAGGGTTTAAAAGCAACTAAGAACACCCCAGATACAATGTTTGAAAAAGCCTTCTGTGAGGCAAAACCAATGATCGCTGCGACAATACCAGCTCCTGCAAACAGCGACAATCCCAATTCCTTTAGTTCTGGAATCGTGTAAAGAATAACGATGATCGCAGTAAGGATTATTAGCAGGCGCAGTGCATTTTTCAGAAATACATAATGAGTCGGGTCATTCCTCATTTGTCGAGAAGACTCATTAATAAATCGAGATAGAATAGCCCTTAAAATCCGATGAATTAAAAAAGATACAAGCAGGACAATGAAAATGAAAAGGGAGTAATCAGCGAACTTGACACCAATCAGGTCGAGCATTAGGTAGATTTAGTTGAATAAGTTAACAAAAGGGATTGTACTCCAAAATAAATGTGGGCCCTCGCATCTTCACTTCTGATTTGAAACTTTAATCGGCCTGCGAACCGTTTGATTTGGGAAAGAAACTTTCAATTCATAACTGCCCTCTGGCAAAGACGATACGTCGAGTGCCATTAAGTGGATTCCTTTCTCAATTTTCTGATCGAAAGCGGTAAACAACCGATCTCCCGATTCAGAATAAACCTCTGCTCTTACTGCTGATGCGTAAGGCATATCGAACTTTAAGGCTTCTTTCCCCGACAAGAACTCCTTGTCAAAATGAAAAAGATACGGGAATGGAACGTTGATGTCTTTTCGCCGAAGGTATTTCGTGAGCCATTTGTAAAAAACGACGACAAACAATACGATGGCCGATACGAGTAAAAACCGTTGAAGGGTCTCCATGAATGAACTACAGGGCGATTAAGCCCTCAATTTTATAGGATTCTTTGTAGCAACTGATTACCTCTTCGGCGCTAGTCATCACTTCGCGAGCAGTCACGCTGGTGTACTTCCCGTTTTTTGATTGCCTCAAACGTATCTCGGCAGTGTCCGCATTAAATAGCGCCTCCACCTGGGCTACCTTCTGATTTTCACTCGGCACGATAAATTTGAATAGGTACATACTCGGCCAGTCGTGGACTTGATCGAGCGCTATTTTGAGCTTTACGAGTTTTGGATCTTCCATTGAGCGCGAAGGTACGGAGGAGTTTTTAGAGGGCGGAGGTCAGAGGGCAGTTTTCAGTGCACAGAGGTTCTAATACTCAAAGCGCTGATAAACTATACAAAGGGTCACGGCTGTCATTTCGAGTGCCTTACCAACGGAAGGGTTTACCATGCTCGCCTGAGAAGTATCTGAGGTCAGCGGCGGCCCACTAATCCATATTCAATTATTAGAGCAAACACTTTAGACAGTGAAGTAAAAGCTTATTTTCTCTTATCTCTCACTTCTACACTCTAACGCTATCACCTCCGCGAACCTTTCTTAACTTCGAAAAATAATATTGAACGCATTAGACATTAGCGTGTACAGTAAAGAAAAAACCATGAGATCAGTATTGTTAGGCCTTCTATTTATCACGTCAATGGCCACCGCCCAAGATGCCGCCATTCCTTTCGAAATCGAACGTTTGCAGGATTATCCCAAAACTAATGCAGCGCTTAACGAAAGCCTAGCTGATATGACCGTGGGTGAGTTACTGCTAGCTTTTCATGCAGAATACAAGTCCATCAGAGCTGACAAGCCTTCTGAATATTTTCCCAAATTGTCGGATTTGCAAAAAGAAATTAAGACTCTGATCAAATCCAACCACCCGAGTCATCCAGCAAACTCATTGGTGAGGTTTCTTGAAGAAGGCTGCAACAAAGAAAATTTGAAAAGTCTCCTATTTCATCCTGCAGAAATAAAGGTGCTTCTACCTTACCAATTTATAGCCGCATTTGCCCTTGAGGACACCAAAAAGGAACAAGTCTATATCGAAGCTATGCTGAGAGAAGGAATGCTGTCAGATGTTTTGAAAGATTGGGGAGTAACCGTTTTACGGTCAGCTTCAGGCTTTGAGTCCATAATGACCAATGGAATGCAAGATCTCTTGGCGGTGAGATACGCTCAGCTGATCAAAAGCATGAACCCTGACATTATGGTAGCGAACAAATTTGTCCAAAAATGTGCCTTGTCCGATGAGGCGTCTTCTTTTGGGGACATGTGGTTTGCTCCTACTTTGGAAAAAAACATGCTCGATCCTTTCTCTTCTAGGCTTAAAATAGTTGGGATAGGGTTTGCATTTCTGTTGCCCGCCGACGGTGACCGTATGAAAACAATAGCCAGGGCTATACCAGAGTCTAGCTCTCAAACTCCTGCCGATCGTGGTTTAGTAAGCAGCTATAGCTATTTGCAAAAAGGATTGGCGGAAGCTGGAAACCAAATAGAAGCCGAGGAGCTGAAAGAGCACATCGATAAAGAAGGCTTATAGCCTATGGATAAAGGCGATTTGACTGACGAAGCATTAATGATTCGCGCGGCGAAAGGAGATCGACGTGCATTCGAAGGGATTTACGATCGCTACGCAGGTAGGCTGTACAATTACTTCTTGAAGATGCTCTATCAAGATGAGGAGTTGGCCAAAGACCAAACCCAAGAACTCTTTATGAAACTGGTCGAGAAAGGACATCAATACGATGGAACAAGAGCATTTAAGACCTATGTATTCAGTATAGCCAACAATATGTGCAAGAATATATACCGAAGCGAAGAAGTAAAAAAACGGGCCAATACCGAATTGAAAATAGAGTCTGAATTAGCCGAACCTGAAAAGGTGGAAAGTATCGATCGAAAAGCTTTTAAAACAGCACTCTCAGAGGAGTTAGAGAAGTTCGACTCTGACCGGCGAAGCATTTTCATCTTGCGCTTCAAGCATCAACTGAGTATCAAAGAAATCTCTGAAACCACGGGCGTGGCTGAGGGAACGGTAAAGTCGAAGCTGTTCTACACCTTGAAAAAACTTTCGACCCAACTGGTTTCATTTAACCCGAAGTGATGAACGAAAACGAAGAAAAGATATACGACCTGATTGGCTCGAAGTCCTTCGCAGAACTGACTGAGGATGAAAAGACTTTGGTTTTGGAATCGCTGGGCTCTGAGGAGCTTTACGAAAAGATGCGCGAGGCCAATTTGGCTGCTGAAGAAGTACTGTCAGAAAATGCGCCACCACCACCCGAAATGAAGGATGCTGTAATGACCGCTTTCGATGAGAAGGACGAGAAGCGTGGAATTGTTTGGTGGAAGGTTGCGGCGGCTATTGCCGTTCTGGTTGTTGGCGCTTTTGTTTTCTGGCCTTCTGGCAATTTAGACCGAGAACCGATAGCTGAAAATGTAGAGAGAAAGGACAGCACAAATAATAAAGAGCAATCCCCTGAGGAAAAACAAGAAACACAAGAACCAGAAGGAGAAGCAGTAGTTGAGGCCTTTAAGGGTGAGAATGAAGTTCTAGGTGAGGAAGCTGGTAATGCAATTAAAGCTTCAGATGAAGTTGTTAGAAATACTGATAATATGTTAATTGCGGAAAATAAGTCAGCACCTATTGATGAGGAAATAATGGAAGAAGACCATACTTTCGCCGATGAAGCTCCAGAGTCTGATAACCCTACTGCGCCCGAAATGGAGATAGAAATTGCTGAAGATTTCGAAGGAACAGCTGAGGCCAAAAAAGATGTCCAAACCAAACCTGCTCGAGCTCAAGATCTTTCCGCCGACGATGCGGATTCTCAAACTATTAATGAATTTTCAATGTCAAACATGAAAGTTGAATCTGCGCGATCTACCACAAGGATGCAGTCTGACTTCAATTCGGAAGGAGCCTTATATGAAGGAATCTCTTTAAAAGACATTGGCGGCTATAAAAGCAAAGCCTACGTGGCCTATTAAGCACATGCAACAATCAAAGCCTTCGCGAGTTAATACGCTCGAACTTGAACCATGAAGAATTACTTACCCCTTATCATCTTCATCGCCATTCTCATGGTGATCGATCTTTACGCATTCAAATCAGTGCGCCTTATCTCGTCCGAATGGACAAAACCTATTTGGAGGAACGGTGCTCAAATCGCCTACTGGATTATCTCCATCACAGCATACGGGGTGCTGATTTACGCCGTAACGACCTACCGAGAGGCGCAGGCCCGAATGGAATACTACTTCTTCTTTATGGGATTTGGGTTGCTGATGCTGATTTTCATGCCAAAGCTTATTGCAGCATTGTTTCACCTCACGGATGATATCCTTCACATATTTAGAAGAATAACGGCCTATTTCGTCCGCAGCTTTGTGCCAACCGAAACAGCGGCGTCTTCCACTTCAAGCATCAACCGTTGGCAATTTATCTCTAGAATTGGTTGGGCTCTTGCGGCTATTCCATTTTTCAGCATCCTCTACGGTATTGGCCGCGGGCGCTATCGTTTCCGCACCGAGAAGGTGAACCTTGCTTTTGATCACCTACCAAAATCATTTGAAGGATTCAAGATCGTTCATATCTCCGACATTCACATCGGGAGCTTTTTCAATAATTACGATGCCGTGCAGCGCGGTGTTGACATGGTAAATGCCTTGGAACCCGATCTCATTCTTTTCACTGGTGATATGGTAAACAACTACGCTGATGAAGTGAAAGGCTGGGAAAATGTTCTTGGTGGGCTTAAAGCCAAACACGGAAAGTACAGCATATTCGGAAATCACGACTACGGCGACTACGTTCAATGGGAAAGCGAAGTAGAGAAGAAAGCCAACTTGGATAAACTAGGGGATTACCATCAAAAAATGGGCTTTAATCTGCTCACCAACGAATGGACTGAGCTCAAATCGAACAGTGGAGAGGTCATCGAAATCATCGGGATGGAAAACTGGGGGCTCGGCGGATTTAGCAAATACGGTGATTTAGCGAAATCCACTGCTGGAACTGACCCGAAACGATTCCAAATCTTGATGTCTCACGACCCATCTCATTGGGATGCAGAGGTAATGAAGAAGACCGATATCGATCTAACTCTCGCCGGACATACCCACGGAATGCAGTTTGGGATAGAAATACCAGGATGGATCAAGTGGAGCCCAGTGAAGTACCGCTATCCGCGTTGGGGCGGACTTTACACCGAAGGGAAGCAGCATTTATATGTGAACAGAGGGTTTGGTTATCTCGGATTTCCAGGAAGGATCGGAATGCCTCCAGAGATTACCTTGATTGAACTGAATTCATAGAGGAATGATCAATTAGGAATAATTGTGTTGAGGATTAAGCAATATACCGGTATCAGCTATTAGACATCTTTCTGAATACTTCACACCTTCAATTAGGAATAGTCGCTGAAAAGAGCTTTCGGCTATGAATTTCTCAGCGAACTCCACGCCTTCTCCCCGACTCTGCGCCACACTTTATCAAAGCGGAAAAACATCGGCCACAGCCAATAAAGCCTGATTGACTTTATCCTGTTCGACTCCAGTCTCCACTCCTCTTTCTTCGAAATAGCCGAGCATCTTTTCGGTGGGCATATTTCCCGTAAGGTCATCCTTGGCCATCGGGCATCCGCCAAAACCTTTTAAGGCTCCATCGAATCGGCGGCAGCCAGCTTGGTAAGCAGCATCTACCTTCTCGCGCCACGTATCGGGAGTGGTGTGGAGATGTGCTCCAAAATTGACACCAGGTAAGGCAGGGATTAATCCATTGAACAGTCGATCAATGCTTCCTCGGCTTGATGTGCCGATCGTATCGCTCAAAGCCAATGTCTTAATTCCGAATTCGCGGTGAAGTCGCTCCGCCCATTTAATAACGTTGTCAGGATTCCACTCTTCGCCGTAAGGATTGCCAAAAGCCATGGAAAGGTAAACCACCAAATCCTTGTTTGCTTTATCAGCAATGGCTTTGATTTCCTCCAATACGGTTAATGATTCCTCTAACGTAGTGTTGGTGTTGCGCTTTTGGAACTCTTCAGAAACGGAGAAGGGATAACCCAAATAATTGATTTCTTCGAAGTGAGCGGCATCCTGGGCCCCACGCTTGTTGGCGATAATGGCAAGGAGTTTTGTTTTGTCATTGAGCTTGAGCCCCTTGAGTACCTCTGCCGTATCGGCCATTTGTGGAATCGCTTTGGGACTTACAAACGAGCCGAAGTCGATGGTGTGGAATCCAGCCTCGATAAGTAGGTTGATGTAATCGATCTTCTTTTGGGTTGGAATAAATTCCTTAATGCCCTGCATCGCATCACGCGGACATTCAATTAGCTCGAGCATCTTCGATGATTTTTTTGTTGATTTTCTTCACTAATGAAGGGCCTTCATAAACGAACCCTGTGTAGAGCTGAACCAGAGAGGCACCCGCTTCGAGCTTTTCCATGGCATCCTCAGCACTATGAATCCCTCCCACTCCAACGATTGGGATAGAACCGTTTGACTTTTGATGAATGTAGCGAATCACTTCAGTCGAGCGGCTGCTTAAAGGCTTTCCGCTAAGGCCGCCAGCACCCATTTCAGCAACATCAACTTCAGGAGTATGCAATCCCGATCGGTCGATGGTAGTGTTGGTAGCGATTATTCCGTCCACCTTAGTTTCTATGACGATTTCTACAATATCGTCTAGCTGAGAATCGGTCAGATCAGGAGCGATCTTCAAGAGAATGGGTTTATTGACAGGCTTCTTGGCGGCTTCCTCTTTGAGTGCTCTGAGCAATTTGGTCAGTGGCTCTTTCTCTTGGAGCTCACGCAAGCCTGGCGTATTTGGTGAGGAAACGTTTACCGTAAAGTAATCTACTACATCGTAAAGCTCATTCAGAAGGATCAAGTAGTCGTCAATGGCATTTTCATTTGGGGTGAGCTTATTCTTACCAATATTTCCACCAATAATTACTGAACTGTAGCGGGTTTTGAGCCTTCGCGCGATCTTCTTAGCCCCATCGTTATTGAAGCCCATACGGTTGATCAAACCTTCATCTTCGGGCAATCGAAACAACCGTGGTTTGTCATTTCCTGCCTGAGGCTTTGGAGTGACCGTGCCTATTTCCACAAAGCCAAATCCCATAAACGAGAACTCATTAAAGAGCTTGGCATTCTTGTCGAAACCCGCGGCTAGCCCGACAGGATTTTTGAACTTGATTCCAAATACTTCCCGCTCTAGCGAAGGATGATTGACATTGTAAGCGCCGTAAAACAAGCTCTTAACAAGCGGCAGCTGAAAGATCACTTTCAAAAAGCCAAAGGAAAAGTTGTGGGCTTGCTCGGCACTGAGCTTAAAAAGGGTCTTTCGAAGAATGGTTTTGTACATCGCGGCAAAAGTACGGTGTAAATTTTCAATACCAACTGCCAGGATTTATGAGCTCCAAAATTTATAATTCAGTCCTGACATTCGCTTCAGACCTGATTAACGTTTATAACACGAACGGATTCCGCTTTTGGATTTAAGTCTATCACTCAATAAGCACACTCTATCATAAAAATGTAGCCTTTCGAGGAACTAAAGCTAAATTTGACTGTTCTTGTACAAACCTAAAAAACAACGATAATGTCATTTCAATTACCAGATTTACCGTACGCTTTTGACGCATTAGAGCCGCACATCGATGCGCGCACTATGGAAATCCATCACGACAAGCATCACGCAGGATATACGTCTAAACTCAACGCAGCATTAGAAGGAACGGAGAATGCTGACAAAAGCATCGAAGAGCTTCTAGCCAATGTAGATAGCCTCGGAGCTGGAATCAGAAACAACGGAGGTGGCTTTTACAATCATTCACTTTTCTGGAAAGTATTGGGCCCTGACGGCGGAGGAAACCCATCGGGCTCTTTGGCTTCAGCAATTGATTCTGACCTTGGCGGAGTGGACAAACTCAAGGATGCATTCAACAACGCCGCAGCCACTCAATTCGGTTCAGGTTGGGCTTGGGTAATAGTTGGTGCCAATGGAAAGCTACACGTTACTAGCACTCCTAACCAAGACAATAACTTGATGCCAGGGGCAGGTGCTATGGGAACGCCTATTCTAGGACTTGATGTTTGGGAGCATGCATATTACCTCAATTACCAGAATCGACGTCCCGATTACATTTCAGCTTTTTGGAACGTAATCAACTGGAAACAAGTTGCTGAGAATTACGATGCACTAAAAGGATAATTAAAATACCGCAAACAAGAAGTCGTCCTCTCCTTTTTGGAAGGGCGGCTTTTTTATTTGGTTTAAATTAGCAGCATGGCCTCAACAAAGGAAGTAAACATCAGAAATAAGAAAGCGAACTATGAATACGAACTCATCGACAAGTACGATGCAGGTATTCAGCTGACTGGCCCCGAAATAAAGAGCGTTCGTAGCAGCAAAGCCAGCATTTCTGAGGCCTATTGCTTTTTACGAAAACACGAATTGTGGATCAAGTCTATGCACATTTCACCCTACGAGCCAGCCAGCTACAACAATCCCATCTCTCCTACCCGCGATAGAAAGCTCTTGCTTAACAAGAAAGAAATCGAAAAACTGGAGAAAGCGATGAAAAACAAAGGACTCACGATAGTCCCTTTGAAAGTTTTCATTGCTAGTTCAGGATATGCCAAAGTGAAGATTTCGTTGGCAAGAGGTAAGAAGCAACACGATAAGCGACACGACCTTAAAGACAAGCAGGATAAGCGGGCTATGGATCGTGCCATGAAGGTCTAATTAGTGTCTGTCCAGATAGTCCGTTATCGGCGTTACACTTGTTTTAAAAACAGTCATTGACCAGGGTCAACTCCTATATTTTTAAACCAGCGTGCGCCTTGCTACCGAACTATCTGGCTCAGCCACAAGAGTGTATTGACAGACTCTAATTAGTGTCTGTCCATAGGGTTCAGCGACTCGATTCTAAACACATTCTATTTGCGCCCTCAGGGTATAACTTTGGTTTCTGAGGTTAATGACGCCATTCTTTTCTAAGAAGTTATTCTGCGTTTTACGACGTATTATCGGCTCTCAGAAACACGTCACTCACCTTCGCTTAGTTCCCAGTCAGTCTTTTCAATCTGACACACTCCTTTTGAACTAGTTCAGCTTTTTCGGCCTCAGTCGCATTCCAGTATTCGATGAAAATCGGCGCCTCAGTGAGCTTGACATGAACTTCACTTTCTGGTATAATGCAGAATGCTTGAAAGGAATTGGCATAGCCTTTAAACAACTGAATCCATGATTGAAAAGAACTTTTAGCTATAGCGGAACTTGAAGTATTGGCCAATTGTAGTTTTAACCCTATTTCAGCTTTATTATATGCCTCAATTACCTCCTGATGGTTCTTGGCCAAGCTAAAGTCGAATTGGATCGGGTCGCTATTTTTTACCTCCTCGAGCCCTAATGCTTTTGCCGCAAGGCTAATGGCTTCAAGTTTTTTAATTCGTGCCTCTGCAAGTTTGGGTATGAAAACCCGGCGCATAAAAAAGGAAGCCTGTTCGAAAACGGCTTCCTCATATGCTTCTATAATATCTTCTAAATCTGTGGTTGGATTCACACCCAATGCCAATCGAGCTTCGCCCTCTGTCATTCTTTGATTAAGCGCTTTGTGATGGACGAATCATTTACTCTAACCTCCATCAAGTAAACTCCTTGGTTCAGGCCGTTGATATCGATTTTCAACTTATTTGAAGAATTGTCAAATTCGCCTTCAAATACAGTTTGACCAATAATGTTGATGAGCTTGATCTGAACAGAATTGCTGTTGATGTCGTTTAATTGGACAAACACCTGGTCTTTAGAGGGTACAGGGTATAGAACGATGTCTTTTTCGTTTAATTTAATTCCTGCACTGAGATTGTACAGATATGAGAACTCTGCTATAAAGCCATCTTCAAATCCTTCAGCTGCTATGGTCTCTCCGCCTTCTACTAAACCTAAGGATGAGCTAAACTGACCAACAATGAGGAGTCCATCAGAACCTCCAAAAAAAGCGTCGTTGGCTTTTTCTCCACCTGATCCACCAAAAGTTTCTGCCTCGATAAAATCTCCGGAACTGGCTTCATAAACTGACACGAAAACATCAGATGCTCCGTTTGATGGAACTTGAGTCGTGAAATCGCCTGGAACAAACGTTGCCAACACATCAAAAGAACCTGCCATAAAGACGATACCATTGCTCTCGTGAACGCCTGCACAATAATCGGCCGTAGAGCTTGACTCTACATACTTGACCCAAGTCAAGCTGCCATCTGCCGACGAATGCTTGTATAAAAAAGGATCGGCGAAGAGTGGAAA
>Ga0222668_1000624_pt1 | contig 20571 bp, 11 predicted proteins | sample AntAcemetagen728_FD_179823 | JGI IMG/M metagenome (GOLD analysis project Ga0222668, IMG submission 179823) | Saline water microbial communities from Ace Lake, Antarctica - #728 | ecosystem: Environmental > Aquatic > Non-marine Saline and Alkaline > Saline | place: Antarctica: Ace Lake... | reverse complement strand
GAGCGGGGACGATCATGCCCCCATTTTTCTCAATTCAAAGCAGCCATGACTTCACCCCAGCTTTCAGCGGAAATCCACCGTCGTGCCGCCCAATTCCTCCCCCAACGATCTCTCCAAGTTGATTTCTATCGCATCCGGCAACGCTTGGCGATTTCTCTGCCTCTCAGCGGGCATCCGACGAATTTATCCTCGGTGCGCGGGTTTCCCGGATACCCGTATGCCGTTTGGGTGTTGTGGGCGCTGGAGGAACGCATTCTTTCCCTGGGATGGGAAGTGGAACTGAACGGTTCTTCGGAGTCGCGCGCCGCTGTCGAGCGGGATCTGATGGGCCTTTGCCATTGGAAATTTCTACCTGAAAATGTTCCCAGCCTCTGGTCGTCCCACTTAGTAAGAATTCTGATCGCGGCACGGAATTGGAATTGGCCGGATCGCAAACTCCGCGAAGCCCTGCAAGCGACCCTGATCCGACTGGTGGAGCATTTCGCGGAAGCGGGGACGCCGCAGGAACCTCCGAACCACATTCAATTCGCCAATATTCCGGTCATCGTTAATTTGGGTTGGGCGATCGGAGCCGCTGAAGTGGCGCATGCCAGCACCAGGATCGCAAGAGACCATCTTATGGCCAAACTCCGAGTCTGGCTTGATCAGGGAGTGGCGGGCCATTGCGAAGGGGCCTGCTACGATGGCTATGTGGCGGATTTTTTGATGGATTTCACCCGGCAGGACTCCGACGCGCCCGACCGAAAGGCCCTTCTTGACCACCCCCGGCTGAGGCAGATCCTAGAGGAGATCGGTGGATTGGGGGCGCCGGGCCACCCGGAGAATCTGGCTCTGATTGGTGATGTCGAGCCGACGCGGATGCTTTTTCACTATTCCTTTGCGGCCAAGTTTCTCCGCAGCCTGCCGGAGCCAGTTCCCCTTGTCGCCCCCCGTCGGCTTTTGCGGATCATTCGGTGTGATGGACTCCCCCACCTGCCGACCAATGGCCGGTTTTCGCCTGTGGTCAGGGTTTCCGCAGCCGAACCCGAAGATGCCCACTACGCCTTGGTCTGGAATCTTCGGCCCAAGCGGCTGCGGGCCAAGGCGGTTGTGGCCTGGAGCAATTCCGCTATGGGCCACCTGCACTGCGATTCCGGCCATCTGGTCGTGGCGGCAGGTGGACATTGGATAATCACCGATCCTGGCTATCAGCAGTATCTGCAAACTTCCGAACGAAAATTTACTCTCGGAACCTCGGCTCACAATATCCCGGTGATAAACGGTTGCCAGGCATCAAAAAAACCGACGACTCGCGCCACTTCATCCCGTGGCCAAGAAACCCATTTCGATTTGACTGCGACCTATCCGATCGAGGCGGGGGTGCAGTCCGTCCGACGGAGCCTCCGCGTGGAGGGTTCCCGGATCATGATCCGGGACCAAATCACGGCGGAGACTCTTAGCACTCTCGACTACTCTTGGCACGCCCATCCGGATGCCTTTCTCCGGGTGGAAGATGGCCGGGGGGTCATCGTCTTGGGCAATCAGGAACTGGTGATTCGCTGCAAAAAGTGGCCGCTGATTTCCTGCGACATTTGTCGGTTGCGGGGCTCGCGAGGATCGCTCACTTTTCGAAAGACGCTCACTTTTCCGGTCGGGACGCGGGCCGCCGAAGTGGAGTGGGAGTTCATGGTGGGCAGCGAAGTGGGCCGGAAATACTGATACCGTGGTCAATTCCGTGGTCTCTCCATTTTGCCTCCAATTTTGCCTTTCATTAGTGGTTAAATTTTTCTTCTTTTAAAGGTGAAGGAACCACGAATGAAAGGCAAAATAGAGAGCGGATTCGGGCCGATCTGTGGAATCTCTGGATGTCGATGGCATCCCCATGCTCCTGGGGGACGGAGTGATGTTCAGGGATTGAGAATCGTGGCGGTCGGTTCCGGTTTGCCGGCGACCGAGCTTCCCTTCTCGTTGCCATCGAAAAGAAAGAGTGCGGTTGTACTTGGATCCACCTCAAGTGTCGCTGCGGTTTGTGGATCGAAGTTTTCCGTGTAGCGCGGAACTTTTGAAAACCGAAGTCCGGCGAGGACGGCATCCAGATCGCTGCGGCCTTTTTGGCCGCCACCAAAGAGGAGTTCTTCGGCGGCTTTGGCCGGAGTGAATCCCGCTTCTGAAGTGGACATTCCGGCGCCGCGGGGTCCATAGCGTTGTTGGCGGCCGTTCACGTAGATTTCCAGAGTGAAGTTGCCATTATCTTCCTTCCACTGAAGGGCGACATGAGTCCAGCGGCCAGTTTTGAGGATTGCACCGGCACTGATTTCCGCGCTGGCTTTGGCTGCGTCGGCGAGGGGCTTCCTGGGGTCGAGTTGTTTGCCTTCCACCGTGGCGGTGGTGGACATTTCCCCATAACGATGAAGGAGCAGATTCCAGGTGCCGCCATCCATGAGGATGCGGGCTTTCCCGGATTCAGCGAGTTGATCGACGCTGTTCCAATAGGGCATGACCCAAAACTCCAGGGTTCCGGCCTGGGGGGAAATCAACTCCGAAGGCGCGGAGGCAATCGACAATCGGCGTTTACCGGTGAGGACGACCCCATGGGTGGGTTCTCCGGGTTGGCCTTCGAAGCTGGCATAGAGATCCTGTCCCGCTGCGGGCATGTCGGAATGTGGGGAGGAAACCGGAAGCAATTTCGCCAGAACCCCTGCATCCACCTCGGGCAGAAAAAACCGCTCCGGGTCTCCATAGGCCAGGAAGGGGGGCACACCCCGGAGGGTGACAAAGGTCAGGCCCGGTGTGCCCACCGCCCAGAGCCGTCCGCGATCTTCCTCAGCCACTTCGATGACTTTGCTCTGCCCGTCCGTTCCTGGCAGGGCAACAGTTTCGCCATTGGGCCGGATGAATTCCACCGAGCCCACCGAGGAAATCTCGAACTGGGTGGTGCCTTCCGGAACCATGAAGTACACCGGCTCCCGGTGATCAAGTTCCGACGGCATGACCCGCTTTGGCCATTGCCGGTTGCCGCTGCCGTCGGTTCCCAGCAAGTAGGTTTCGGGCGCGTAGAGAACGATCTTTTTGGCATTGGTCCAGGTGACTTCCCACATGGCGCCGCCGTATCCGGAATCGACCAGATAGGTTCCGGCCGGAAGAGAGGCCGGCAGGGTGATTTTCCAGCGGGTGGCAGCTTTCTCGAGAGTATTAAGTTGGTCCAGAAAGGGTTCCATGGTGACCCCCTCCACCTTTTCACCTTTGGCATTGAAAATCGCCGGGCTGAGTGCGTGGATGCTGCGGACATCCAGAACGATCTCTTCTCCGGCCGGCTTCTCGAATGCGGCCAGCACCCGGTCGCCCCATCCGCCCTGGCGGACGAAAGGGGTCAGTTCGACCTTTTTCCCGGTCTCTTTTTCGTAGCGGCTGATGGCGTCCATGGCAAAGGCGATTCCGCCCAGAGGATAAACGTTGCTGGAGGCGGAGACAGCGAGTCCACGGATGGGGTCCCAGTCTTTTCCGTCGGCCGTCCGGAAATTCGACAGGGTCAGTTTCATGTCGCGGAGCATCGCCCGGAGGATGACGGGATCCTTGGTCAGATCATAGGCGGTGGCGAATAACTCGCCTTCCACTTCGTAATAGCGCATGGGCATGTAGCCCACCGAGGTCGTCGCCCAGGTCGTCGCCCCGCGGATGAGAGATTGCGCCGCGAGCGGATCCTTGGTCGCCTCATAGGCCCGCTGGATCGATCCGGCCTTGACCCCGTATTTTGCCAAGCCGGTGCCTTCCACCTCCCGGGCCACGCCTTGGGGGGCTTTCAGATCGACCACATATTTCACCTGCTCCGCCACGATAGGTTTCATCTCCGGGTCGCCGGTCTCCTGATAAACTGTGGCCAGGTTTTTGAGGATGGCAAAGGGCCGGGAACTCCGCAGGGGACCCAGCTGATTGGCATCCCAAACTTTCTTCACCACGGCGTGGTAGCTCTCAATCATTTCCCGGGCCGGACGGTGATCGGTCAGGTAATACCAATAGGCGAGCGCCCGCAGGTCGGTTCCAGACTGGTGGTGCAACCCGCTGCGCCCTCCCCAGGTGACCGGACTGTTGGAGGCGGTGTAGGTGCCTTTGACTCTGTGGGGAAAGCGCTCGTAGTGGTCGAGGTCAAAAGGCTCGCCGGGCACCAGCGCATCCCAATGGGCCATGTTGAGGTCGAGCCGTTCGCGGGTCGTTTCCTCGGCGGCGTCAAAATATTTCCGCTGTCCGGTGCGGGCAAACATCCGCCAGAGATGGGCATAAGTGCCGTAGTCCAAGGCGGAGGAGTAGCGGTCCACATAGGCATGCCATTTTCCCTCCAGCGGCCCCTTGGTGGCCTGGCGGTACCAGACATGGGGCCAATTGCCGAATTCAAGAAAACCGTAGTCGCCCCACTGGCGCCAAATGTCCATGTGTTGATCAAACCATTCGGCAGCAAAGGTCTCCTCTTCTGGAAACTCTTCCGGGGAGTAGGGCGCAAAGCGGCCCATGGCCTCGGAAAAACGCAGCCAGGCGGGATCCACCAGGGAGACGGTGGGCGTTTGGGTGCGGCTGGCCACTCCGGCCATGACCTGCGGGTCGGGGGCAGCAGACAGCGCGATGACAAAATCGTGACTGCGGGCCAGACCCATCGCGTTCACATCCATTTTTTCGATGCGGGCCATAAGGGATTTGGAGCCGTAGTTTTCATTATACCATTCGTTGGGCCAATTCTCCCGGATCGAGGCGGTGCGCAGATCGAGGACGGAGCCGCCTCTTGCCGACCAGAGATGGAGCGTTATTGCTTCATGAGTGGTGCTCAGCTCCTTGGGAAAGGTTTGCCAGAAGTTGCGCAGCGCGATCCCCACCCCGCTGTGGGCGTTTCCGGCCAGGATCCAATTTCCGGCCAGGGCACCTTGGGCTACAACCTCTTCCTCACCGGCCGCGTTGAGCGTTCCAATTTGGAAGTGACAATCTTTGACCGGATCCATCCGCGACATATAAAAAGCCTTTTCCTGAAAGAGGTAGGCCTCCTTCAGCGTCGGAGGTAAGCCGACTTTGACCGGATCGGCATCCGCTTTTTCGCTCGCAGAGAAAAAAACCGTCTCGGGCCGGCCCGCCTTAGCGTAGTGCAAGCGCAGTCCGTAGTCGGTAAACCAAACCTTGTTGGTGTCCTCGCTGAAAATGAAGCTGTGCGCGACCTTCACCCCGGCTCCGGACTCGAAAATCAATCGGGTGATGTGGCGGGCAATCTTCACCCCGGCCTCGGTGACATACCAACCCTCCCGCCGAAAAACCGCCCGCAGAACCGGAGCCCCTTCAGGACGCTCCTCCGCGCTGGTCTCATAGCGCAATTGCCCATCATCCGTGTCCCCGCCAATGGTGGCGAGGGTGCCGTCCTGGTCGATGGCGTAAAGATCGTCGCCGGTCGTATTTTCTAGCAGGAGTTCCTCGGACGTGAAGGTGCCGTCTCCATTCCGGTCCAGATAAGCCTGTCCGATCAATGCGCCCACTTTGGGAAGAATGAATTTTGTCGTACCGGCCACCACCACAAAGACGTTGGCCTCTTCAGTGACCTCCACGCCGGGGACCACCGGCCCAATTTTCGCGGTGGCGGGGACCGCAAAATATTTCTGCGAGGGATCGCCCTGAAATTCGACCCCCAACCAGCGGATGGCGTCCGACTCCGGCCACCGGGCCATGATCCGTGAAGAGCTGGGGACCTCCTGGCCTTTGCCATCCATGATCGCCACCGGACCCACTTTCCAAGTTTCTGGAAAGGGGATTCCACAGTAAAGAGTGGCTGTCGTTGACTGGTCGGCGCCGCTGCTCCGAATCGGGATGCGAAAAACAGTGGCGGTGGCGGTTGAAAAATCTTCCTTGCCGGAACCTTCCGCCCGAGCGGCGGAATAATCGCCTCCAAAACAAAGAATCATGACTGCGAGAATAAAGAAACGGGAACGACCGAGGAGCATCGACATAGAGATACCACATAATACCACGCGAGAACGGCGGACAAGAAATTTCGGTTTTGGAAATCAGAGGCGGGCGTGTCTTCGAAGGTTGCCAAAGCCGCAGCGCCGGAGACGCCCTCCATCCTTCCAAGCCCCATTTTGGGCAACGACAGAGCGTTGCCCTCCACTCGCGACGGGCTCACTCCTCGACATCTCTGACAGGAATTGCCACTTCCGGAGATGCACCCATTCGGAGAGAAAACGAAATTCCAAAAATTCCTTGCTCAGGAGCTCTGCAAAGTGGTATTTTGTGGTTCCTAATTAACGGAAGCCGTTTTAACCCTTAAATTCCTCGTTCTCCCCTGTACCCATTCTGAAGTTTATGTATATGTTCCGTTCCCCACTCCGTCCGAGCCGGTATCCTCAATTATTCGCTGGAATTTTGTTCGTCGTTTACGCGGCGACCGGGCTCCTCAAAGCGGAAGTGGCCATTGAGGGGCCGGTCGGATTCGTCGGGGACGGGTACGGCAGACACGAAGTCGAATATTTGACGAAGCGAGTTGCCCCCGAGGTAGCTGGACTCAGCTTCGAGGACTGCGGAACCGAGCTCGCGGCAAAGGATTTTGCCAATTTTCGCATGGTGGTGATCGCCGGTCTGGGAGAACAAACCTATTCCGAAGAAGACTCCCAAATTGTTGAGGACTACATCCGCAAAGGTGGGCGGCTGGTTTTGGTTCAGCAGACGCCCAAGGGATTCTTAGCCACCGATGGAGGTGGCGCCGGAAATTTCAACTTCTTGTTTGGCCGAAGCAGCTTTTTTCGGGACGGTTCCGATTGCACGATTTACGAGCCGGAAAACCCTCTCTTGGCCGGGGCCTTTGCCGAAGAAGCCCAGCCCTTCTGGCTCAATGCGACGGTGATGTTGAGGGGGCTGGATTGGGAAAACCTCATCGGCAACGATGACAATGTCCTGGTGGGACGACTCCGCTTCGGAAAAGGGGAGGTCTATTACATGGGACATGAAACCTTCCGTCTGGCCGTGACCGCGAAAAAGGAGGGTCAGGAGCCTGCCCTTTTGGGGTGGATTCAGATTTGGAAAAATATTCTCAGCAGGCCGGAGCCTGAGTCCAAGTAAGCGCTCATCTACAACTTTCTCCAAACCCACCTGAAAAATTCCTTTGTCTTTCCATGAAAAACCTCCTTATTGCGTGCCTCGGCACCGTCTCGCTGATGTCTCCATCTCTCGCCCGTGAGATCCTCGTGGATTCCTCCCAAAAACTAAAAGATTCCCAGCCAACCATCCAAGCGGCCATCGATGTGGCCGAACCTGGTGACACGGTTGAGATTTCCGGGGGCGTGTACTTCGAGCAAGTGCTAATCACGAAGAGCGGCGAGCCGGGTCGCCCCATCACCGTTCAAGGCGCTCCCAATGAGTTGGTTCTTATTAACGCAGGAAAACAATTGGAAGCCACCTGGCAACCCGTTCCGGAAATGCCGGAAGTTTTTGTGACCTCGGTGCCGGAAGATTTACTGACGGACAAGTCCGGGCTCTGGGAAACGCCTTCCCGCCTTCGTTTAGCCAAGATGAGCAGCGTAGCTCAGGTCGCCGCCAGGTTGGGGTCTTGGTACCTCGACTCCGCAGCCGGAAAGCTCTATCTGCGCAGCAGTGGGATGGCCCCCGCCAACCAATTGATCTACTGGATCGAGTCCCCGGACAAATCCGCCGTGACGGTGGAAGGTGCTCATATCGTGATCCGCAATCTGCAAGCCACTTTGGGCCAAAACGGCATTCTGGTGGTTGGCAAAAAAATATCCCATGTGGTCGTGGAGGGGTGCCGGGCTTTCTGTAACTCGTGGGCAGGCATCCATGTCACCGGCGACGATCATGTGATCCGCCACAACGAGGCCTTCGAGAACAACACTTATGGCATTCAATTGCGCTTTGGGGTCAACCGGGTTCACGTCCTCAATAACATTTGTCTCTACAATGGACCCAACAATGGAGAGGTCTCCGGAAGCTCTGTCCCTACCGATTTGGGAATTTACAGCCAGGGCGGATACAATTTGTTCGAAGGAAACTTGGCCGAGGGCGCCCATGAAGATGTCTATCGCAACAAAACGGGCCATGGGGCCAATGCGACCAATGTTCTGCGCAACAATGTCATCAAGGGGAACCAAACCCCCAGCACCTATGGGGTCTATGACAATACCCTTTTAGTCAGTGGCCTTGGCATGCGCGCCGGGATGTATCGCAACGGAGGCCCCCCCGGGCCCATGCGTTCTTGGGAAAACGTTGATCCCACCGGCATCCAGCGCGCCTCGAATTTGATCTATCCCCTCGCTCAGGATCAAGACCCTCATTTTTCCGATCCCAGCTACCGGGACTATCGCCTCCAGACCGACAGCCCTTACTTGGGGCGAGGTGCCTATCCAGGACGAGAACCCGTCTATTATGTGGATCCGAAAAACGGCTCCGATAAGAATACTGGTCTCAGCTTAGCTGAGTCCCTGGCCACCCCCCAAGCAGCCGTAGATCGCATGGGGGCGGGCGCCACCATTTATCTGTTGCCGGGGGACTATGCCGAGGCGCTGAATGTGCAAAACGGAGGACTCGATGCCTGGAATCCCTTGCGGATTCGTGCTTATGGAAAAAGTGAAAAAGTGAAGCTCACCGGCGCGGTTAAATTTTCCGACGGACAATTTGTGGAAATCGAAGGCCTCGAATTTGGCTCGACCTTGGAACTGGAAAACTACGCGGGAGCGGTCGTGAAGAACTGTGTCTTCTCTGGACCGAAAGCAGGCCTCAAGGCGACGAAGAGTCCGATGCTTACGGTGGACCGTTGTACCTTTGTCAAATCTCAGGCAGCCTTGCAGCTAGCTGAATCCCCGCAGGCAAAGGTGATTGAAAATCTTTTCGTGGATGGTGATCTTGATTTCGCAATCGACACGAAGAGCGCCGAAAAATATTTCTCCGACTACAATGCCTTCACTCATTTGCAGGTAAAGGTGGGATCCAATGCTCTGGAGGGTTTAAGCGCCTGGCAATCGGCCACCGGCCGAGACGGTCACAGCTGGGAAGGCGCAATTCCTCTGGGCCCCAACTTCGAGAGCCCTTCCCGGGGACCTCTCGCTATGCTGGCCGCAGACTTTAGCGAAGTGGGGGCCCGTCGCCTTGATCGTTCGTCCGAGCTCGACATTATCAATCTACGGGTCGCAGGTCTCAGCCCAGAAGGAGCCACTTTGCTCTGGGAGACACCCCATCAGGCCACCTTTGCAGAGATCACCTTGAAAAGCGCCTCGGGAGAAACGATTCGCAGTTGGGAGCCTTCCTATCGTCTGCTGGTCATGGCCAGCAGCTTCGACATCACCCGGATGATGGAGGCATTTTATTCTTCAGACCGTCACGCCGGAATGGGTGATTTGACCCCCGGGACAAAATACATCGCTGAGGTGGTGGTTTGGGACTTACAAGAAAATCGGAGCGAGCCCCAACGGGTGGAATTTGAAACTCCCAAAACTTATGCCGATCCGGCGACCTATTATCTCTCACCGGAAGGGAAGGATACGGCGGATGGGAAAGGCCGAACCACAGCTTGGAAATCCTTCGCCTATGCCTTGGCCCAAGTCAGACCCGGCGACGAGGTGGTTCTTCTTCCCGGAAAGTATCATGAGATTTTGCGGCCGCGAGTCTCCGGGACGCCGGATCACAAGATCACCATTCGGGCGGAAAAACCCCAGGAAGCAATTCTGGATCTGGCAGAAAGCATCCCGGTGGCGGTGGAAATTCTCAACGCGGATCACATCACCATTGACGGAATGCTGATTGCGAATGGTTTTTTTGCCCGCACTCAGGCTTTTCTCGTGAATCATGCCAAAGGAATCACAGTTCAAAATTGCGAGATCGATTACCCGGCCGTGGCGACCTTTGAAAAACTCAAGTTGGGCTATAGCGGTTTGGTCGCCCATGAGTCCCCGGACCTGACGGTGGAAAACAACCTCTTCCTCTGTAGTGTTTGGGGCGTGGCGGCCTCGCATTCTTCAGGAGCGGTGATCCACCAAAACACCTTCGTCGGAGAGGGAAACTACGGAGTGGTCTTGATTCCCGGAAGTCCCGAAGACACCTACGCGATCGAAGATAACATCTTTTATCAAGCGGTGATGGGCTACAAAACTGGCCCTTGCATTTGGATCTTCCCACCGATGTGCAAGGTGGTTTCCGATCACAATCTGTTTTATATCCCCGAAGATCACAAAGGGACCATTGGTGCTTTAGTGAACGGCGAAAGACATTTTCCCCTAACGGCCTGGGTCAAGGCCAGCGGCCTGGATAAAAACAGTCAGGCCGCCCAACCGGTCTTTGTCGATCCTGAGCATCGGGACTTCACTCTCAAAGCGGATTCGCCCGGCAAAGGCATGGCCAAAGGGGGCGGCGACGTGGGCCGAATCAGAAAACAACCGTAAATTCTCTAAGCAAAGATCCCCAGGATGTCCGCGAGATCAACAGTTTGGGATTGGCAAAAAGTCACCGCTGTGGCGGCCTGGCAGCCACGGGATTCCATGGCAAGGGCGGTCTTTAAAAATCGCATCTGGATTCTGGGAGGATGGTTCGATTCCTACCAACCCTGTCCCCGCGATGTTTGGAGTTCGGCGGACGGAGCTCATTGGGACCTTGTGCGAGCGGAAGCTCCCTGGAAACATAGTGATCTCTCCATGAGTCTCGCCTTTGCCGACAAATTGTGGCTGATGGGCGGGTGGTTTAACGGCCGCCTGCCAGATGGGGAAGCCGGCAATGAGGTTTGGGCTTCTTCGGATGGAAGCGACTGGGAACAAATGACCCCAGCTGCGGGATGGTCGCCTCGCCTGGGAGCAGGAGCAGTGGTTTTTAAAGGCCGGATGTGGATTCTGGGGGGGCTGGAAAATTATTACAGCGGAACGGGAAAGAACCTCAGAAATGATGTCTGGAGTTCGCCAGACGGAGTCCGCTGGCATCAACAATGTGCTGAGGCTCCATGGTCGCCGCGCGCCTTTCATCAAGCGGTGGTCTTTGAGGACAAAATTTGGGTTCTGGGAGGCGGTAACTATGTGCCGGAGTACCGGGCCTCTTCTGATGTGTGGTCTTCTGAGGATGGTGTCCACTGGACCGAGGTCACAGCCGCCGCCCCGTGGTGTGCTCGACTTTGGTTTTCCTCGCTGGTTTACCGGAACTGTTTGTGGGTGCTTGGAGGGTGGACCAAGGAACCGTTTCAGGATCTGAATGATGTTTGGTATTCCCGGGACGGGCGGAACTGGAACCAGCTTCCTTCCGGTACGATCTGGACTCCCCGCCACGAACATGCCGCTTATGTGCTGCATGGCAAAATGTGGGTGGCCGGAGGCTTAGCTCGACCACTGAGCAATGAAGTCTGGTCGCTTGAGCTTCCGGAGGATTCATTTCCCTGAGGGGTAATTCTGCGTCTATGAATCTCAATCCTGCAGAAGAATAAACCACGGATTGGAAAGCTCGCATATTGCCTGCAAACCACCTATGAACTTTATTTTCTCCGCAATCATGCTCGCTCTGGCGACCCCGCTTATGGCAATTGACAAGCTTCCTCCGCTTCCTGAAAGATCCGGCACGGTCACGATCCCGGCTCAAGAATGGCCGTTTCAGCCGGGCCCCCGCGAGATCACGGTTCACATTCGTTACCCAGCTCCGAGCGGGTCGATCCGCGATGTACGGAAAGACACGGGGCTCATGCTCTCGCTCCACAATTGGGGAGGGGTTGGATTCTATGGCTCGGCGGATGGCGGTGCACTTGCGAATCAATTTAACGTTGTCGCCATTGGGGTGGATTATCTGCAGAGCGGGCCGGACGCGGCCATCAAGGCGCCGGAGCCCTACGACTTCGGATGGCTCCAGTCGCTGGACGCGCTCCGCGCCCTGCACTATGTCTTCAATACCCTCAAGGAGAGCGGTATCCGGTTCGACAGTTCTCGCATTTTTACCACCGGCGGCAGCGGAGGCGGTAATGTGAGTCTCATGGCAAACAAGCTGGCTCCGCACACGTTCGCGGCGGTGATTGACATGTGCGGTCCGAAAAAACTGAGCGATGATATCGCCTTCAACGAGCCCGGCGGCAGTTCGCTCAACGCCCGCTATTCGAGAGATCCGAAGGACCCTTTCTATCTTTCTTCCGATGCCCAGGAGTTGCGGTTTCTTGGAAATCCGCAGCACCTTGCTATAATGGAGAAGTTGGGCTGCACGGCAAAAATCATCACCGTGCATGGCGTCGAGGATGCGACTTGCCTCTTCACCGACGCACGGGAATTTGCGGAAAACATGAAAGCCAGTGGAATCGATTTTACTTTTATTCCGGTGGGGCCAGAGATGCTCGATGGGAAGATCTTCAGCACGGCCGGACATCCTCTCGGCAACCGCACCCTCATCGTCGGGGAGGTCGCGGGGAAATTTCTAGATCCAAAATCTCCCGATACGATCCGCCGCGATGGCCTCACCGATTTCGAGCGCATGGAAGACGTGTGCTACCCCACAACCAACGGCTCATGGATTATCAGTTACTCCAAAGGCTATCCGGAAGGACGCTTCGAACCTTCCTCATCCCCCGCCCACCCGGACCCTTAACCTCAGGGCTGTTCACTTTGCAGAATTTCAGGATGAAAATGGATTATGCCATTTGATTCAGTACGGGAGTTTCGTGGCCCCAGCCAGAACGCGTTCGGCATTGCCGGAGGCGATTTTTCTTCTTGGTTCCGCGTCGATCTTGCCAGCCGCCAGCTTCATCACCGCGGACCGGGTGTAAAGGAACGGGGTGTGGGATCCGAAAAGCAAATTGTCTGGAGGGGTGGCGGCGAGGAGATGGCCCAGGGTATCGCGAGAGTCCGCGAAGGAAATGTCGGCATGGACATTGTTGTGTCCGGCCGTCATCACGGCGATCTCCGATAGATAGGCAGATAAAACGACAATGGACAGCCTGGGATGAATGGCGGCCAGAGTTGCCACTTCGTGAGCGGGAACACCAGATACTTTCATGAGCGGGTATTGGTTGCGCTCGTCCTCCACCCGCATCTGGATGAGAAGCGGGATTCGCCGTGCGGCCAGGGTGGTGGCGAGTTCTCCCATCGGCCCGTCGATGAGCGAGTACCGGTGATAGTTGGGATAAACCTTCACTAAGCGGGCTCCCCATCCGCTCACTGCGAGTTCCAGACTTTCCCGCCAGTTGCCCAGGACGGGGTTGAGTGTCTTGACCGGGATCACGGAGGGGTGGGGTGCAAAGGCGGAGAACAGCCGTTCGTCCGGGATGTCGGGATCAGGGAACAGGATAGATTCGGAGGCAGAGATCCACGCTTGTTGAATGCCCTCACTTTCCAATTGAGCCACCAGCGATGCCGGAGTGGTTAGAGAAAAATCCATCCATGGCCAGGTTCCGAATGACACGTTTGTGTCCGTAAATTTACAACTCATGATCGAAGAGATGGGATCGGAATTTTCAACATTCGGGCCGCATTTTCGCTGAGGATGCGGGAGCGTTCCAGGTCCGTCAATTTCGCACCTTCGATCCGTCCTAATTGGGAGGCAAAGTCACGGATCGGATAGTCAGAGCCAAAGAGGACGCGTTCGCTCCCGAGCTTGTTAACCGCATATTCAACCAAGCCACTGAAGGGTTGGCTTCCCGAGGTATCGATGGAAACATTGTGGTGTTTTTGGATATCCAAAACCCCACGCATCCCACCTGCGGTCAAATGAGCCATGAGGATGCGGGTGCGGGGATGGCGTGCAGCGAGGCAGGCGATGTCGGAGGGATCTGATTCTTGGAAAGCTTTTTGGACGGTTTTGTACCAAGAGTGGTGGAGAACAAAGGCATCCCGCGCCGCCACCGTCTCCATAATGAGATCAAGTCGCGCATCACGGGCGTTGACCTCATATTCCAGTTTGACTCCGGAAAGACCGGCCTCAAGGCAGCGATCGATTTCTCCGACAAGGAAGTCCGGCTCCAACGCCGGATTGAGAAAGGCGAGGCCGAAAACCCTTTCTGGACAGCGTTGCACCATGCCGATGGTGGCATCGTTGATCGCGCGAATTCCCTCTTCATCAGGGTACGGATAAAAGCGTCCCAAGAGACAAACAGAATCGATGCCATGACGGGCCGCCGTCGCCAGCATGGAGTCGGCTTGCTCGGGGGCGGGATGCTTGAGGAATTCGTCGTCCTCCCACCGAGGGTGGGTGTGAATGTCGATGATCATGGAGACGGAGAGAGGGTCAGCACAGCCACCCGATATCCGTCCAGCCCGACCAAAATTTCCCCCGAAGCCAAGAGGTCAAAAAGTCGGATGGGTTCGATCTCCCCCAGAGAGGAAGTGGTCTTCTCCGCGATGTCGAGGAGAAGGAGAGCCTGTTTGCCCGGCGTGTTTCCGGGAACAGCGATGAGGCAGTGGCGGTCATCCAGGAAAATCCCGGAACTGACTGTTCCCTGACTCCAATCGCAGATGGTGCAGTTTCCAGAGGCGGAGTCATAGAGGAAATATTTGTTCGGCTCAAACCCGATGAGTTTTCCATTCGGAGAGAGCGCCAACCCGTGTAAACCCTCCGTTTTCCAGGGCACCTTGGTCTGCCGGATCTGTCGGGTCCGCGTGTCCCAGACATAAATGACCGCAGTCTCCGCCTGAGGCAGACAACTGCCTTGATCCCCGCGGATCTCGGTCGTGCCAATGAGGCAGCCGTTGTGATAAAACATGCTGACGGGGTTTTGGGTCGGGACGAAATCCCGGTACACTTCGCAGCTTTCGCTTTTCGGATCGATCACGCTAATCGCTCCGCCCAGAACCCCATACTTCGCCCGGGTGGCCATGAAGAGTCGGTGACCGTCATTGGCCAGGCCTATGGGACGGTTTTGTTCGGATCCGACTTTAACTAAAAATCGCGGATTTTCCCCGTAAGCGAATGGTTCTCCCGGGTGGTACGCTTGCACGATGGCCTGCCCGTAGATGCCCAAGTAAGCCACGCCATCAAGAAAGCTTGCACAGGTCACCTGGCCGCCAGTGGACGTGATCTTCTCCAGGGAGGGCTGGCATTGACCGCTCTCCAAATCCAAGCGGAAGATCTGGCTGTTAATAAAATGAGAGCCGACCACGACTGGACTTTCCGGGTCTTTCTTTAACAAATGCAAATTCAGTCCCCGGGGGGTGACGGTGTCGATTTGGCGGGTTTCAGGGGCTTCTCCCTGGAGGGAAAATCGGGTTAGCAATCCATTGTCACCCAGACCCACGTAACGATCCAGACCCACTTGATCAATTCTCCCGGCAAAGCGATTGCCCGAATGGAGGCCAGTCTCCACTGGGGTGCAGCCTTGACGGGTGACAATGTAAAGAGCTCCGCTTTCGGCTCCGGCAGCAAAAAGAGTTTCTCCGATCCACCTCATCCAACAAAGAACTTCGGGCAGCGTCGACAGAAAGTCATCCTCCCATTGACCACATGCGGCGTTGAAGGTCTTCACCGTTGTGGATGCGGCATAGATCACGCGGTCTTTATCCAGAATCGCGAGGCCGCCAACTCCAGCAATCTCCGCATTTTTGGAGGAAATTTTTTCCCGGAGATCAAACTCTCGAGTGGAAGGGTTGTAGATGATCAACTCCGGAGCCGCTCCCATCAAAATGAGGAAAATACGTCCGTCGGGCATCTCGAGGAAATCCCGGGCGTAAACCCCCTTAGTTTCCTCAGGCAAAGGGGTGAGGACGATATGCGCTCCGGTGGCGATGTCGTATTCCGTGAAGGCCCCGGTCGGATAGACGCCCATGTAAACCCGTCCCGTCCGGCTGGCGCAGGCACCCCAGGTGAGGCGATTTCCTTGAGGAAACGGGTCAGCCACCAGCTGGAAGTTTTTGGTCGTTGGATCATAAGAATAAATCCGCCCCCCGGAGCACCCAAGGTACAAACGCCCATCGGCACCTTGGGCAAACCCATAGACCTGGAACTGCTGATCCGGGACGGGAATCGCTTCCGTCTCCAAGGAGTCCACGTTGCTGAGGAAGAGGCGGGTATCCCGACCGTCACTGGAATAATTGACTGTCGCGAGAAGGCGTTCCTTCTCCATAAACACTCGGGGACAGTTGACCAGAGGAAGTCGGGACTCCGGTTGAGCCACTTCCCGAAAGGATATTTTAAGTGGTGTGGGGTTCATAGCGCGAACCAGGCTCCCTCCGACCGCAGAAAGTAGGAGAATTGACGCATTGCCTTCTGAACCTGTGCCTCATCGGTTCCGCCGATCCAGATGATAGTCCGATCGCCCTCCTTCCAATCCCGAATCCAGGAGTAGTTGGCAGGATGTTGTCCCAGGCGCTCCTTGGCTCCGGCAGGCAGGGAGGGATCATCCGCCATGGCCACGAGGATGTGGACGGGTAAATTGCCTTCTTCGGTTGGAAGCTCCTTCCCGGCCAGGCCCCGGATGCTGGCTTGGAGCTCTTGCACGTCTCCCGAGGAAATCAGGGTCGCCTGCAGCTTCCCGTCCGTAATGAGCGGAATTCCCTGCCAATACAGGCTGGGCTGGATCTTGGCAGTCCGGGCCAGATCACGCAGGCGGTCAAGGATGCTGAGGACGACTTGTTTGGCTTTCGTGTATTCTTCCCGGGTAGAGTCAATGAAGGCGGTTTCCGCCACGCGGTGCTGGCCGATATTCCATTGCAGGATGCTGCCTTCGTCATGTCCAACGATGTGTTCCGCTTCCTGGCGCAAGTCCGCCGGGACAGCGTCCCCAAGTTTTTTCAGATACCAACTCATGACCGCTGCCAGATTGGCATCATCAAGACTTTCGCGAATCCCTTCAATGAACGGACTGTTGACCAGAGGAGCATCGAGGTTTTTCTTGTCGAGAAACGAAACAAATCGCTCGCCCGCGAGTCCCCGATCCAGTCGGTAGTCGAAGTAATAGAGCCAGCTTTTGAAGTAGGGATTGGGAGAACAATAGTCGGTCCCGAGCGCCCACGCTTCCCAGCCGATCATTTGCGATGCGCTGGCGTTCTTGCGGACCTCCGTGCCGCGTCCTTCGCCCGCCCCATAGGTCCCGACCAATGTCGCCTTGGGCAAAGTGAGTTTTCCTTCTTTGACCCAGGTGGTGAACTTGGGAACAAACATACGATTCAGGGTCCAGGCCCCCACCAGTTTGGCCAGTTTCTGGGTCATGGCCAGATCCGAGACCGAGGCGGTGGTGAAACTCGAGGTGGTCGACAAGCCGGCTTGGCGCAGGTCCTCGCTCCAGGGAATAAAGCTTCCGCTCAGTTCCTCCGCATGGAGTTCGTCGCCCATGGAAATGTAAACGTGGCGGATGCCCTTATCGTGGATATAGCGGGAAAACTCCCGGAAGTACCATAGCCGGGCCTTTCGGGTTTCTTCCGGCGAGAGCTTGGCCTTCTTGCACAAGCCCTCAATAGAAGATGTCAGCGACTGAGTCACCCTAAAATAGGTTAGGTTGTGCGCCAGGGCCGAATCAATGTAGGCGTCCATGGAGGAAAAATCGAGGACCGGTGGGGTCTTCGACTCGATGTCCGCCAAGCGGCTCTTGATGGTAGCAGGATCCAACTTGCTCTCTCCATCGACGAGAAAAGTCGCCGGCCGGAAGACATTGATCAGCGACCATTCGAATCCCAAGCTCTCCAGATTGCGCTCAAAGCGTTTAGCGGGCGGGGCATTATTGACGTCGCCATAGACATGACCAAGGGGTTGGGCCGTGATGATTTTTCGACGGGGAACTCTGACTGGATGGATCTGGACGTCCAAAGCCACTGAGCCTACCGCTTTGTCTCCGACAAAAAACGCCACCGAGCCTTCGTGTTTACCGGGAGGCAGGTTGTGAGTGTCGAACTTCAACCAGAGGATCCGGGTTTCGCCCTTGACGATCTCGACCGCCTCTTCGCCAAGAGGCTTGAGCGCCGTTGGGGGCATCAGCCAGTAGGGAAACTCCCGGGCCAGGCTGGGATCCTTGGGCCAGGGAATGGGATCGGGGCGGTCCTGAACATAGATGGTCAGGGCATTGGCCGGTAAACCTTCGAGCTGGATCTTCCAGGTCAAAACTCCTCCGGCGTCCAAGTCGGTCAGATTGACTTGGCGGACCTCAAACTCATCCATGGCTAATTGCACCGGGAGGGAGGTCAACACTTCCTCGGGGGTGGGCAGGGGCGGTACAAAGATCGGTCCCTCCTGGGTCCCGTGCTGCCATTCCCGGTTCCAAATCAGGAACGGCGTCTTACGGGAGAGCCAGTCGGCGGTCTGGGTCTTTTGCCAGGCCGTACGGGTGAGTGGATCCGCCGTCGCAATGATATTGCGGATGAGGGTTACATAGGACCCTGAGTCTTCCCGGTCAGAGGACCCGGCGGCGCGGAGACGGAACAACTCGCTGCCGAGGAAGCAGACCCAACCTTTTCCCACCTGCCGCCGGGCCACGAGAGCGGAGTCATTGCCCCCAATCAAGACCTCGACATCGGATTCCAGATTGGTGGCCCCATGAGTCCCGCCAATCCAGGAGGGGCGGGGACCTTCGGAGCTGACCACGCCAAGCAAGAGCGGACTCTTCGCAATCTCGGCATCGTCCGGTGCCACGCCTTGAATCTTGTGGGTATCCATGCCCAGGAACTGGCGCAGAGCCGGTTCGGAGGTTTCGTCTGCCATCGAACGAGGCGCTTGATTGAGCAAAAGCAAATGCCCGCCCGCTTTTAAGTAGGCTTCAATTTGATTCAACTCCTCCTCATTGTAAGGGCGTTCCTGGGACTGAGCGATGATGACGAGGGAATACTTGGAAAATTCCGCCGCCGGAAGGAAGCGGCCTTTGTCTTCGTAGACCCAATCTTCCTTTTCCAGAATGTTGCGGGAAATGCTGGTGACGTCGTAACGGCCATAGTTGTCGCCGACCAGGGCAATGGGTCGCCCGGGTGGGGCTTCACTTTGGGCGAAGCTAATTCCGGAACTACCGAGAAAGGCCAGCGCGAGAAAAGCGAATTTAGTTAGTGCGTGGTGTTTTTTGTTCATGAGATTTGTGTTCTGTCAGGTTGAAAAGTGAAAACCAAAGGAGCGTGGGCGTCCCGCCCGCATCGTGCGAAAAGCGGGCGAGACGCCCACGCTCCCGTGAAGAGACGCCCGGTTTTCAAAGCAGTCCATCTCCGTTCGGTTTGACGCTGTCTTCTCTGTGCATTTCTTGCAAAAGAGAACAAGCGGTTTCAATCAGAAGGGATCCGCATTCGGCCTTGCCGTGGCTCACCTTGGGATCGCCTTCGTAGCCGCCGCGTTCCTTTTCAATCGGCAGGCCGGTGTAGGCGCTGCCGTGGCCGTTGGCATAGCCGAGACAAAGGGTGTGCGGGAAGGGGGAGCGTCGCTGGATCTCCAGACCAATGCCAATGAGGATCTCGCCCGGCATCGCCACGATGGCCACCTCCCCGAAAACGATCACCTGGACTTCGGCCATGGTGGACTCGGGAGCCCCGGCCTGGGCAATCAAGGGCAATTCCACTTCTGCGCTCCGTACCTCGAGCCCGCTCAAAGCAATGGAACCCTGACCGCTGACCGCCCCGCGCAGGCGTTCGGCCAGCACATCCGTCATTTCCTCAACAGCAGCCAGGCCGCGCCGCACCGGAACTTGATCCCCGGCACATCCCTGCAGAAAGAGGGCGGCGGCGTTTTCGGCCTCAGAAACTTTTTTCTTCAGGAAGCCCGGCCAGTCGGCCGAAAGCCGCTTATCGGTCGGATATATGGCCACCGGATGACAGGCAAAATGCAGGAGGGTGGCCAGCGGATTCGCCTCGACTCCCTGGAACTGAAAGGCAGTGAGAGTGGGGTCACAGACCCCGAAACGATTGCCGTCGCGTTGGGCGAAAGGTGTCTTCGAACTGAATTGGGTTGTCACGCGGCCGTCCGGCTGAATTGGTCTCCGGTTGTAAACCCAATCCCCCGCGTAGATCCTCCGGATGCCGGCGGTGGCAGGCTGGAGGCTGTCCACCGCCGCCCGGGCGCAGGACAAAACTTTGTGGGGAAGCTCCTGGCACCAGACCTCATAGCCGGGGTCTTCCTTCAATCGGGCCAGTTTTTCCAAATGCAGTGGGTGCGTGTCTTCCTTGACGTGAGGAAAACGCGGGCCGGAATGGGTGTGGGACGCCTGCATCAAAATATGGCCGGCAGGGATTCCCAGATCCTTTTCCAGTAGGGCACGCAATTCCGCGACTTGAGAGCTGCGGGTTTCAAGAAGATCGAAGGAAATTATCAGAACTCGCGTTTCGCCTTCTTCCAGCGCCAACACTTGGACCCGAATAAGGTCCAGGATACCCGGATAATCCTCCCAGGTGACCCAATTGATCAGCGGACCGGTGGGAGTGATGCTGACAGAAGCCTGACCGATCCGGAAATTCGAATCGTTCGGCGTTTCGCGATGGGAGGTGGAACTCTCTTCTTGTTTGGATGGGCGGAGAACTGGGGTTTTCATCTCAATAGAGACCACATGATACCAAATATCAAAAAAGACAAGAAATTCCCGCTTAAATGAATGGAGTTCGAGAATTTAAGGGAATCGAGCCCACGCCAGCCTTCGGGCGATTGGAACGGGCTCCGCTGTAGCTAGGAATGGTGCCCCCGGTTTTCCGAACCCCCAAACCGCATTGCGCCACTCGGGCT
>Ga0222668_1000618_pt1 | contig 20750 bp, 8 predicted proteins | sample AntAcemetagen728_FD_179823 | JGI IMG/M metagenome (GOLD analysis project Ga0222668, IMG submission 179823) | Saline water microbial communities from Ace Lake, Antarctica - #728 | ecosystem: Environmental > Aquatic > Non-marine Saline and Alkaline > Saline | place: Antarctica: Ace Lake | collected... | reverse complement strand
ATTGTTAATTATACCCGTACTGATTATTCTTCCATCAATGGATAGCACTGTATAGACTGCTCCTAATTCGGCCTCGTTAACTTCTAAGACCATGGCATCCACTACAGGGTTTGGGTAGATGCTGAAGATAGATTCAGATTCAACTTCTTCGGTAATCGTTACTGTGGTGACTGCTTGCCATACGCTCAAAGCAATACTTTGAGCCCGATCCTCACAAACGTCAGAAACAAGCGTGAAATCCAAAATGTCACCCGTGATCACATACGTGTAATTTCCAACTGCGTCATCACACCCGCCATCGAATTCAGGCAGGTCGGTAACGTTGAAGGTGTTTTCAGTGCTTGTATACGTGGCGATGACGTCAAAAGAAATGCCATCAAAACTTATAGAGAGCTCCCCATCTTGGAATCGTCCAAATCCGAATTCAAAACCGTCATCAATAATGGACCAGTCATTGCTCTCAAGCGTTTGAGATTGGACAGTTAAAACAAATGAAAAACAGAGTGCTATGAGTAAAAATTGTTTCATTGAATTTTTTTTAGTTGGTTTTGTTTCGAAATATACGCTCTATTTCCCTAGATACTTCGTTGCGCATTCTCTAGGAATGCATTTACACCTTCTTTGCAATCTTCGATTTTAAAGGCCTCGAGCTGCAATTGCATAAGGGTCTACTGATGCTCAACTATCTTGACTAAACTGTCCAATTGAATTTAGCACCTCCAGCTCAAAGTTGGTAGCATGACTAGACCATTGACAATGGTGCTAAACGTATCCAAAAAAAAAGCCTCATCATTTCTGACAAGGCTTCAGTTTAGTACCCGAGGTCGGAATCGAACCGACACTCCAAAGGAACACGAGTTTGAGTCGTGCGCGTCTACCAGTTCCGCCACTCGGGCATGAACTTCTTATGTTCACTATGCCTTCCGAAGAAAGCGGAGGCAAATTTACCTAATTCCCTTGAAATCACCAAGCCCAAAATGAATTCTCCCAAACCGTACGTTCTTTCGCAACTGTGAATAAATGAAAACCGCTCCATCAGCCTCTGAAATGTTCACCTTTGGCTTAATCAAGGTCTCTTGGTCTTTCGAACTCAACAAAGCTGTTCTTGCTTGCGTCCCATCAGGAAAAACCTTCGCCAACGTCACCGAACTTCTGCGCACAGTAGAAAATGAATTCACCTTCGCCTCTGGGTTTTTCGCCAGCAAAGCAACGTTGTCTCGATTGTCATTGAAAACAAGGCATAGCGTGTCTGAAACGTGCGATAATGCATAGGATGAATACGGCCCCTTGTCATTCATGCTCACCTGTATCTTGGCCACCTTCGTGACCCAATTAATCTCTCCCTCAGCATTGATGTCTACAATCAACACATCATTGAAATGATAGAAATACTGGATCTCCTGCCTTCCTGAAGCAATGTCGGTCTGGAAACGCTGCGTCACATAATACTGCTCTGCCACCATTGATGCGCCGCCGTCTTCGCGTAGCATAAAATGATCAAAGTAAAAATCCTCTAGCTCTAGTCCTTTTTCTGCCTTGCGCTCAGACATAAATTGCGCCAAAACCTCTTTACTGAACGGATGAAGCCCTTTCGCTTCTATCGCCTTCGTGTCGCCATCTATGCGGAAGAAAAAGGATCCTGCAATGCTGAAATACCGATTGTTAGAGTAAAAGCCCCCAATCACCAAATCGCCATCATCTGCTAACGCGAAAGTGGTTGAAATCACCCATTTGTTCTCTAAACTGACCTCAAACTCCTTAACTTTATTCTGATCAGGATCATAACTAATAATGACATAGCGCTTATCACTCACCGGCCGGTCTCCCTCCTTTTTCTTAAGCTTGTCATTCGTGATCCCTGACATCATGTACACATGCCCGCGGTAATCAACAGCATACTGATTAATTTCAAAAATTTCTCTGCTGTAGGGCAATTCCAAATCCTTCTGCCAAACCGTCTCCAGATCGGCATCCATTACTTTTAACGTAAAGCGCTCATTGGCCTTCCGCTCAAATTCACTCTCATTGAAGATCAACAATTTACTCATATCTCCAGATAGCTCAAACCCAAACTGGTTATTGACCCTTTTTCTACCTGTACTCTGCTCTCCCAATAAAACGGGGAAATCTGCCGGTTTACCCTCTGTCGATAACCATGTCCCGTATGCACTCAACAATTCTGCTCCTTCATCCTTAGCGGTGGTTATTAGCAATAACCGCTCTCCAAAAAGCAACACATCGTCCATCCGCATTTCAACGCCTGGTAAACTCGGTAGCTCAATCGCACTGATCGACTTCGTTGCCATGGTCTCTTTATTGTAAACATGCAACTCCCATGTGGAGGTCTTCCCTGTGATTTCTTGAAGGACGAAAAAATAGGATGAGTCTGCTCCTATCATCTTGGTCAGACGCTGCTTTCTGTCTGTACGAAAACTTTCTGTCCAAGTGATCTCGTTTTGTCCGAAGACAACCACTGAATTGATTAGTAAGCCAAGGAAGAAGATGATTCTATTAATTCTCATTCGTGCTGCATCAATTTTAAGTGACTCACAAGTGAATTGTCCTGATGAATGGTAACAATAATCAACCCATTATTGTTCCTCGGAAGCACCATATTAACCGTATTCAAAGAGGTCTGGTAGGTTTCTTTTGCAACAAGCAACCCTGCAGAGGTGTGAAGCGAAATAGCGGTAATTGGAGTCATTGATTTCACTTCTAGCACTCCTTTAATGACCGATACTTCAATATTATTTTTCATTTCAATTACTGACAATGAGGAGTCATAGTTTAGTAAAAAAGTTCGGTCTGAAACCACTTGGCCTATTTCCATGCCACCACAAAGGACCCAAGAAGTAGGTGCTATTTGCCCCACCCCTCTGAGATCCATGACCTCTTCACCCATAGCTTCATCTTCCAACCACACATCAAGGTTCGCATAATATGTTGCAATTCTACCCGTAGGATTGACCCCTCCAGATCCATTGTAGGCAATGCCATTATAATTGTAAGCTACAGCGCTCCCTCCTATCCAAAATAATTGGTCTTCATAATGCGCCGCCGCTGTCCGGTAACCAGGCCCTCCTGGATCGTCCTCTAACTGTGACCATTCAATTTCAGCTGGGTTCAACGGATCAATCACTCCCTTTCGCAACTTCGCGTTAGCAGTAAATGAAAAGGAGCCTTGCACCCCTCCGTAGTAATAAATAGTATCACCAATAATGGTCCCGCTGGTCCCGAAGGCTTCAAAATTCACCCCGTTCGGTGTGCTTGTTCCCATTTCCCATTCATCTGTATCTGGGGTGTAGATCTGCACGTCATTCACATTCCCTGAATTGCTCCACCCTGTTACAATGAATATTCTACTGTTATTCCATACCGCCTGAACGTGGTCATCTATGGGAACTGGAATGGCTGTTCCGTCTGGCAACCATGTTTCTGAATTCGGATTGAACCGGTGGACTTTCCCTGACGAAACCTCACTCAAATTGCTCGCCACATGGTACCCGCCAATTAAGTAAATCACGTTGTTAATAACGCTGGCCCCCGCAGCAATCTTTCCGCCGTTCTCATCTGGAACATCGGGCATTGCTGACCAAATTTGGGAAACGGTGTTGTACTTCCACGCTCTGAGGTGGATGCCTTCTGGCTCTTTACTTACATCTATTCCACAAAATGAAAAAACGCACAAGGTGTCATTGCTCATGGCCTCAACCACCGCATTGTTCGCCACCGGTTCTGGCATGGGAGGAAGCGCTGTCCAGGTCCAACCTTGCTGCGCGCAGCAAGGAGCGCCAATAACAACTAGAAAAAGGAGTGCAATGAACTTCATAAATTTAAGGTAGAAAATTTCAGATGAACCCAAGCGGTCATTCTTTTTACAAGAATGGGATTCGTTGGGTCTGAAAAACCAACTTCGATTTCGAGCGTAGCTCTATACCGTAGTCTGGAGCAGGATTCTAAACGTGGTTCCCTTGCCAACTTCAGAGCGCTTTACGAATATTTTCCCTCCGTGGTACTCTTCTACAATCCGTTTGGTGAGTGAAAGCCCTAACCCCCAGCCGCGTTTCTTCGTGGTAAATCCGGGCTCGAAAACGGTTTTTTGCTTTCCCTTCGGGATGCCTTTTCCTGAGTCTGTAATCTCTATGAAGACGAAGCCTCCTTCAATGCCTGTTTTCGTGTCTAATGTTCCTACACCTCCCATGGCATCAATGGCGTTTTTCACAAGGTTTTCTAGCACCCAGCTGAAGAGCGGACGGGAAACTAGCACTTCTGCTTGCGGATTTTGATGATCCATGGTGATGATTACCTTCTTTGAAACACGTGAATCAAGGTAGCTGAAGGTAGATTCAACCAAATCTGAGATGGTCTCAATTTGCAGGTCGGGCTTCGAACCAATTTTCGAAAAACGATCTGTAATCATGTTCAGTCGGTTGACGTCTTTGTTCAATTCAACAATGGTTGAGCTGGGCACTCCTTGCGCTTCAAGGAGCTGAATCCACGCCATCAGAGAAGACAATGGTGTGCCCAGCTGATGGGCTGTTTCCTTCGCCATTCCTACCCAAACTTGATTCTGCTCAGCCTTTCTAAAGGTAGAGAAAATCAAATATGCCGTGATGAGGAAAACCGCAATAAGTACCAATTGAACCACAGGAAAATACTGCAGCTGTGTGAGCACAAGGCTGTCTTCAAAAAAGATGTAATTCCTCCCGCTATCAGGAAGATCTATGGCGATTGGTTTGTTCTTTTTCGCCATTTTTACAATGCGCTTTGCTAGCGTAAGGCTGTCGTTTAAAACGGCCTGATCAATTCTTTCTGCCTTGAGGGCAATGGTCTGCGTGCTATCTGTAAGGATTACAGGGACGCTGGCAGAATTGATTACAGTTTCAGAGATGAAGGAAGAAATCAGGTCTTCCATAACGTCTTTCAACTCAGAAAAGCGGTAGCTCTCATTGTAATAAATGGTGTGGCCTACATCAGTCAGCTGAATGGGTTCATTCCGCTCTTTCATCACGTTTTTCAGTGAGTCTGTAAACTGCAAGAGATTGACCCCTTTTGGCTCCCGAACGTTGATTTTGTAAAGCAATGAATCTTTGCCGTTGTAGATAAGCACGGGAATGGTCTTATTTGACCAAAGGTATTCTGTAATGAACGTGAGATCTCCCTGCTCTGGGGGGTCATTAATAATGCGGTAAGCCTGCGAGAGCCTGTCTGCCTTTTGGCGTTCTTCTATGCGCAATTCATCAAACAAAGATTCTGTATAAATCACCAGCTCTGCCCGCTGCTGTATAGCTTCAGACCACAACTTTACTTTGAGCTTTTCCTCTTCGCGGATCTTCTCTGCAATGCTATTGGAATACCAGAGTGTAATTCCTGCAATCACCATTGCGGCAATCAGCAAGACTATTTTCCAGCGTTGTTTGTTTGAATAAAGATTCATCTATGGGGCCAATGTAGCAAATGTAACGTAGGAACGGTTAAAAACCGAAGGTATTGTAGGCAGCAAAGGCGCATGACCGCGCTTAACATAAGCTCCCTTCATTTTTAGCACCTCGTTTTGCGAAATGGGACAACCAGCGCATGGTGGAATAACGTAAACTGGGCGAATACAAACCACTTGCATACGGTCGTGAATTAGGTGTGAAATTAAGCTGTTATTTACGCTCAATTTAAAAATGGGTCGGCGTTCTTTGCTCTGCTTGGAAGGACGGGCGGGGGCGGGCGGGTCCCTCGGGAAAAACCAACTCAGAAATAATCCGTAAGTTTTGAATCGCAGCCAGACAATGCTTCAAACCACCAGCCGCACAACAAAAAAGGAAGACCAGTAAACTGACCTTCCTTTCGCTTGTTGTTCAAGACGCACCTTTGATAAATAATGAGTCAACCAAAACCTTTAATAGTCAATTGGCCACGTCTCATACTCCTAATACGTCATTGGTTTGAAAAGGGTTTCAATTCTGGTATAATTACTTTTTCTCCAGCTCAAAACTTTTTAAGGCGGCTTCAGTTCTGTTTCGCGACTGCACTTTTCTCTACAGCTTTTCTAGGTGTGTTTTAATCGTTTTCACACTAATCTTCATTGTTATGACTCGTTCACTATTGGACTTTCTCATTCTGAGCAAGACCAAAACTTCATCTTCTTTAGGTCTCAGTGGTTGCCTTCAAAGTAGCGTGAGAAATAGGAGTACACTTTGATCACACGGCCAATGCAGTTGCGTCTGCGCAGTTGTCGTTGTCTATTGAAAAGCCCAAAAAAGAAATGAAGAAAGCGAAAAGAAGTAGAAAGGCTCTCATGACAAAGGTTTTAAATCTGAGGCTAAATTCCACAGATCAATTCCGATCGTCATCACCCAGATAGTTGATATTGCATTAATTGTTTAAACGCTCGTTGATCTTGAACATCGTTTCTGTTCTGTTATTTGCATCTCCATTTTCATATAACTGAAGCAAGTGTGTCTTAACAGTATTGACAGAAAGATAAATTTGCTCAGCTATTTCCTTCTTTGTTTTTTCGTCTTTCATCAAATTGATAATTTCGAATTCTCTTGGTGAGAGTGGGGTAGGTATCTGCGCATTGACCATCTCAATGCTGAACTCCTTGTGCGTTACAAGCATAACGTAATTCGAAACGGCAATTTCCAATGATGTCAGGAGGTCTGGTTCATTGTATGGTTTTACGAGGGCCCCAGAAGGGAAGGTAGATTTCACGAGCTCCAATGTGCCTCAGTCTGACTGTGTGGTCAGAAAAACGAATGGGAACTGGTGGTTTTTATTAATTTCATTTGCCCCCTTGATCCCGTCTATTTCTCCATCTAAGGTGATGTCAAGTAATGCCGCTTCAAAAGTTTTATTCGCTCAAAAACCCATCGCCTCTTTTCCTGAGTAGGCAATTGCTGTTGCAGCAAAACCAACGCTTTGTAGACAACCAGCAATGTCTTCAGCCACTATAGCTTCGTCTTCAAAAACAAGAATTCGAATGTTAGAATCGCTCAGACTATTTGAGTTATTTGGTCAAGAGTATTAACATTACTTTTTTGAGCGATTCTGAATCAATGGGCTTCAAGATGAGCTCATCCATACCTGCTTGTTTCATTTGTGCTATTTCTTCAGGCTGTGAGCTTGCCGTGAGCGCAATAACAGGCAGGTTAGCAATTTTGGGGTTCTCATTCCCTCGAATGAGTCTTGTTGCTTGCAACCCATCCATCACTGGCATTTGCACATCCATAAGTACAATGTCAAAGTCTTCTTCTTCTAGCCTTTCTACTGCCTCTTTGCCATTTGAAACCACGGCATAGACCACGCCCCACCTATTTAATATGCTCTGCACAACAAGCTTATTTAACTCATTGTCTTCAGCCACAAGTATTTTTATATTGCCCACAAATCCATCTGAATCAGTGGGGTTTTCCTCGGTGTGGAACGCTTCTTCCAGTGGAAGAAAAACAGAAAAGATGGAGCCTTCATCAACAACAGAAGTCACTTTTATTTCACCCTTCATAAGTATTGTCAATCGTTTTGTGATTGACAGTCCCAAACCTGATCCGCCATAAAGCCGAGCTGTATCTCGCTCTGCCTGGGTGAATTCCAGAAATATCTTCTCAAGGTCCTCTGGTTCAATTCCAATTCCTGTGTCCTCAACCTGTATTTCGAATTGATTGTTGTCTGCTAGATTGAACCGGATAGAAATAGCACCTTCAGAGGTGAATTTGACCGCATTCATGCACAAGTTATTGCAAATCTGAGTGACCCTTAAGGGGTCTCCTAAAATCAATTCTGGCAGCTTCATGTCAATGGCGCTTTTGATCACAACCTCTTTTTCCCCTTTTAGAATGTTCGCCATCTTCACCAATTGATCCATTAGTGCAGCCAGCTCTAGGGGCTTTTTCTCCAGTTTTATTTTTTGAGCATCTAGCTTATTGTGGTCAAGAATATCATTGATAAGTGCTAACAAATGATTTGAAGATTCATCAACGTGCTTCAAGTTCTCTCTTTGGTCTTCTCGGGGTTCGTTTTTTATCAATTCTTTATTCAGCCCAATTATGGCATTAAGGGGTGTTCTAATTTCATGCGACATAACACTTAAAAAGTCAGCTTTTACTTGTCCTGCTTTTTCAGCTAAATTTTTTGCTTCGCGAAGCGCAACCGTTTGAAATTGAAGCCGGTCATTAGCTCCTTTCAATTTCTTACTCACGTAGGCTATATAAAGGGCTGTTACTAATAAGATCAGGATGGCAGAAATAGCTGCAATCAATAATTGATCTTGCATCGTAATCACTTCCAGTTGCTGTAATTGTTCTGCTAAAAGTGTTGCTTTAGCATCTTCTTGCTTTTGATGCTCATACAAGTGCCTTCTCTGCTCAATTTCTCTGAGCGCATTCACATCCCGTTTCCTTGTTAAAACATCTATGTGTTTCTTTTGATAATTGAACGCCGCTTCATACCTCCCCGTCTCGGCTAACATTGCAATGAGCTCTGTAGCCACAATTTCAATGAGCATTGTGTTCTGCGCTTTCTTTTCAGCTTCAACAGCAAGGCCTATGGCTTCTTCAACGAAGCCTGTTGCGCGGGCATATCTGTATCGGGAAAAAAGGATCGCGCCATCAATATAATCGTTTGATTCATAGCACGAGTGCAAAGAATCTACTTGGCTAAAGAGGACGTCTGCCTCAGCAAACCTTCTTTTATTTACCAAATAATCAGCTACATCAAGCATAGGAGGAATTGCATCTCTAGAGTTCAACTGAAGCATTGAGTCCACAGCCATTTTTGTAAAGCGCATGTACGTCTCTTCATCACCTCTTTTTTCTGAACAGATTCCTATGTAATGCAGTGATCTTGCTCGAATATTTCTGGCGGGCTTTCCTGGGTTTGGAGGAATGAGCTCAATCACTCTTTCAAACTTTTTCATGGCCGATTCCTGATTGTCCCCTTTGAAAAAATGCCTTGCAATGAGGTACTCATCATAGTATCCGGCTAATGAATATGGCTCTGGAAGATTGAGCAACAAACTTGAATGTGCCATACTTGTGGCCTCGTCATATAGACTTTCCTTTTCTAGTGCCCTGGTGTATGCTCTGTAAAAGGATCTGCGTACCAAGTCATAGTGGTAGGGAGTGGAAGGCAATGAATCACAAAGCCCAATGATGGGCATTAAATCTGACAGCCCCGCGCTGTGAAAGGTACTAGCAACAATCCCCTCTAATAAGGTAATCGCATTCTTTTCGATTTCAGAATCTGAAGCCGATTTAAATTGGGAAAGAAGAAATACTAAAGCATCCCGATCTTTCGACTTCATGCCTGAAGAAACCAGTTGCCTGAGCATTTCGATGCGAAGAACAGGATACTTTTCGGTGTCGCCCTTCAGGAGTTTTTGACACCAATCAAAATTGTACGGCGCAGCCTCGGAAGAATGGCGTTCCAAATAGATTAACTCTTTTTGAAAAGAGATAGAATCAGCAAGAATAACTTCAACATCTAAATCACGTTGAGCAGTAACCACGCAGAAAACTGCACAAAAAATGATTAAAAATATAGTCCGCATACCAATGTATAAAAATGGTAATTTATCTGACCAAGATAGGAAAGCAGAAGCAGAAATCCCTTTTGCTCATAAAAGAATATTCACTGTGAACCGCTGCGCATCCAAAGTCTAAACGTGGTTCCTACCTTACCGTCAATGGACCATTCAGCTTTGAGCTTTTGGGCAAACGCCCCTAACATCTTCAATCCAAAAGAGTTAGGTTGCTTTGATAAGTCTCCGTCAAAACCAACAACATCTTCCCTTATTTCTAATAAAATTAGTGTCTTTCATTTCTTCTAAACGAATCCATAGATGCCCCTCATCACCCTCTTGGAAAGCATGCTTAAGCGAGTTATTAATCAATTCATTATTACCCCAAGAGGAAAAAAAGTTGTCTGCGTCAATTGGGATTTCATCAACTTCGGTATAAGGCTTTATCAACCCTACGTAGGAATAGGTTTGAATAATACTATCATATCACTCAACAATGTGATTTTTAACGTTGATGTTGGTAAGGTAATCTTGTGCACAAAGGTTCTGGTGAATTAATGCCATAACGTGAACCCTTCCTCTTGAGACAGAAATAGCGTCGAAAGCCGCCTTATGCTCCCCTTTTTCAGCAAAACACGTCGCGTTCCAGAAAAACAAAAAGCTAGGTATCGGCTATCTGGAATAGCTGAGTATCCTTTCAAGCCTCATTGTAAACCGCCTCATACTTGTCTATTTCGCCTAGACTGAAGTATTCATTGGCTCGATTGTGATTCAAGTTTAAAATCCACGTTGTGTCTTGAACCTCTTTGAGTTTTTCTAGCGCTTTTTCGTAAAATTCTACCGTTCGTTCTGGGTCAACCCGCTTGGAATAAGTCGCCCAAATGTTGTTGTACATCATTCTCATCTTCTGCTGATCACTCGCCTCTTCAAAACACGGAAAGGACTCAAGGTACTGCGCTATTGCTTGATCATAGCTTCCGTCAAAATAATAAACCGTGCCCTCAAAACTAAACCCTCGAGCCATCTCTAAGGTGTCTTGATTGGCCGCTGCAACGCGCTTGAACTCTTGCGCAAAATGAGCCGCTGTATCAGGGTCATTCCAGAGTGTTGTTTTTACAGGGTCACTCAGATTGGTCAATTGTTTGTCATAATCCACTTCGTGCTGGTATTTCAGCAACAATGAATCCAGCTCTTGCCCAAAAGAGGACAAAACAATTGAGATCAAAAGAAGAATCAATACAAAACGCATCTAATGAAAAGACTGCGTCTGAGGCAATTTCTTGTAATTATTTCTTTGCTTGCACCTAAACTGTAACTATTTCACTTGTTAGCGTATAACTAGTGAGATATTAACGGAACCAAATAATTTGGTAAGCGACAACTTTTATGAGACCTGCCCTAAAAAAAATTAAGATCGCGCTGACCATGTCAGTAGCGCTCTTTGTATTGTGTTTAAATGCCTCTTCTCAATTTGACACTGAGTTCAGAATGCCCCCCATTTGGGATACCGGAGGAGCTACACACAACACGCCTTCTGAATTGTTCATCACAACGCCCAGTCCGTTTGTGGTTGACGTTCACATTGAAACAGCTGACGGTGTCACCTTCGTCCTAGACACGACTGTGGTTTCTGGAACCCCTCTAAAAGTGCCGCTAACACCGGTGTTGGGCCAAACAGATGTTGCCAATGAAGTCAACACAAACAGAAGCCTCATCATTACCTCAACCTCAGCCATTCAGTGCATTCACAAAATTTCTGGAACCCACAATCAAACGTTGGTGACCTTGAAAGGTAAAAATGGATTGGGAACAGACTTCTGGGCAGGAAGTCAAGTCCGAAACATGAATGCGAATTATAGCCCTGAAGAATACCACTTCATTTCTGTAATGGCAACAGATGACAACACAACCATTTCAATTGAGACGCCATTCAATATGTACCTCAATGGCAGTGTGCTACCAAATCCGTTCATTCTTTCTTTAAATAAGGACGAATCATACCTCATTAGAGGACATAATCCTGTAGAACATGTAGCTGGCTCACACATTACATCTGACAAAAATATTGTCGCTATTAGCGGCTCAACGCACACCCGAATAGCTGGCGGAAACGCCGCTGACGGCGGAACAGACCAACTCGTTCCTATAGAGTTGATGTGGAAAGATTTTGTTGTTGTTAAAGGAAACAACAATGAACCGTTCGACTATGCAATTATTGTAGCAACTGAAGACAACACAAACATCTATTTAGATGGTGGAAATGCTCCTGTTGGAACCATTAACGCCGGTGAATATTATGATTACACCCTCGCTGGCAACATGGGGGACGCACACTATTTGCGTACAGATAAACGTGCTTACTGTTACCATTTCACGGGCTCCTCTCAAGATGATGAAGTAGGAATGTCTGCCGTTCCTCAAATGGATTGCACGGGCTCTCGCTACATTGAGTTCTCCCTTTTCCAAGTGAATACAGACAGTCAAACCATGAACTTAATTGTGCCTGCTGAAGCAGAGTCTACGTTGCAGTTGAATGGTGTCAGCTATCAATCAGTGCCGAATGTTCTTTTTACAGATGTTCCTGGCCTCCCCGGATGGAAAGCCGTCACTTTTCCCCTTGCCTCACTTCAGAGTAACAATGTGGTCACTTCTGAAGGGTTTTTTCATGCCGGATTTTTAACCGGAAATGCCGGCGCCACAGGAACCTACGGTTTCCTTTCTGGGTTTGATGACGCCTTCGAGTTTATTGACCCTGCATCTGGGATTCCTGCAACAATCTATTCTTTAGGTCCGTTGTGCCCCGGCGAAAGCCTAGACCACTGTCTTGAAGTGTTTAGCTGTGGTTCTGACCACAATATTATAAGTTTCGAAGGAAACGAAGGAACCATTGTGCTTACGCCTCCCTCTGAACCTTATGACACCTGCTTCAGATATACCGCCCCTTTTGATTTTACAGGAAATGACACCGTTACATTTGTAGTAGACAACCTCTTTGGTTTTGAAGGTTCTATCGACGTCGTTTTTACCATTGTTGATCCAGAAACACCAATCAATGCCGGTCCTTCTCAAGAACTTTGTGGCGAAACAACTGGAACGCTTACAGCCGTCAATCCAGACCTCCTAGTTCCTGGATCATGGAGTATTCTTGGCGGAAACGGGACCGTAGTAACCCCAAATTCGCCAACCTCCTTAGTCACGGGGCTGGGCTTAGGAACAAATACTTTTCTCTGGCAACAGTTTTACCCCTGTGAAACCAATCAAGCTCTTACACAAATAACCGTTTATGACGGTCAAGCACCTCCTGCAATGGCTGGTGAAGATGTTGAGTTGTGCTCCAACAATAACTCCTACTTCATGCAGGCCAATGACCCGGGAATTACTGGAACTGGAACATGGAGCATTCAAGAAGGCTCTGGTACGATCTTTAACATTAATGACAATAATGCTCAGGTTGTAAACCTTGGGCTTGGTCAAAATGTTTTCACCTGGACCATTGATAACGGCCCATGCGCGGGAGGGCCTACCGTTGACGAAATGACCATCTTTGTATTCACCGCAAATCACCCTGCTGCCAATGCCGGCGAAGATCAAATAGTCTGCTCTGGGGGTTTTAATCAAACTTCGTTAACAGGTTCTCTAGCTGTTTTTCCCGCAGAAGGAACTTGGACACTCGTGTCTGGAGCAGGTACCATTATTAGTGAAAACACAAATGAAACAGCGGTGACCAACCTAGAAGTTGGTGTCAGTATTTTTGAATGGTCAATTGATAACGGTCCTTGCGGAACCCTTACAGATCTCATTGAAGTTATAGTCTATGATGCTGAATTAGCAAATGCCAATGCGGGTGATGACGTTGAATACTGCATTCCAACCTCATCTCACACCTTAAATGCAACGCCGCCAACAGGCCCTGCAGAAGGCACCTGGGGCGTGACAGCTGGTGACGGAACGTTTAGCAATGAAAATGATCCGAACGCAATAGCAACAAACCTCTCTGTAGGAACAAACACTTTTGTTTGGACCATCTTCAACGGAGGTTGTGCAAATGATGGCTCCTCTGATGAAATTACAGTGACCATCTTTGACTCTTCCCAAGAAGCAGCCGCTGCAGGAGAAAATCAAGACCTCTGTGTTGACGTTTTCACCTTCGCCCAACTTGACGCAAACCTAGCCGAATTTCCTGCCCAAGGCGCTTGGTCAGCACCCGGTGGAATGGCCATTTTTAGTGATGAAAATGACCCGCTCGCAACCGTAACCAACCTGCCCGTTGGTGAAACAGTACTTGTGTGGACCATTAACAACGGACCGTGCGCGGCGCCAACTGCTGATGAAGTAGCCATCACCATTTACAATGATACTTTAGCGCCTGCCAATGCCGGTGATGATGCTGCTTATTGCACGCCAATAAGTACACACACCATGAACGCTATAGACCCAAGCTTGCCTGCCATTGGTCTTTGGACTCTGGAATCTGGAACGGGAACAATTGCAAGTGTTAACAGCCCTATTTCTGCTATTTCTGGACTTGGTGTTGGAGCCAATGTATTCCGTTGGACCATCCAAAATGGACCTTGCCCAGGGACTGTAGAATTTGATGAAATAACCCTTTTAATCTTTGATGAAAATGCGCCTGTAGCTAACGCAGGACCAGACCAAGAACTCTGTTCAAACCCCGTGGGTCTTGTAAACACTTTTTTGAACGCAAACACGCCTATCTTCCCTGCCACAGGGGAATGGACCTTGATTTCTGGAGGTGGAATAATTGGTGATGCTGCAAATCCATTAACGGCCGTAACTGACCTTCCTGTTGGTGAAAACATCTTCCAATGGACCTATGAAAACACCCCTTGTGCTGAAGGCGCTACAACAGACCTCGTAACGGTATTCGTCTATAACATTGCTCAACTATTTGCAAATGCAGGTGGTGATCAAGAGCTCTGTAATGATGATCCTACCGCAACGCTAAACGCCAACCCTGCTACTTTCCCCGCTACTGGAGAATGGGTGCTTTTAAGCGGAAGTGGTAACATCACGAATGCAACGAACCCCTCAACAACAGTAACCGAAGTTGGCCTGGGTGTAAATGTGTTCGAATGGACCATCAATAACGGGGTTTGTGACAATGCAATCTCTTCAGATGAAATGCTAATCACCGTCTATGAAGGAGCACTCTCTTCTGCAAACGCAGGAGCTGATCAAAGTGTTTGTTCTGGAACAGGAACCGTTTTTCTTGATGGAAATGTGCCTATTCTTCCCGCTACAGGAGAATGGATCTTGATTTCTGGCAGTGGTACATTTACCGCTGCCTCTGACGCTAACACTAGCGTTACCAATTTGACCGTTGGATTAAACGTTTTTGAATGGAACCTTGACAACGGAGCATGCTCTGGCAATACTTCTGACCTCGTTACTATTACAGTATTCGATGCTGAAATGCCTCCTGCAAATGCAGGTGGTGATCAATCGCTTTGTCTTCCCGTGACTTCATCCAACATGACTGCAACAACGCCTATTTTCCCCGCTACGGGAATCTGGGTGCTTGTAAGTGGTGCCGGCGGATTTGTTGACAATACTGACCCAAGCACTGAAGTAACAGGACTTGAAGTTGGAGAAAATATTTTTAGATGGTCCGTAACAAACGCTCCGTGCTCACCTGCAACTACTCTAGACCTTGTTTCAATCTTTGTTTATGACAACGCTTTAGTTGCAAATGCAGGAGCTGATCAAGCGTTTTGTTCACCTGTGGCCTCTTCCTCTTTGAACGGAAACACGCCAATATTTCCTGCTACCGGAGAATGGACACTGGTTTCTGGATCAGGGAACATCTCTAATCCTTCCAACCCAAATTCTCAAATAACAGGACTCGGATTAAGTGATAACGTTTTCCAATGGACCATTACAAATGGGCCCTGCGCCGGAAGTCCTTTAACTGACTCTGTTACAATCACCATCTTCAACACTACGCAAACAGCAGCGAACGCCGGAAATGATCAACAAGTTTGTACCCCTGCTACTTCAACCTCTTTAGTGGGAAACAACGCCGTTTATCCTGCCTCAGGTGAATGGACCGTTGTATCTGGAACAGCCACCATTGTTGACCCTGAAGACCCGAATACCTTAATCATAAACCTCTCAGTAGGAACTATTGTGCTTGAATGGACTGTTTCGAACGGACCATGCCTGCCAGCCTCAACCGCAGATCAAGTAACAATTGAAGTGTTGGACTCTGGGGCCGAAGCAGCAGATGCGGGCTCTGATCAAGATTTGTGCTTGCCTACGAGCATTGCTGCAATGGATGGAAACTTTCCTGTTGCTCCTGCTACTGGTGAATGGGTTTTGATTTCTGGTGCAGGAAGCATCGTGAATCCAACAAGTCCAACTTCTCTAATCAATGGTTTAGCTGTTGGTGTGAATGTCTTCCAATGGAGCATTAACAATGGTGACTGTGGCGGAATCTCAAATGACACGGTAACAATCACGCTTTATTCTAACAACTCACCAAATGCGAACGCTGGTGATGACCAAAACTTATGTACTCCGCAATTGGAAACGCTGCTTGAAGGAAACACGCCGGTTTTCCCTGCAACGGGAGAATGGACGCTTATAGCTGGCAGCGGTACCGTTGCACAACCATCAAATCCGAACTCTGAAGTTACTGGACTCTCAATTGGTGAAAATACCTTTGAATGGACGCTCATAAACGGACCATGTGCCAACGCCGCAACCGCAAACCAAGTAAGCATCTTCGTGTTTGACGGAGGAGCACCCCAAGCAGAAGCAGGAGCAAACCAAGAGTTGTGTACCCCGTCAAATTCAACCTTCATGAATGCCCTGCCCGCGGTAGACCCCGGCACAGGAGAATGGACCCTTCTTTCAGGAACAGGTAACATTGTGACCTCAGATGATCCGAATTCAGAAATTACCGGACTTAGCATTGGACAAAACGTTTTCCTGTGGACGCTTGATTATTCAACGTGTGGCGTCCAAGAAGATGAAGTAACCATTACCGTCTTTGACTCCTCTTTGCCTGCGGCGAACGCAGGCCCTGATCTTGAACTGTGCTCGCCTAATGATGCCATCAGTTTATTAGCAACCGCCGTTGCAGCGCCGGCTGTAGGAACTTGGACGCTGATTAGCGGAAACGGAGAAATTAACAATGTGAACAACCCAAATACCTCTATTGAGAACTTAACCATTGGAGAAAACAGCTTCGTTTGGTCTGTCTACAATGGCAACTGCCAACTAGTACAAGATCAAACTGATACCATGAGTGTCTTCGTCTTTGATCAGGCTCAGCTTGACGCAAATGCAGGCCCTAATCAAGAACTCTGTACGCCATTAATCACAACGAATTTAAATGGTAGCCTTGTGGTTTTTCCTTCTTTAGGAGAATGGACATTGGTTTCTGGTGGTGGTAACATTGTTGATCCAAATGACCCTCAAACTGAAGTCAATAACTTGAGCGTTGGTGAAAACACCTTCGAGTGGACTGTTGATAATGGTGCTTGTGTCCCTGATGTCACTTCTGACCTCGTAAGTATCTTCGTCTTTGACCAAAGTCAAGCAAGCGCAGATGCCGGCAATGACCAAGAACTCTGTACGCCTGTTGATGTTATAACACTTGACGGAAACCCAGTGATCTTTCCCGCGCAAGGAACATGGACTCTGATTCAAGGTTCGGGTGACATTCTTGACCTGAACAACCCAAACTCTGCCGTGACCAACTTAAGTGTGGGCGAAAACATCTTCGGGTGGACCATTGACAACGGACCTTGCGGAACTCCTACTCAAGACTTTGTATCCATATTCGTGTTCGGACAATTCAGTCCTGACGCTGACGCTGGATCAGATCAAGAACGCTGTTCTCCCGTGCTCAATACGACCCTGAATGGAAACACTCCAGACTTCCCCTCTACGGGAACCTGGACCTTGCAGAGTGGTGCCGGAACAATCCTCAGTCAGAACAACCCGAATACAGCGGTTGTAGCCTTAGAAATTGGTGAAAATGTCTTTGTTTGGACGGTAACGAATGGCCCCTGTGATGGAAGTTTAACAACAGACACCATGACGGTATTCGTGTTTGATCCAGCTGCCCCATTAGCCCAAGCCGGTGATGACCAAGAACTGTGTACGCCAACCGTCACTGCTGCCATGGATGCAAATAGCGCAACCTTTCCCGGAACAGGAACATGGACGCTAATTCAAGGCTCTGGAAACATCGCTGATGAAAATAACCCAAACACAACAATAAGCGGTCTTTCTGTAGGTGAGAACACCTTCGAATGGAGCCTCTACAACGGGCCATGTGCCATGAGTGGTTCTTCTGACCTGGTTTCTGTTTTCGTCTTTGATGAATTTCAAGCTGACGCGAACGCAGGTCCTGACCAACAACTTTGTACGCCTCAAGAGAGCACAACATTGGCTGCCAATGGCGTGACCTTCCCAGCAACCGGATTCTGGACGCTGATTGATGGAAGCGCAACCATTACTGATATTGACAATCCGAATAGTCTATTGACCAACATTGAGCTTGGAAACAACGTCCTTGTCTGGACCATCGAAAATGGTCCGTGTGACAACGCCTTGACAACAGATACAGTTGTTGTTTCGCTCTTCGCTTTTGATGCTGAAGAAGCTGAAGCAGGAGCTGACCAAGAATTCTGTTTGCCAATTACATCTACCTTCTTAGATGCAACCGCCCTCATTGGTGCAGCAGAAGGAACATGGGGAATTGTTACTGGTTCTGGCACTTTCGCCAATGAAAATGACCCGTCTACTGAGGTAACCGGGCTTGCCGTTGGAGTAAATACTTTCTCATGGAATGTAGATAACGGTCCTTGCGGATTCTCTGTTGACGAAGTATCAGTCCTCATCTTCGACCCTGAAGCTCCTGAAGCAGAAGCAGGCGAAGACCAATTCTTCTGCACCCCTATCAGCACAACAGTGCTAGAGGGAAACACGCCTGCTACCCCAGGAACAGGAACTTGGACGCTCACACAAGGAATGGGCACCATTGACCAACCAAGTGACGCAAATTCAGCGTTGAGTGGATTGACCATTGGTGAAAACATCTTCTGTTGGACCATCTATAACGGTCCGTGTGAAGAGCCAACAACTGACTGCGTTTCGATCTTTATTTATGACGAAAACCATCAGGATGCAGCTGCCGGAAACGACATTGAGCTATGCTTGCCTACTGACGCCACAACCCTTGCTGCTGTTCCTGCTATTTTCCCTGCCTTCGGAACGTGGGAAAGCATTGACGGCGCAGGAACACTTTCAGATGTCAATGACCCAAACACAGCTATTAGCAACCTTGAACTTGGGGTAAACACCTTCGTGTGGACCATCAACAATGAGCCTTGTTCAGACGGGGTCACCGCAGACACGGTCTCAGTATTCGTGTTCCAAGAAGGGGTTGATCCTGCTTCTGCCGGTGATGACCAATCTTTCTGCTCTCCAATAAGCTCAACAACCCTTTTCGCTGCGCCACTTGATGCGCCCAACACGGGAACATGGACGCTTGTGAATGGAAACGGAGTCCTTGATAACCCTACGAGTGAAAACACGGTCATTAGTGGTTTGACTGTTGGAGAAAACACCTTCCAATGGACGGTTTACAATGGTCCCTGTGAAAACACAGAAAGCAGTGATCAGGTTTCAGTCTTCATTTATGATCAAAACCAACTCGCGGCCAACGCCAATGCTGACCAGGAACTTTGCCTCCCAATTGACAATACCTTCCTTGATGCCAACTTCCTCATTTTCCCGGCATCAGGAGAGTGGACATTGGTTTCAGGAACAGGGACAATTGTAGATCCTGCCAACCCAAATACACAGGTAACCGAGCTCGGTTCGGGGACCAATGTTTTCGAATGGACCATTACAAATGGCCCTTGTGAAAACAGTGTTACCTCTGATACCTTACTAGTCTTAGTATTCTCTGAAGCTGCTGCACTTGCTGATGCAGGAGAGGACATTGACATCTGTACACCAGAAAGTCAAGTAACACTTGATGCGGTAATTCCAGATGAGCCTGCTACAGGGACTTGGTCCATCGTTGACGGTGGCGGCTCACTTTCAGATGTGACTGACCCAAATGCTCTTTACACCGGATTAACCGTTGGTGAACACGTTTTACAATGGACCGTTTACAACGGCCCTTGTTCAAACAACAACTCATTGGATTTTGTAACAGTAAGCGTTTATGACGCCACTTCTCCAATCGCCAATGCAGGTCCGGACCAAGAATTTTGTGCACCTGATGAGGTAGCAACAATGGCGGCAGACGTTCCTATTTTTCCTTCAATAGGAACATGGACGTTGATCTCTGGAAATGCCTCAATATCAGATGTAACTGACCCGAATGCAGTCATTACAGGGTTGCAAATTGGCGAATCGATCTTACAGTGGTCAGTTTCAAACGGACCCTGTGAATCAGCGTCAATTGATGTCATTATGATTACCGTCTACAATCCTGCCTCCCCTGATGCCTATGCCGGTGAAGACCTCGAGTTCTGCTCACCTTTTGGTGGAACAACCTTGGACGCGAACCTCCCATTGGCTCCTGCTGATGGAACTTGGACCTTGATTTCTGGCGAAGGAACCATCACCAATCCGGCATTGCCAAACACAACCGTGTTTGACCTTGGGTTTGGAGAAAACATCTTCGTGTGGTCAATTTACAACGGGCCGTGTGCGAATGAAACCACCACTGATACGCTATCTGTCTTCTTGAACAACCTCGATGTTGCAGGAGCAGACGCCGGACCAGATCAGGCGTTCTGTGGAGCTCCTGCCATGGTTCAAATGGCGGCTAGCGAAACAATAGGAAATACAGCCTCAAGCGAATGGACCATCATAGAAGGAAGCGGCTCAATTGCCAATGTCAACAATGAATTCACACAGGTCTTTGATGTGCCAATTGGCGTTAACACCTTCGTTTGGACTGTAGACAATGGGTTCTGCGGAGTCAGCGCTGACACCATGCAAATCACAGTGTATGACCCAGAGCTTCCCCCGGCTTATGCAGGAGAAGATCTCACCCTTTGTGAAGATGACTTTATCATTTTCAACCTTCAAGGAAATGAAGCTCCATGGCCCGCAATTGGAACATGGGAAATCATTGAAGGTCCTGTTGAAATCACTGATGTTACTGACAATGAAACTACTGTTTGGAGCTTAGGAGAGCTTGATGTGCCATTTGCTTCGGTTACAAGTAGCATGACTTGGACCATTGACA
>Ga0222668_1000615_pt1 | contig 20793 bp, 32 predicted proteins | sample AntAcemetagen728_FD_179823 | JGI IMG/M metagenome (GOLD analysis project Ga0222668, IMG submission 179823) | Saline water microbial communities from Ace Lake, Antarctica - #728 | ecosystem: Environmental > Aquatic > Non-marine Saline and Alkaline > Saline | place: Antarctica: Ace Lake... | reverse complement strand
CGGACATTTGAGCTTCGGCGAGGAGTTCGGTGATGTTTTTCATTTTTTTGGTTGGGTTGATTTTGCTTACGAGATCAATATGCACGTGACGTTGCGCCACGTCAACAATTATTTTCATTTATTTTTCAGGACCGATAACCGGAGGGTGCCGCGTTGTTTCCGTTAATTTTGGTTTTCATGATATTTTTGGGGTTTTTTGGGTTCATCTACCTAGGTACCATAATTTATTTTACCATCAGCGCAATATTTATCTTGCGCACTTGCGCATTTGCGCGTAAAAGTTTTCCCATGGAATTACCTCGACTGAATATCAGCGTCAAAGAGACGATGAAAAAAGCCATCATTTTGGCCTGCGCGAAATCTAGCCCGCGAGAAACAATCACGGACTTTGCCCGGAAGGCATTTTTTGCGGAGTTGCAGCAGCGCAAGACGGCGGCTCGCGCATTGGGGGCCGGGAAATGATTCCGTCACCCTACACCTCCTGGAAACACAAGGACGGCGAGACCCACCGTGTCGTTCATTCCTCCCCTCGCCAGGTCGTTACTTGGGGAACGAAACATTCGTGGTTCGGGACTCCCGCTCAATTTTTTATGGCCTTTTCGGCCCACAAACAATCGTGAAACGCATGAACGGGCGTGACCTCACCCTGAGCCCTGACGGCCATGAGGGAATGGGCCGGGAAACATTGTCAGACGTTGGGGCGGCCTGCACACGTTGGCTCGAGAAAAACGAGGACGGATACGAAAAAGGAAGAACATTTAATTTCGGCAAAGGCTGGCGTCCTAAAAATAAAATCACCAACAAAACCACCAACAAAACTAAAATATCATGATCGAACTCCTCGCATTAATCATCCTCATTGTTTCGGCATTTGCGGCCTCATGCAAAATCACCGAACTCGCAACCAAAAAAGCGCAGGACCTAAAATGGCGCGAATGGTGCGAAAATTTGCGGCATGGAGCCGGGCCAGACGGGCTGGACCGCGACGGCAACAGACCCTGACCCCGAGAATCCAAATCAAACCCATAAAATGACAAGAACAACCACAATCGAAATCGAAGTCGAAATCGAATACGACTACGACCCCGGCACGGAACCATATATCTCAGGTGCTCCTGAGGACTGCTACCCCGGCGAGGACCCAGGGGTTGAGATCCAGAGCATCGAGTTAGTCCGCAAGACCCGAGATGTCACCGGCAAAGTCTCGACCGCTCGGCTCGACATCGTGGACTATATAGACCCGGACATCCTCAGCTCAATTGAGGACAATCTCATCCAAGACGGCCTCACAGAATAAACCACCAACTAAAACCAAAATCATGAATACAACAACACCGGCGGAAACGCCAAAAGACATCATTGCCGAAATGCGGAACGCCCTTGCGGAAAACGGGCTCTCGTCCATTGGCGTGATTTTAACCATGCACGACAAAAATGAGTTTTTCAGCGTACGTGATAAAGATAATTTCGCCGATGGCCGGAGCATTGCAGCGGCCCTTGAAAAGCTCAAATCGTCCAGCGACACGCGCATCAAAAACCTGCAAGCTGAAGCCGCCCTGCTCGGAATGACACTCGTTAAGGAAGAATCGAAATGAGCGCAACCGAGACCCAAATTACTAAGGATGCCGTAAAGGCTCCCGCCACCATCAAGGGACTCCTCGAAAGCGAGGATTTCAGGGCCCAAGTTACGCGAGCATTGCCTACGCATTTGACGCCAGAACGCTTTATTCGGGTTGCGGCAACGTGTCTTATGCGGACGCCAAAGCTCAAGGATTGTCATCAAGGTAGCTTCTTCAACGCGCTCTTGACTCTCTCGCAACTCGGGCTTGAGCCGGACGGTCGAAATGCTCACCTCATCCCCTTTGAAAATCGAAAGCTCGGCATTACAGAATGCCAGCTAATTATTGATTACAAAGGGTTGGTGGACCTAGCTATGCGCTCCGGCACCGTCGCCAACATTCACGCCGATAAAGTTTGTGACAATGACATTTTTGAGTTTGACCGGGGGGAAATTAAGAAACACTCGATTAATTTCAAGGAAGCGCGGGGAAATGCTTACGCTTACTATGCGCTGGTTCGGTTCAAAGACGGCTCGGAAAAGTGCGAGGTGATGCCACGCGAAGATGTTGACGCTATTCGCGCACGGTCTCGCTCTGGCAAGTTCGGCCCATGGGTCACGGATTATGACGAGATGGCAAAGAAAACTTGCTTTCGGCGGCTCTCAAAATGGATTCAGCTTTCCCCGGAATTCCGCGAGGCATTAGATCATGACGCCGACAAAATCGAATCACGCCGATTCGAGACGGCAAAGCAAGTGCAAGCGATTTCCGAACCGCTTGACCCGTTCACTCCGCCTGAGTTGCCAGAGGCCACCGCCACCGCAGAAGAGGAATCTGAATGAATATATTTCGCGACATTGAACAGGGCTCGCCCGAGTGGATCGCCATCCGCAAGGGCCACCCGACGGCCTCCCGTTTCTCTGACATTATCACGGCGGCTAAAGGCGAGTTGTCGAAAAGCTCCACGGGCTACATCCGAGAGCTAATCGGCGAGTCGTTTTGCCCTGATTGGGAGGAGTGGCTCGGCAACAAATTTACGGACCGGGGCAAAGAGACCGAGCCGGAAGCTCGGGATGCGTTCGCAACTATTCTTGACGGCACCCTTAGAGTTGAGGAAGTCGGCTTCGTCCTGGGGGATGATGGCGTCTGCGGATGCTCGCCGGATGGGTTGATTTACGAAGGGGAAACTTTAGTTTCTGGGGTGGAAATCAAATGCCCATCGCCCAAAGTTCACGTCGGCTATGTATTAGATGGGGGACTCCCCGCTGCCTACGCACAACAGGTCCATGGATCAATGGCTATTACCGGGCTGCCTGAGTGGCATTTCTGGAGCTATTTCCCCGGCCTGATGCCGCTACACATCATCGTTCGGCGCAATGACTACACCGCAAAACTCGAAACCGCTCTAGCGCAATTTGTGGCGAGCTATAAGGCGGCTTATGCCGACGCTCTCCCACGGCTCAAAATTCCCAATCAGTAACCAAAACAACATCAAAACCACCAAAGAAAACATCATGAGAAAAGCACAAATCGATGTTACAAAAATCATCAGAGAAAAACTCTACAAGGGCAAGAAAGGGACTTACCTGGACCTCACCTTTTTCGACAACAAAGACGGGGAAGACGAGTGGGGGAACATGGGATTTGTCGTGCAAGACCTTGGAAAAGAAGCGCGGGAAGCTGGCGAAAAGGGACCGATTCTCGGCAACTGGAAGGAGATCGTAACTAAGAAAGCTCCCGCTGCCAGTCATGAACCTACCACCGAACAAGACGACTCAAAGGCCCTACCGTTTTGAGAAATCTCCGGTTGGGCATCAACACCCAGCCGGGACCCCTTTTTAATTATGACTGAGCGTGATCTAATAATCCTTCAGCTTCACAAAATCCACGGCACAAAAACCAAATCAGAACTTATGAACGAACTTTATTACCGCAACCTTTGCAGCGACCTTTGCCTATGCCTTGACGACATCGCGACTCTGGATTTGTTGCGAGCTTACAACGCTGGACTGCGGGAGGCTAAATGGATATCCGAGATTTGACCGACAAGCAAAAGCTCATGATGTCCACCAAGGACCGGAAATCCTTTGGTAAATCTGGAGTGACATACGACGAGGCGGAAGCGGGTGCCGTTGCCAAGTCCGAAATGGAATTGCAGGGGCAGCTTTACAGTCTGCTATACCGTCGCGGTCACCGGCCCCGAATGCAGCCCACCCGAAAACGCAGCCAGATTGCGCCAGGGATGCCCGACATCGCCTTTGAAATTCACGGCCTGAGCGTCCACTGGGAAGTGAAATTGCCGGGGAAGAATCCGACCCCGCAGCAATACAAATGCCACCGGGAACTGGAAGCGGCTCCGAACGGGGCTATCGTCCGCGTGATCCGCTCTTACCGGGAAGGGCTTGACCACCTGGCTGAATTGGAAGACAGCACCCTAACCGTGACGGCGACCCTAGCGCAGCAACTCGCCGCAGCCAGAGGACTTTTATCCAAGATTCGAGACCCGTTTTGTCGCATGACTCGCGGACAGGTCTGCGAGGAAATCAACCAGGTTCTCGCCGACACCGACGGGAACAAAACGCTTGCAAGATCCGGCTGAAAGCGACAGCATCCAAATCGAGCCGACAAACTCATGACAGCGAAGAGAATAAAATCAACACCTTGCCCTCGTACCTGTGCGTCTCTTCGCGCTTGTCGGCTCGTTCCTACAAACGGGTGCGGGGGCCTTTTATTGATATGACCTACTCAGAAAAACTCCGCGACCCCCGCTGGCAGAGATGTCGGTTGGAGATTATGCAATATGCTGATTTCCGATGCCAAATCTGCGGCGATGGGACCACCACCCTGAACGTCCACCATTCCTATTATACGAGCGGGAAAAGCCCGTGGATGTATCCCGCAGGCTCCCTGATATGCATCTGCGAGGATTGCCATGCAAGGGTGACGGAATGGTCACGCGGGATTTTACCTAAAAAAAGCGACGAGACGACCGGCATTACGGAAGAAATTCGTAAGAATGATAAAGAAGACCCTGACCTCAATATGGAAATTATTTCAGGATTGTGGATGGAGAGACTGAAAGAAAATGATTACGCGCTCCAGTGGCAGTTCATTAGGGAGGGATATTTTTCATCAATTAAGTTTCGGTGGCTTACTTTTGGATTGTATTGCCCTTCATCGACATTCGATCTAGTTACGATCCTTCTTCCTGAGCGTGTTAGTGAGGAGGCTGCCAGCGTCTTTGGTGAGGCTGGAAGGAAGGATATTGAGGATAAATTTAATAAAAATTTCCCAATTACGATAAAGGTGAAGCTTGAGGTTGCGGCCAGGTTTGGGATTGGTGCCGATAATTGGGTAGAAGAAGAGTTCTCAAAGCGATTAGGGGCGACAATATGAAGATGCCTGCATTCCAATTTTACCCGGCCGATTGGAGAAAAGATCCCGGCGTTCAGTCTCTTGATTTTGAGACCCGCGGTATCTGGTTTGAAATTTTGTGCATCATGCACGAATCCGACCAGCGTGGGAAATTACTCCTGAATGGATCTCCGATGCCAGAAGACGCGTTGGCCCGTCTTCTTGGTTTGGATAACCAAATCCTAACCAAAGCCCTAACCAAGCTTCATGCATATGGCGTTTATGGTGTGTGCGAAGATTCCGGCGCGATCATTTCTCGACGGATGGTGAGGGACGAAAACCTTTGCCAAATCCGCCGAGAGTGCGGAAAACGGGGAGGAAACCCGCTTTTGGTTAACCAAAAGCCAACCACTGGGGTTAACCAAAAACCAACCCCTTCTTCTTCTTCTTCACCTTCGGGTACCCCTATAGTCCCCAAAGGGGACGGTGAGAAGAAATCTTCCAATCTTCCCGAAAGCACTGAGGCAAAGAGAATCGCCAAGATTTTTCACCGGCGTGAGACCACAGGATGGAGCACTAAAGAAATCAAGACCTTCAAAGAACTTGGGCAGATCGAGGGTGACGACCTTGCCGCCGTAGAGAAATACTACAAGGGCGAGGAATCGAACCCAAAGAGGGTCTTGCGCCATGACCTAGGGACATTCCTAAATAATTTTCGGGGCGAGGTGGACCGGGCCAACCGGTGGAAGGGATTCGCCGCCCCCGATGAATTCAAACTCCCAAACATCGGATCATGAACAACGTACGCCAACTACCCCAAAGCCAAGACGCAGAGAAGGCCATTCTCGGCTCTATCCTGCTCGACCCGGACCGGACCATCGGGATATGCAAACAAAACGGAGCCACCGACGAATGGTTCCACAACCCCATCCACGCCCTGATTTTCACTGCCGCCCTGAATATGGCGGATTTAGGAAAGCCGATCGACCTCGTGACGATGACCGCGTTCCTGGAAGACACTCGCCTACTACAAGAAGTGGGGGGCGCAGCCGCAGTCACCGAGATTTTCGCATTCGTCGAAACATCCACAAACGCAACCTATTATCTCGAAATGATGCGGGAAAAATTGGCTCTCCGCAGGTTGATACGTGCTTGCTCTGAATACGCGCAGCGAGCGTATGACGAGCAAGACCGGCCTATCGAGCTGGTTTCGGAAGCAGATGCGGCCATCACGCTGGTCTCGCAGTCAATGGCCAGAGACGCCGTGGTTACGCGCAAGGGATTGCTGGCGGATTACCTTCAGGAAAAAGAGGATATTGCGAGCGGGGTCAAGGTCAAAGAGATGCTGCCTTCCCCGCTCGACGAAATCAATAAGCGGGTGGGCGGCTATTCGCCCGGGGAAATTACGATCATTATGGGGCCGACGAACTCAGGCAAGTCAATGCTCGGCATGGAGCACGTTCTTTTGGCCGCATTTGGCCGTGAGATGCCTTCAGCCATCTTTACTGGCGAGATGCCCTACCGACAGTACGTTGACCGGATTTTCGCAAACAGGGGACGAATAAGTAGCCGGAACTTGAGAAGCGCCAAGCTATCGCAGGGCGAGCTAAAGAGTTTTATAGCCGTTCAGACTCGGATGGCTGAGATGCCGCTGGAAATCTACGACTCGAAACGGAACGCCCTGACGCTGGACAGCATCGAAGCTCAAATCCGTATCCTGAAGAAGAAGATGGGACTGAAGGTGGTGTTGATCGACTACCTTCAGAAGCTTAATTTCCCACGGCGAAAAGACATGAGACGAGACGAGGAAGTCACGATGGCGACATCTGTTTTCAAGTCCCTGGCCGTGGAGCTTGACCTATACATTTTCATTCTCTCTGCGACGAACGATGACGGCCAGGTGAGGGAGAGCCGGGGGCCGGAATACGACGCGGACAACATAATCAGCGTCATAACCGATACGAAAACGAAGAAAACCGAGAAAGTTTTCATCCCCAAATGGAGAGACGGCGAGAAGTCATATTCCATCGACGTCGAAATCATCGGCGACCTTTGCCAATTCCGCGAAAAATTATGAAACCCAAAAAGTACGTAAAGATCACCAACGCCGACCGGAAACGGTTTTCGCAAATGGTGGCAGAACTGAGACAGAAGCTTTTCCCGAACGGATATCCAAAGCCATAGGGATGATAGAAGGGATTTTTAAGTTGCCATTGTCAAGCTTTTTCGCTGCCCTCCCCCCCCCGGTAAGGAATCTTTTAACTCATGGGGCTTGCCGCGGTTGATGTGTCTCTCGTCATTTGCTGAAATGTCTATATCCTATCGGTTTGACACTAGACACCTACCGTCTAGCGTCACCATGTCCATACGCCAACTTGCAACAGCTTTGGGAATTTCCCCTGGGCGCGTCCACCAACTCATCCATTCGGGAATGCCATCTACTCTGGCCGAGGCTGTAGAGTGGCGGTCGGCGAGGAAGACGCAGGTGGGAGCGGCGCAGGCGGCGAGGGGGCGGATCGTGGTTAACAGGCCGACGAAGCCGATGCCTGGTAGCGTTGATGCGGAGAAGCCACCAAAGAAGCGTCTGGCCCCGGTGCCTGTGACGCCGGAGGAAATGCCAGAGCCAGTCCCGCCGCGACAAGCGGAGGTCAATGACAAGGGTCCGAGGGGAGCGGCGGCGAGGATGAGGCTGGCCGAGGTAAAGCATTACTCGCTATGGGTTGCGGAGATCAACAAGGGCGGGACGGTGGCGGAAATTGATCGGTCACTGCGGAGCTACACTCACGCATCGGATCAAAGAATGGTGGCGGAGATTCGGCTGGATGCGTGGCGAGAAAATCGTGGCGAACTGATCCGGGCGCAGGCGGCGATTAAGCTATTCCGCGAAGCGGTGCAGGAGTTGGTTCCGGCGATGCGGAACGCGCCGGATCGGTATGCAGCGCGGGTGAACCCGGAAAATGCGGACGTTGGGCGGCGCGGGCTGGAGGCGTTGCGGGCGGAGTTGGGCGAGGCGGTGGGGCGGGCGTCTGCTACACTTGCGGAAAGGCTTGGACCGGAGGCGAGGGTGGACGAGTAGAGAATTTTACATAATGAAAATTGAAACGATCAAAACTGAAACGCTGGTGCCGTATGCCAGAAATGCAAAGAAACACGACGCTGGCCAAGTGGCGAAGATTGCCGGGAGCATCAGGGAGTTCGGTTTTTGCAACCCGGTGTTGATCGACAAAGACAACGGAATCATCGCGGGTCATGGTCGGGTGCTGGCCGCGCAGTCTCTCGGGCTGGCGGAGGTGCCGTGCATCAGGCTTGGCCACCTTACCGACACGCAGCGGCGAGCCTATATCCTGGCGGACAATCGACTGGCGGAAATCGGCGGCGGATGGGATGATGAAATGCTCAAGCTGGAGCTTGCTGACCTTGAGGAATTGGATGTTGACATTAAAAGCATCGGGTTTGATGATGAATTACTTAAGCCAAATTCTTCCGATCTTTCCGATTTCAGCGAAGACATTGCATCCAGGATGGCGGTTGTCGTGGAAGTGGATGGAGAAACGCAACAGAAAACCGTGTATGAACGAATGACAAAGGAGGGTTTCAAATGTCGTCTCTTAATTTTGTAAGGGAATCAAAGATCATTCCGACGTTTCGCGTTGAGCAGGTGCGCGGAATGTTTGATGTGTCGGAAAAGGATTTTGTGCGGCAAGAGTGGAATGTCGATTTTCCGATTGAAGAAAGGCCGTGGAAAATCGGGCTGATCGTCGGACCATCGGGCTCTGGAAAAACGACGATAGCCGCCGAAGCATTTCCTAACGCGCATCATCACACTGGATTTGATTGGCCGAAGAATGAGAGCTTTCTCGATGGATTTGATTCGGCGTTGGATGGAAAAGATATAACCAAGGCGTTGAGTCAAGTGGGTTTCTCAAGCCCGCCACACTGGCTGAAACCATATTCGCATCTTTCCAACGGCCAGAAAATGAGGGCAGACCTCGCACGCTGTATGCTACTTGATTCAGACGTTGTGATTTTCGATGAGTTTACGTCCGTAGTGGACCGCGATGTTGCAAAAATTTGCAGTCACGCAATGCAGAAAGAAATTAGAAGAAGGCATCGCCCGCTATTTGTGGCCGCGTCTTGTCATTACGATATTATAGACTGGCTTGCGCCGGACTGGATTATCGACATGGCGGACGGGGCTTTCAAGTGGCGGAGTCTTCAGCGAAGGCCAGAAATCAAACTACAAATTTATTCGGCAGATACAAGGGCTTGGGGAATGTTTGCAGGAAATCATTATCTAAGTTCGCAGATTAACAGGACAGCTCAGTGTTTTGTTGCAACATGGGGCGGGGTCCCGGTCGCGTTTACTAGCTACCTGCATTTTCCGCACGCCAAGGTTCTAAACGCAAAACGAGAACACAGAACGGTTGTGCTTCCCGATTTTCAAGGGGTTGGCATCGGAAACTTTCTGTCTGGCTGGCTTGGTAGGCGGCTTCGATCTGAGGGAAAAAGATTTTATTCGGTCACATCACATCCCGCAATGATTTTTCACCGCGCTAAATCCAAGGAATGGCGGTGCTCTCGGCCAAACAACAGATTTTCTAGCGGGTTTACGTCGTCGCTAGGAAAACAATTCGCAAAAACTGGATCGTGTTTCAGACAGTCCGCGTCGTTCGAGTTTATCGGGTGAGTCGAATCTCTTTTTATGACCGCACCCGCAGCCCTTCGCCGATGCGCCAAAGCCGTCGCTTCAACATTCGATTTCCGCGAGCGCGAAGGGATCGTCGCGTGGGCCGAGCGCGAACTTTACTTGCCTAAGCGATTATCTCCTGAGCCGGGGCCGCTGCGGTTCGACCGTCGGCCCTACATGCGCGGAGTCTTGGAAGCATTGGAAGACGGAAGCTGCAAATACGTCGTTCTCGCGTGGGGGAGCCAGTCAGGCAAGACAAGCATCACTGCAATCTGGATGGGATACCGAATTGCGAACGACCCGGCCCCGGCTTTGATTGTGATGCCAAATGAGAAGCTCGCGCGGTCCTATGCGACCGGGCGGCTTCGTCCGCTATTCGATTCGTCCCCGGCGATCCGCGCAAAGTATCCTGATGATCTCCGAAAGCTTGGAGCTATTGAGATGTTTTTTGCGGACATGAGCCTCGCGCTGGTGGGAAGTAACTCAGACGCGAACCTTGCGAGCAGGCCGATTGAATTGCTGGTGTGTGACGAGACGGACAAGTACCCCGAATCGTCCGACCGCGAAGCGGGGGCATTACACCTCGCGCTGAACCGAACAAAGGAATGGCCGCGAGCCAGGCACATCATCACAAGCACGCCGACCGTGCCGACCGGGGACGTGTGGGAATGGTTCATGCGCGGCACTCAAGAGAAGTTTTGCTTCCCATGTCCGGGTTGCGGAGTGGCGCACGACATTGATTTCGAGAAGCACGTCCGATGGTATGAACGGGAGAACAAGGACGACGAGTGGGATTTGGCGAAGGTGGCGGCAACAGCGCATTGGTTGTGTCCAGATTGCGGCCACAAAATGCGCAACGACGAAAAGGGCGAAGCACTGCGCTCTGGCGCATGGCAGGGGACGGCAAATGGCGAGCCGGGGATTCGCTCGTTTCATCTCACATCGGCCTATTCCCCGAACGTCACGCTTGGGCAAATGGCCGTCAAGTTCCTGTCCGATAAAAATTCACTGTCCGGCCTGAAAGATTTCCGCAACGGCTGGCTGGCTTTGCCGTGGGTGGATAAGGCTACCGAACTCGGCGGCGGCGACCTCGACAGGCGCAAGGCGGATTACGAATTGCGAACACTGCCGGAAGGGGTGGCGGTAGTCTGGATCGTTATTGGCATCGACGTTGCACAGATGTTTTCAAACTACGTGGTCCGCGCATTTGCCGAGAGCGGGGAAAGTTGGTTGCTCGATTACGGCCGCTTTGCATCGCCGGAGGATGTGGCGCACTACGCGCAGGCTGCCCGCTATGACGTATGCGGCGAGCAAATGGGGATCAACATTGGAATCATGGATAGCGGCTACATGACCGAGCGCGTTTATCAGACATGCGTTGACTCATCCGCTGCCGGGTTGACAATCTACCCAAGCAAGGGCGGGCAGGAAAAGTTTTTACGCCATCCGGTTCGACGGGCAGATTTCACGCTCGGCGCAAAGTCGTTTCCCAATTCGCTCGTCCATTACGGCGACAACGAAATGAAAAGGATTCTTTATATCGAATCAATCAAAGCTGGCAAAGGGCCGTGGTGGATTCCGCGAAATGTCGGGCGCGATTACCTTGAGGAAATGACGCGGGAAAAGCTGGTTGAGCACCGGACGCCGAAGGGATATGACGAGCCGTTCTGGAAACGAACCGGCGCAAATCACTACGCAGACGCGGAAAAGCTTTGCCTGGTGTTTTGGCTGGCGCGTTGATTGCACTTGACAGATTCAAAGAATCAAAGCACATCGGGTTGCGTGGATTATTACCCAGCACACGACCCCGCAGACGATGCCATTGACGACTCGACGCGGGAGGAGTTGTTTGCCGACGATGATTACGAGAGCCCATATCGAGAAGCGGCCACCAAAATGTTGTCCATTACCATCTCGACGATCACCTGGGTGCGGAAGGCGAGAACGTGCAAAGAGATGATGATGCGGCTCGACCTTGCAGCATGGCTATTTCTTGACGACAACCTTTCGGCGAAGAGCCTGGCCGCGATTGCGAAGATGCACGGGCGGACGCGGGCAACGACATCAACCGCAATCCTCAACCTTGAGACGGCCCTTCACCTTCCGCCAGGTATGGGACAGAAGTTGCGCGAAGATCGAAAGACTTTCAGTCAATCCCGAATAAAAAAATGCACAAAATGAACACCGAAATTGTAATCAGTAATCAATCCCTCATCGAAGAAATCAACACGCGGCAGACGCTTCTGGGGACGCTCAAGGTGAGCGTTGAACAGAACTGTCTGGACTCGGCAAACGCGATCCGCGAGATGGGCGTTTATCTCGCCAAGCTCCGGCAGGACACCAAGCATGGGGATTGGCTGGGGCTGTTTGCTTCATCTCACGGCGAGCCAAATGCACAAGCGGTTTTGCGTTTCGACTCGAACACCGCAGGCAACTACATGCGATTCGCCAAGGCCAACCCTGAGCCATTCACCGACCCGGCGCAGGCAATGGGGGCTTACCGCGAAATTTACAAGTCGGCGGGCCTCATCCTGACTGGATCATCTACCGGAGACGCAAAGCGAATCACCCCACCTGACGGCTGGCTCTCAGACGTGCTCGACGGCGTAATCAAGATTGGCCGCAGCCTGGACAAGCACGATCTCGCCAACGCGCCGAGAGCGCAGCAGGATATTTTGATCGAGCGGATTCGGCCTATCGTGCAAATGTTCGTGCAGATGGGCGGGAAGCTGGAATAATTTTGACAGCCGCCTCGGTGCATGGCTGACATCACCGGAATCAAACGGCACATCCTGCGCCGATACGCGCAAGGCAAGATCACTCTCGACGCAATCGAGGCTATTTCCGACAAGGCGGCGGCGGCAAATTTGCGCGGTGAATCTACCGTTGAAATCACCGCATCTGGTTTTGATGGCGCGAACAGTAGCGGCGTGATGATCTTGTCCACCAACGATCTATTGGTAGCCATCGGGGACATCCTTGACAGCATCTCGCCGGTTGTAACAGCTGTTGCTCCGCGCAGGGTATTCGTCCGCGCTGACTTTTCACGCGCGACTGATTCCGCATTGACCGTCTAGGCTTTGACAGTTCGCGCAGGGCGTGGACGAAATCAAACCTAAATCAAAGAGAGGCGGCGCACGACCCGGCGCAGGTCGCAAGCGCAAAGACCCCCAGGCCCGCAGCTTCGAGGAAACGGCCCCAACCTACAATCGCCCGCAGATATACCTATCCAGCTTAGAGGCGAAGCATGAGCTTTTCGCGTGGGATCGTATCAAGATGATGAAGTCGGCCCGGTGGCTTCTCAACAACTCCGGGCTCGCGCAACGAATCGTTCGCGGCATCTCTCGATACTCAGTCGGCAACGGGCTTGTGCCACAGGCGCGAACAGCGGACCGCGCATGGAACAAGCAAGCGGAACGGCTCTTTGAGGACCGCGTTGCCACCGACGCCTTCGCCTTCGACAAATCCGCAGCCGTCAATTTTTACGAAGCGCAACGCATGATCGTTGAGCAGATGGTGACGGATGGAGAAATGTTTGCCCAGCTTGCCAAGAGCGAAAACGGGAGCGCAATGGCTAGGTTTATCACGGCTGAATATGTCGGGAACCAGAGCAATGATGACGACAAGAACGGCTGGCATGACGGCGTGAAAGTTAATGACGACAACAAGCCAGTCGCCTATCGCGTGCTTTCCTCGCCTACCGACCAGCGCGGGGCCGTGACCGACGTTCCCGCCGGGGACATGATCCACATCCGCAAGCTACACCGATATGGATTCCTTCGCGGGGTCACCTGGCTATGCTCGTCCGTCTCGCGCATTCAAGATTTGCGGACCATGCTGGAAAACGAGCAACTCGCGGCAAATCTAAACAGCAAGATCGGCATTGTCATTGAGTCGCAGGACGCCGGGAATATCGGCCTTGGCTCGTCCATGCGCAAGACGACCAGCGGCACGACCGAAGAAGTCACCTTTGATCGACTTACCGCTGGCACAGGGAGCGTGCAACTCAAGCCTGGCGAGAAACTATCAGCTCACACCTTCGACCGGCCCAACGTAAACTTCGCGCCGTGGATGGAATTTATGGTTCGGGAAATATCGTGGGCGGCAGGCATTTCGCCTGAACTCATTTGGAATATGTCCGGCGTCGGTGGGGCCGTTGCTCGTCACATCCTGCAAGACGCTGAGGTTTTCTTTTCCGACATCCGTCAGGTTTTGGAGTTTCAGTTTTGCCGCCGATTCTGGCGGTATTGGATCTGGAACCGCATCCAAGCGGGTGAGCTGCCTTACCCTGGTGACGACTGGTGGCGGTCAGACTGGATCGCACCACAACGGCTTACAGTGGACACCGGGCGCGACGGCAAGCTTCGACTTGACCTTGTGCGCAGCGGGCTGCTTTCGACCCAGCGATATTTCAATGAACTCGGCCAGGATAGTGAAGCCGAAACCGAAGACATCATCCGCAATGCCGCCGTTCGAAAACGCATGGTTGACGAAATCGCGGCAGAGGAAGGCGTAGAACTCACCGTCGAAGAAGTGTTCCCCCCCGCTCCCGGAACCGCCCCGATGCTGCCAGCGCAACCGGCCCCTGATGATGCTGAGACTTTGACACCACCGGCGGCGGTATGAACTGGTATGCCATTACTACAAAAACCGACGAGCCCGCAGAAGTTACGCTCTATGATGAAATTGGCGCGTGGGGTATTTCTGCCAAGGAGTTCATCAAAGACCTCGCTGGAATCAAAGGTCACATCAACCTCCGACTCAACTCCCCTGGCGGAAGTATCACGGACGGAACGGCGATCATCTCCGCGCTGAAACGGCATCAAGGCGGCTTCACGGCATGGGTGGACGGCCTCGCCGCAAGCATGGCATCAGTAATCGCCTGCGCGGCGGATCGTTGCTACATGGCCGAAGGCGCAATGATGATGGTCCACCGGGCAAGCACAATCTCGATGGGTGACGCAGCTGATCTTCGTAAGGACGCGGACCTTCTGGAGAAGTTTGAGAAGTCGCTTGTGAATGTTTACGCAAAAAAAACCGGAATGAGTGAGCCGGAAATTAACGCGATGCTGGAAGCCGAAACCTGGCTCGACCCGCTTGAGGCAATCGCGCTTGGATTTTGTGACGGCATTTCCGAAACGCCAGCCGCAGTCGCTGTCCTGAGTCCCGCACAAATGCGCGGCAGATTTGACACATTTAGAAACGGTATGGTCACGAAACCAATTACCGCCGTTGAACCCGATCCCGCTGTTGAGCCAGTTGCTCCCGTCGAACCCGCTCCCGTTGTGGAGCCAGTGGTTGAGCCAGTGGTTGAGCCAGTGGTTGAGCCAGTTGCTCCCGTCGAACCCGCCATTGTCGCCGCACTAAGTGTTGATGCGATGGTTGCGAAAATCTCCGACATGACCAACCGCATTTCCATTCTCACCGCCGAGCTTGATAAGGAGAAGACCGACCGTATGCGCCTTGAGCGTTCGTTCGGCGTTGCGGTCGCAAGCATCCTCCCCGTTGTCAACGCTTCCGAGACTGCAACGCAATCGCTCACTGAGCAATTCAACGCAATCAACGACCCGGAAAAGAAATCCGAATTTTACCGCAAGAACGCAGCCGCGCTCAAACAGGAACTCAAAAACTAATTTGGCACACGCTCTCGAACCTTAAAAAAAAACATCATGGCCACCATCAACTACACCCAATCAATCTTCCTTCAGGAAGCCCTCCAAGCTTTCGTTGCCATGCTGCAACCTCTCACCGCATTCTCCCGTTCCTTTTCGGGAGTCGCCGCGCAAAAGGGTTCGGCGATCATCGTCCCTCGCGTTGAAGCGTTGACCTCCACGACCTTCTCGTATGCGGCTAATTCCAGCCGTCCTTACGAAGCTGGCGGCGGAACGATCAACTCGATTACCGTCAACTTGGATAAGCATCGTTATGTCACCGCTGACATCACCGACATCCAAGCGGCCAACCAGAGCCCGGCGATCATGATTAACTTTGCCCGCCAACAAGCAAAGTCGCTTGCGAAAATGGTGCTGCAAGACCTGTTCGCAAACTTCACGACCGTTAACTACGGCCTCGGCGTTGTGTCGGCTGTCATTGCGCAGGTTTCGCTTGCGGCCATTCGGACCGGGCGCACAGTCGTTATCAAGCGTGACGTGATGCCCGAGAGCGTTATCCTCAACGCTGACGCCTACGCTTCCCTCCTGGCCGATGCCAACATGACCCAAGCGTTTCAATATGGCGGCAGTGAAGCCGTCCGCGAAGCCAAGCTCCCCCGAGTTCTTGGAATGTCGGTCCACGAAACCAACGTCCTTCCGATCAACGGAATTTCGCTGGTTGGCTTGCTCGTCCACCCCGACGCTCTCGCCGTCGCCGTCCGCAGCTTGCAACCGCAACGGCCCGAAGCCTACGACAAGTTTGAAGTCTTGACTGATGACGAGTCTGGAATCTCGATGGGATACCGCGAATACTTCGAGCCCGCCACCGGCAAACTTTACTCCGCAATGGAGTGCTTGTTCGGTTCTGCCGTGGGTCTGAGCCTTGGACTTGGATTAATCCAGCGCACGGATTAATTTCACACGGATTGGTGTTGTTCATTCACCCGCCACCTGTTATGGGTGGCGGGTTCTCTATTTGTAACCTAACCTAAATGAAAATCTCTCTCGCCTGCATCACCGGAAATTGCCAGAACGAAATCAATCGGTTTCTCGACCACTTCCAGCCGCATTTTGACGAGCTAATTATTGTTCGCGCAATCGGCACTCTCAAACCGGACGACACGCTCGACACCGCCAAGGCGCGAGGCTGCATCACCGGCGAATACTTTAACGCGATCCCAGACTGGCCGCATGTTGACAATTTCGCAGCGGCTCGGCAAAAAGCTTGGAACATGGCAACCGGCGACTGGATCGTCTGGGCGGACATGGACGATCTCAGCGAAGGCATTGAAAAAATGCGCGAGATGCTGGAAGTGTTGCCGCCTGATTTCGATTTGCTGCAATGCCCTTACGTTGTGCCAGACCAGCGAATCGCCCACAACCTGCGAGAGCGGGCGGCACGGCGTGGAGTAGCCAAATGGGACGGCGCATTGCATGAGTGTATGACCGGGGCCGACAAGCCCGTTCTCAAATCTGCAATCACCGACAAGATCCGATGGGTTCATTCCCCCCTCGCAACTCGCACCCCCGGACGAGAAAGGAATCTCCGCATCCTTGAGCATCTCGACCCAAGCCTTCGCAGCCACGGACATTTATTTTACCTTTTCGGCGAACTTGCGGCGACTCCTGACCGCAAGCCGGAAGCCCTTAAAATCGCGCAACAATTCCTTGCGCATCCCGAAGCTGGCGCGGTTGAGCGATATGAAGTTTATCTGCAAATCTCGCAAATGCCGGACGACCCCGCAACCACCGCGTCATTTTTGCATCAGGCAACGCAAGTCGCGCCAGGCCGCGCTGAGGCGTGGTATGAATTGGCGAATCTTGAGTTAACATGCGGCGACCGGGAGAAGGCTCTATCCTACGCGCGGATTTGTCTGGCTTGCCCGTTTCCCGAACAAGCGGTCTGGAACACACGCGGCCAGTTTTACGGCAGCTTTGCGCGAAGCCTGCACCGGCAAGCCATGCGGATGACCAGCCAATCCAAACGCGCAGACGTTGAGGAATTTAACGAGTGGGTGCTGGCAGGCGGCGACATCACCTTGTGCCATGCTACGCGCGGACGGCCCGCTAGGGCTTCCCATGCGCGGCAAGCATGGCTCGACCGGGCGAAGCATCCCGACCGCATTGAGCATATTTTTGCCTTCGATTTGAGTGATGAGGAGTCGTATCCGTTAAGCCGATTCAAGTCCATTGCGCTGGCTGGAAATGGCGGATGTGTGGCGGCGTGGAATGCGGCAGCGAAGGCGGCGAGCGGGAACATTCTTGTGCAAATGTCAGACGACTGGCTGCCACCTCTGCATTGGGACGAGGAAATCCGAACGCGGCTCGACGCTACCAAGTCTCAGGTCCTAGCTATCAGTGACGGGCACAGAAAGGACGACCTGCTTTGCATGGCGATCTTGACCCGTAAACGATACGATCACCAAGGCTGGATGTTTCACCCAGAATTCACTGGTGTGTTTTCTGATAATTATTTCACCGCGCAGGCATACGCTGATGCCGTAGTAATTCCGGCGCAAGATTTAGTCTTCGAGCATCGACACCCGATCTTTACCGGTGAGCCGATGGACGCGACATACTCAGAGCAAAATAGCGATGCAGCATACAAGAAGGGCCAGGCTGTATTTGATCGGATCACAGCGGGAATAAAAAAATGACACCACTCCTCTCAATCTTAATTCCAACCGTGCCGGAACGCATGGACAAGGCGGCAGCCTTAATCAAGGAACTTTCCGCGCAAAACAACGGCAAGGCCGAGATTCTTTATTTCGGCGATGACCGCAAGCGAACCATTGGCGCAAAGAGAAACGGCGTCTTGAGCCTTGCGCGTGGCAAATACGTAGCCTTCTGCGACGATGATGACAGTGTATCAGGCGATTATATTTCCGCGATAACTCAGGCCGCAGAAAAAAACGTGTCTGTGATTTCATTTCGCCAATCGGCAATCTGGGATGGACACCATTCTGAAGTTGAGTTTTCGCTCAAAAATACAAACGGCGAATTTGTTCCCGGCAAGTTGACGAAACGCTTCCCCTGGCACGTTTGCGCTTGGCGTCGGGAGATTGCCCAGCAGTGCGTTTTCAGCGAAAAGAATTGGGGTGAAGATGCTGATTGGGTTGAGCAGGCCGCGCAGCTTGCCCGCAACGAAATCCACATCCCAGCCATCCTCCATTATTACGCACACGGAATTGACAGCCTCGCATTGCCATGACCGGACTCGCCGCATTTCAGCGCAAAGCATTTGATTCTGAGGCTGGATTGTATGGCCGGGACGCGATGATTTCCGGCAAAGCCGTGCGTTTGCTGGTGCGCGAAATGGACGCGCTTGAAAATGCCTCTGGCGGATTCGAGGAGTCCGGCGAATTGAAAGCGCAAATCCAAGGAGACCCGCCCGCCGTCCATGCTCTCGCAATTATCGAGGGGAAAAATTACAGGGTTAATAATGTGACGAGCCTCGGCGGGAACCGCCACTCGTTCGACCTCCGCCCCACCGGGTCCACAAAATGATTTCCCTCGCCGAACAACTCAAAGAAAATCTGGTTGATTACCTAGCCGACCAGATTATTCATTTTGCCGTAGCCGAAAACCTGAACTCGGAAGTAATCGGGCTCCCGCGCTGCGTCGTAGAAGTCGTGGATGACGGGGAGGAAATCTTGCGCGTTGCGAGTCGCTACAAGGTGACAGTGACATTGATGCTGGAAGCGGCTGGCGAGGGAAGCAAAGCCTTGCTGAAATCCGGCAGTGCGGATTTAGACAACGCACTTTTCCCCGATTACGTCCGCGAAGCCATTACCGACGGCGACATCGTAATTGATGGGGTTCTAGCCGACGCCTCGACCTCCGATCTTGAGGGAGAGATTTGGACTCGCTCCCGGAGCATCACGATTTACGCGCACCCGACGCTTGTGCCCGGAATCTGATTTGACATCTCGCGGCAGGTATGGCCGCAACTATCATCAAATCTTCGGGCAACGCCGCTTCCATCGCATTCGGCACGGGCATCACCTTTGCCACCTTCATCATCGAGGGGACCTCCCACGCTAAGGCGGCTGAATCCGCAACCGTCGCAGACAACGATGGCGACATTGTCGGAGTCGCTTTTTTCGGCGCCACCGAAACTCTCTCAGTATCCGGCACGACCAACGGAACTCCAGCGGTAACGATTGGCACGACTATCGCTTTGAGCGGCGCACCAACCGGAACATGGTATCCGACCAGCTACGAGCAGAGCCGCACGAATAACGGCTACGAGAAGTTTTCGCTCTCTGCCACTCGCTACCCAAGCACCGAGACCTAACCAGTCCGGCACCTAATTGAAACCATTCCACGTAACGAAAAACATCAAATGCGCCGCTGCATTTGCCACGCTTGGGGCGGAAGTCATAGACGTTGACCAAGTAGAGCAGAACGGCAAACGCGATCTTGTTTTTACGCTCTCCGATGAGGCGCATGGAATCACTTGCGCCGAGGCTTCCGCGCTATGGGAGGGACGCGCTAAACACAAACTCACCGAACTGGTTGATAACATCCTCGCAACTCGCGGGGTGACGCTGGAGGAATACGCAATCATCGCTCTCGATGCAGCACGCGCCGCCCTCGGCAATCGCGGCGTTTTGCTCAAGACGGGGATGCAACGCAGCCCGCAAGTCACCCGCACCATCGCAGGGCGGCAAGTCATTTTCCGGGAAGGCACACCCAAAGAAGCGATTCGTAAACATCTCAACTCGTAACAAAAAAATGACTGAAAAAGAAATCACCGAAATCGAAACTGACCTTGCCATTGACCCGGAGGACGACGACCGAAAGGAAGCTCTGAGCAAAGCCTTTGTGGGACAAGCTCCCAAAGGGTTGCGGCCAATGAACGCGGCCACGGCTGATGCTCTCTATCGCACAAAGAACGGCCTACTGTCCGGCACGGCAGGGATGTTCGACATCGCGGCGTATGTCCTAATCCACTCGATGGATCAAGAGGCTTACCGTGATGCGCTTCATGCGAGTTTTAACGAATCCGGGTTCCGCGATCTCGTCCTAGACTACCTCGAAATTGTCGTCCCGTCCGATCTTCTCGGACGTGCCGATGACATCAAGGCGAGCTTGTCCGATTGGGAAAAGATTTGCACTGGCACTAATAACGACGGAAAAAAAAAGAGACGGGCAAAGTAGTCTGGTCTCCTCATTGGCTGGCAGGATATGTCGCCAACATTGCGGAGAAAACCGGCTGGGGCTTTGAATTTATTATGCATGAACTTCCCATTACTGCCGGGTTTCACCTTCTGGATTATCATGCGTCAATTTCAGGGCGGTCTCTCTATTGGGCGTCCGCCAGGCAGCGAGAAATTGACAGCCTGTAAATATCATGGCGGCGAAGGCTCACATCACGATTGATTCAAAGATGCTTCAAAAAAAAATGAAGCAGTACGAAACCGTGGTCGGGAAGGAAGTCGGGCAGCTTGTCCGCAATGGGGCGCGGCTTCTGTGCGTTGAGCTTGCTGCAATGACCTGGCCGAAACAAAAGGCACATGGAGAAGGTCGCATTGGAAAA
>Ga0222668_1000608_pt1 | contig 20956 bp, 14 predicted proteins | sample AntAcemetagen728_FD_179823 | JGI IMG/M metagenome (GOLD analysis project Ga0222668, IMG submission 179823) | Saline water microbial communities from Ace Lake, Antarctica - #728 | ecosystem: Environmental > Aquatic > Non-marine Saline and Alkaline > Saline | place: Antarctica: Ace Lake... | reverse complement strand
CGCAGGAGATCTAGCACGATCCGTGCGCAATGCGAAGGCTTTACCCGGAAGAGGTGGGAAACCGCACCGAAACCCTTGCCCGAATGCGATCCGGGAGATAATTTTCCGATGTGCTGTTTCTATTGATCGAAGACGACGAGGATCTCGGAAGTTCTTTGGAGCTGCCCCTTGGCGAGGAAGGCTACACAGCGGAATGGATTCGAACCGCCTCATCGGCGCGGACGGGAAATTCCCATGGCCCCTACCCGACGACCAAGAGACATTCGCCTTGAGACGCTATAACCGTGGCTAGCAGCGGCGCAGCAGGGTGAGGAAGACGAGGCACCGAGAAATGCGGTGGGGTCGGTGCCGGCTGTATGAGGACAGCGAATTTAGCAGTTTAAAAAATACCCCACGCCAATCTTGACGGAACCGCTTTCTTGTGGTTCAAAGCCCTCCGACCAAATTGATTCACGGAACGGTGGCTGAGTGGTCTAAAGCACACCCTTGCTAAGGGTGCGTAGGGGTAACCCTACCGAGGGTTCGAATCCCTCCCGTTCCGCCATCTGCTGGGATTAGCGTAGCTGGTGCATTCTGGTTCGTTCTCACGGTCATTGGTGCGTTGGTTGTTAAGGTTGATTTCGCATAGCTTCGCACCAGATGTCGTTGGTTTGTCAGAAATCCGTCAGGAGTCCTAGGTAAAACCTGTCACCAAATGCGGTCAATTTGAACCCCCGTCATTTCTCCGATGTTCGCTCTGCTATCTGGCGTGGCGCGATGAATCAGTGGGGATTTCATTTCAACACCCCACTGTCACAGAGCCTCTGGATGAATCAAGGCGATTTCCGCATAAGTCTCGCGCTCCGGAAAATCTACCACCCAACCGATCTCCGACCACATTGGCAGTGAAGCCTTTTGATCACAGACGATTCCCGCAGATGCACTAAAAACTCGATTATCCGTAAATCACCGCTTCCGCATTTTGCCCTTACCTTCAACGGGTGGCGTTATGATACCCGAGTCTGGAACAGACTCGGGTACTAGGATGGTGAGAGTTCGTCCATAGCTTCCCAAGCCTACAACTTCTTCCTTCATTTCCGCTCTAGGCGCTTTTGGGAACCATTGGTTGAGAAAAGAGCGATCCCGCACGACAGCGCCCGAACCGACCCAAACACGGTTAGAGCCGAGTCTGGACGTCGGTAAATTGACTGGAACTTTCTCACTTTTTCGGAGCCAATTTATTTCCGGTATGCGCCTGAAACCCGAAGAGGCCACCATGAATTCAACCACACCAGCACGGGCTACCACAACAGCGACACACTCATCAGTCACTTCGCAGTAACGGATGGAGGAGGCGACCAGAGAGCTTTCACATGATTCAGAAAGGAGCCTGATCGCGTCAAAGCCTGCCGGGGATTTTTTGATCAGCGGGCTGATCATTACCAGAGGCATTAGCAGCCCTGCTGCAAAAGTGTCAGCTTCCCTTTCATACCTGTCCTGAGAGATAAATCCAGATCTGGAGAAGTGCTCGCCTTCTTCGAGAATGGCGGCGGGGTGGCCGTCGAGGAAGTAGTGACCCAATTCATGGGCTATGGTGAAATTCTGGAATCCCAGGTTCTTTATCGCAGTCGAATAGCCGATTCCAAATGTGTCCCCGACCAACATCAGGAAGCCGGTTATATCAGGTTGTGAAGGCTTGAACTCGATGAGTCCGATTCCTAGATTCTCTGCAATCTTCTTTGGTCTGACAGGTAGGGAAGAGAGCAATCCACGTTCTTCGAGAACCTTGCTGGCCAAGATGTGGATTTCTCTCCTCCGGAATTGTCTGATCATTCGTTTCTCCTCCTGCGCTCCTCGTCTTTCTCCAACAGCATCTTGGCCATCGCCTCCAAGGTTTCAAAACTTTCATCCGTGAGATTCTCCGCGTGGCGGAATAACTGCTGCGCACGCGGTGCTGCCCCAAGACCCTGGCCATGCTTCTCCTCGTCTATTCGTCCAAGAAGAAAATCCACACTGACATTAAGTGCATCGGAAAGCTTCCTGAGATTTTCGAATGAAGGCGAACGTTGTCCGGTTTCAAAGTGAGAAACTGCCGCAGCTTGGAGTCTCGCCTTTTTGGCGAGGTCGGCTTGGGTCAATCCTCGGGACTCGCGTATCTGCCGTAGGCGGCTCTGAAATTGTGGTGACATAAAAATATACTTGACTGGAGCTATACGGTTTCGTAGTGTCTTCCGCAACGGTAAAAACATCTGGCGCTTCAGTCCGTTAACTATACGGAAACGACATAAAGAAGCAACTGAAACCGTGAATAAATCAAAAATAACCCAAACAATGCACTAGCGAAAAACAACCAAACCAAAATATGAAATCCACAATCAAAAACAAAACATACGACACCGAAACCGCCACTAACATCGCCGAGGCAAGCAATGACGCTCCGGGCAACGATTTCCGCGCTTGGTGGGAAACACTGTATCTCACCTCAAAAGGAAATTGGTTTCTCCACGCAAGAGGTGGGCCACTTTCGAAACACGCGGTGAATATCTACAATGGATCAACGTGGGGCGATTTCACAGTCCCAATGGATCGTGAACAAGCCCTTGCGTGGTGTTCTGAGAACAATGCTCAGGAGGCCATCGACAAGCATTTTAGCGATTTGGTCGAAGAAGCCTAATAACAAAAATCGGAGTAAGAGCGGTGGCCAATAATCCTTTAGTCACGCCGCTCTTCTCCGCAACCAATCCATTAAATAGGGCTTCCTGAAAAAGTCGGAAAAAATTCATGCAGCGCGTTGTTGGGAGTGGATTTCCAGGCGCAAGGGGAGCCGCGACTAACCCTGTTGGGTGTGCCTGCGGCATTTGCCGACTGCGCGGACTATCCATGCCTGACATTCCTGGAGTAGAGCACGCAAATACCTCAACACCGTGTCGAGGTTCAGCGCGATCAGGCCGATGGTGACTACTGTCCTGCTAGTGACGGCCAGTTTGGCCATCACCCGTTGCAGGGTGCCTTTGCGTTTGGCGTTGCCGAACTTGCCTTCGATCGGGATGCGGTCGGTTTCGTCCTGCCTCTGCCGTTTTTTCTCTTCGCGGGTGAGTTGTCTCGGGCGGCCGAGGGGCTTTCCGCTCAGGCGGATCCCCCGCTCTTTGCACCAGGCGCGATTGGCGCGGGTCTGGTAGATCTTGTCGGCGTGGATGCTGGCGGGGTAGTGGCCGAGGCGTTGGCGGAAATTTTCGGCCTGCACGCTCAGGTCGGAGGTTTCGTTGTAGGCATCCCATGAGAGGCGATCCATCAGGATGAACCCGTCCACGTGGCTGGCGGAAATTTTCGCTCCGAATTCCACGCGCTGCGCCGCCTTGCCGCGCACGATGGGCCTGACGTGCGGCTGGCTGATGCTCACGATGCGGTCGGCGACGCGGTGGCTGCGCTGCTGATACATTTCGAGCTGCTGGCCATAGGCGGTGTGGATGACCATGAGGCATTTGTGCCAGTATGGCTTGAGGTTTGCGAGGCTGGCCCCGCTTTCTAAGAGTTTGTCGATGTGGGCGAGGTTGCGTTTGACGTAGCGGAGCTGCTTGCCGATGGCGGTGCGGATCTTGTTGCGCCTTGGCTTTTTGCAAAGCGCGGTGGCGAGGAAGTCTTTGCGGGCTTTGCGCCGGTAGGTGCGGGGCTTTGCGGTTTTGCCGGGTATGGCGGCATGGAGGTCGTCGATGATGCGCTCGGTTTTTTCGCGGGCATCGTTGAGGATTTTCAGGTCGGTGGGATAGGTGATGTCGGCGGGGGTGCAAGTGGCGTCGATGAGGAGCTTGCCGTTCGGTGCGGCCTGACCAAGGGCGCTTTCGCTTTCGCTGTGGTCTGGTTTTTGTCCGGGTGATGAGGCGGGTGGTTCGTCGGAGGGATGGCTTTGTTGACGCGCTGCGCTGATGATGGCGTGGTTGATTTTTTCGAGGGACGCGGGGCTGATGCGTTTGCGGAAGTGAACCATCATGGAGGGGTCGAAGAGGTCTTTGCGAAGGTATTCGTGGAGACCGAGGAAGTATTGGAGGTAGGGGTTTTCGCGGATCTGGGCGACGGTTTCCTCGTCGGTGACGCCGAGGCGTTCCTTGATGATGAGCGCGCCAAGGGCGATGCGGCTTTCCTTGGCGGGTGCGCCCATGCCGCTCTCGGCGAAGTTGGCGCGGTAGTCTTCCCCGGCAAGGTGCCATGGGATGAGGCGGGCGAGTTTCACCCAGCGGTTCTCAAGGTCGAGCTTGCCACCAAACGGGAGGTAGAAGTCGGGCAGGGAAGGCTGTTGATCGGCGCGGTACATGATTACTATATACGTAGTAGGTGCACGGTATTTTTCAGTGATAGCAAAAAATCCGTGCGCTTTTTTCAATTATTTCTAGCCGCTCGCCTTGTGAAACGGATGTTCGGGGCTTATTCAGGAAGCCCTATATACAATGAAAATGATGTCACACGCGTAATTGAATATGGTTATCCATACGATAGCGGATATTTCGAGGAGAAGTGCGTTGATTTCGACGTAAAACCTCCTCTTAGGATTGCCAAGCGTGACTATGATGGACTTTGTAACGTATGGATTGAAACGTTTTTCATACTAGATCAATCGGTATCCGATCGCAGTCGATGGGCACGGGACGAGGATCATAATATTATGAAGTTCGAGACCTATTCGGCTGCTAGAAAGTGGATCAATCAGGATAAGAAAAGTCACCACGGGTATGCTGACGAAAGGTATCCAAGAGGTTATTATCTCAAAGAACACAATGAAATTGCTCCCAGAGAATACAAAATCTGCGAGACTTTCGAATTCTGACAGGACATCTGATCATTGCATTGGTGCTGGCCGGAAAATCATCCATTAGTTCGCTGGCTTCTCTATTCTAACAAGTTATGACCGGGAAGAAGCTTCTTCCCGCGTTCGCACTTTGTTGCTCACTCCCATCTCTAGCGGGGACACCCCGCAACGCCCCGGAGAGACGACGCCATCCCACGTCCTGCACAAAGAACTTGGTGAGCCAGGGTCCCGGCCACCCCAAACCCCCGGCCTTATCCGGCCGAAAACGATGTTTCCGGCTGCCCGAATTCGGCAGGCTACTTGGGGGGCTCCCAACTCAAAGCACTTTCTTCAGTATGCTGGGGGACGAAACTAAGGCTACGGGTTTAGGCGTAACTCTCCCCACCTGATTTCGCAATATTCATATTACCAGAAGAGAAGGAACCTGAAGCTTAAAACCGGAAGGTGACGCCGGCTCCGACTCCGTAAACAGAATCCCAGAGAGCGGTCGCGGAAAAGGACTGCGAGAGTCTGTAGGATGCTCCAGTTTGATAAGACCAATCTTCGCGGGTGTCATACTCTGCCTCACCGAAGATACCGAGGCGTGGAGTGAGCATGAGTTCTCTTCCTACGGTAACACGCGCTCCGCCATCCGAATCGACCCAGGCCGAGGCGAGGAAGTTCACGGGGAGGAGGTAGCTGACGCCTGCGATCAGCCTTTCTGTCTCCCGGGTTCCGTTGACCCCTTCGCCATAGACACCGGCGAAGACCGATGTGAAGCGATTGATGTAGCGGTTGTAGGTAATGTCGGTTTCCCACGCGGTGCCTTCCACGCCGTCCCAGCCAGCTTCATAGTTCAGCATCACGCTGTTCATGATATTGGAAAAGACGAGTGTGCCTTGGGTTTCACTATTGAGGGCATCTACCATTCCGTAGAATTTCCAGGTCTTGTCCGCGTAGAGGTCGGCCTGTGATTCCACAGTGGCCGCATCCGGGGTGAAGCCGTCGTATTTCACGACCCGCGCCATGCCGCTGTCCATGTGGTAGAGAAGGTGGCAGTGGAAGAACCAGTCGCCGAATTCATTTGCCTCGAATTCGATGACGGTGGTGTTCATCGGCTCGACGTTCACTGTGTGTTTGAGCGGTGAGCGTTCTCCCTGGCCGTTGATCACGCGGAAGAAATGGCCGTGAAGGTGCATGGGGTGATGCATCATGGTTCGGTTGATCATGATGAAACGGACGACCTCTCCCTTTTTGATAAGGATGTCATTGGAGGGAGCGAGAATGCGGTTGTTGATCTGCCATACGTATTTTCCCATATCGCCATCCAAGGTCAGGCGAACGTCGCGGCGTGGAGCGTCGGCTGGGAGTTCGGTGTTTTTAGTGGCCCGTAGGTTTTTGTATGGCGAGAAAGGGCGGTAGCGCGACATCATGCTGTCTGAAGCTTGTAGCGGATAAATGGCTGCGTCTTCTCTGAGCAAAAAGTCATACCATTTCGGCGGATTCTGTTTCAGACCGCTGTCTTTCATTCCGTCCATGGCACCCATTCCCTTCATGTCCGCCATTCCGCCTCCATGGGAACTGTGGTCCATCCCACCTTTCATCTTGTCGCCCTTCATGGCGGACATGTCCATTCCGGCCATATCATCGGAGCTCATTTTCATGCCGCCCATCTCCATTCCGCTCATGTCCATATTCATTCCGGGCTGGTCGAATTTCCCGGCATCGACATCGCGATTGGTCATTCCCATCGATCCACGAGGAGTGAGAGCGAACATGCGTTTCCAACTGAACATGTCCATGGTGTCGTAGAGAAACGGCTTGGGCATATCGGGTGCGGCATGGCGCTCGCCACTTCCGATCCAGAGGGACGAGTGACCAGAGCCATCGTGGGCGGTAGCTCTGAATTCATAGGCTCCGTTGGCCGGGACTTTTATGATCACGTCGTAGGTCTCGGCCACGCCGATGAGTAGAGGTTTTTTCATCACCAGAGGCTCAACGGGCTGCCCGTCAGCAGTGACAATTTTCATAGGCCCGCCTGCATACTGGAGGTGAAAATAGCTGGTAGCCGAACCATCGATGATGCGGAGACGGATTGTTTCGCCGGGCTTGGCTTTTAGTTCACTGGATTGCTTTCCATTGAGCAGAAAAGCGTCGTAATAGACATCCGCAAGATCCATTGGCGGCATACGCATCGCCTCGCGTTTCCAGAATTCACCGAACTTGCCGGTCTTCATGGAACCAAGAACCGTCTGGCTTGATTTCTTTTCAACAGCCATCCATTCCGATCCACGACGGAGCAATTTCATCACTGCATCCGGCTTGCGGTCTGTCCAGTCGGAGAGGAGAACCACTTGATCCTTGGTGGCGCCATGTTCCGCGTGATTTGGCGTGATGACGATGGAGCCATAGACGCCGAGCTGTTCCTGAAAATGGCTATGGGAGTGATACCAATAGGTGCCTACCTGCCGGATCGGGAATCTGTAAGTAAACGTGCTGTGCGGAGGGATACCGGGAAAGGTCACTCCCGGAACGCCATCCATTCCAGGAGGAACTAGCAAGCCGTGCCAGTGGATGGAGCTGGTGACATCCATGTTATTAGTCACATGCATGACGGCGGTGTCACCCTCCCGGAAGCGGAGTGTCGGGCCGGGAATACCACCGTTGACGGTCATTCCCATTTTGGGTTTTCCGGTGATGTTGAGCTCCTGCTCAGCGATGGTGAGGTTGTAAACGACTTCTTTGGCTGACGTGAAGGCGGCAAAGAGAAGTAGGATAAAATGGAGAAAAATAGTCGGTTTCATAGGTTCGGTAGTTAGGAGTTGGGAGTTAGTTTTTGCTTTCGAGGTCTTTGATTAGGGCTTTCATTTCCGCGATTTCCTTGCGTTGAGCTTCGATGATGCTGTCTGCCAGTTCACGGACGCGGGGGTCGGAGATATTGGCTCTTTCGCTGGTGAGGATGGCAATCGAGTGATGGGGAATCATCGCCTTCATCCAAGAAACATCCGTAACGGTTGCCTGACTACGGACAAGCCAAAGGCAGATCGCGAAGACGGCTCCGGCTCCGCCAAAAATGGCAAGGTTAGCGATCTTGTTCGAATACATTCCAAGCATGAAAAGGAGCATCACGATCGCCATCACGGCACCCATGTAGAGCGCCATATAAGATCTGGTTTCACTCCAGAAGAGATGATCGAACGCATAGGTGTTCAGATACATCATGATCAGCATCAACACCGTGGAGGTGCCGATCATTGCGAGGAATTTCGGGTAGGGATTCTGTTTGTCGTCTTTCATTGGTATCTGGTTTGGGTCGGTTAGGTGTTTGGGAGGTTTTCTGTGGTCGGTTCTTTCGCCGTCAGCTCGCTCCACAACGAGTAGAGCACCGGCACGACGAACATGGTCATCAGCTCAATGAGCATTCCGCCGAAAATGGGGACGGCCATTGGAGCCATGAGGTCGGAGCCGCGGCCGGTCGATGTGAGAACCGGGAGAAGCGCCAAGAGGGTTGTGGCGGTTGTCATCAGGCAGGGACGGACTCGGCGGCAACCGGCATCGACCACGGCTTCGCGAATCGCAGCGATTCCCTGTGGTTTAACTTCGGCGAAGCGTTGGCGGAGATAGGTGGAAATTACCACGCCATCATCCGTGGCGATGCCGAACAGCGCGAGGAAGCCTACCCATACTGCGGTGGAAAGATTGATCGGCGAGACTTGGAAAAGCTGTCGAAAATTATGCCCAAACAGCTCGAAATCCATGAAGCCGGGACGACCATAGAGCCAGAGCAGGATAAATCCTCCAGACCAGGCAACCGCCACGCCGGAGAAAACAATCAAGGTCGAGCTAACCGAGCGGCTGTCCAGATAGAGCAGGATAAAAATCATCCCGAGGCAGAGCGGCACCATGACCATGAGGTTACGGTTGAACTCTAGGGCGGACTCATAATTTCCGGCGAACTGGTAACGAACTCCTGACGGACGAATTAGGTCACCACTGGCTTCTTTGGCCTCAAGGTATTCTTTCGCGGCCTCTACAACATCGACCTCCGCGAAGCCCTGATCGGAGCCGAACGTGACGTAGCCGGTGAGGAAGGTGTCCTCCGCCTTGATCACCTGCGGGCCACGCAGGTATTTGATTTGGGCGAGTTGTGAGAGCGGGACTTGCGCCCCTTCCTTGCTGGTGACGAGGATCTTCTCCAGCGACTCTTCCGTATCCCGTTTTTCCCGGGAATAACGGACTTGCACCATGAACCGCTCCCGCCCCTCGACGGTGGTGGTGACCATGCGGCCACCGATGGCGGTTTGGATTGTCTCCTGAATGTCGGCGATGTTCAGGCCGTAGCGGGACGCGGCGTCCCGATTCGGAGTGATCTCCAGGTAGGGCTTCCCGACAATGCGGTCGGCATTCACCGTGGCGACCGAGAGTCCTTTGACTTCGCCGCTGCGCAGGAGGCTTTCGATCTCCAGTCCGAACTTTTCGATTTGTTCAAGGGTAGCTCCTTTGATCTTGATACCCATGGGTGCTCTCATGCCGGTGCGCAGCATCACGAGGCGGGTTTCGATGGGTTGCAGTTTTGGCGCTCCGGTCACGCCGGGCATGGTTCCTGCCTCCGCGATTTTATCCCAGATGTCATTTGGAGATTTGATTTCAGGCCGCCATTGGCGGAAAGGTTTGCCGCGCTTGTCTGCGATCAGATTGCTGGATTTGTCATAGACGAAAGCCTCGTCATCATCAGTACGGAAACGCAGGACTTTGCCTTTTTCATCTGCCTTGTACTCGGGCAGATAGTTGACCACCGTTTCAATCATCGAGATCGGGGCCGGATCGAGGGGCGATTCCACGCGTCCGATTTTTCCAACAACACGATCCACTTCTGGAATGGCGGCTATCGCACGATCAATTTTGCCTAGCATTTCCCTCGCTTCTTCGATGGACGCGTGCGGACTGACAGTAGGCATGACGAGGAACGAGCCTTCATCGAGTGCGGGACGAAACTCTCTTCCTAAACCGGGAAAGGTCTCTTCGGCATCCTGCCAGATCCGGGTTTCGGTAATGCTTCCGCCAGTCAGCGCGGCCAGTGGACTGAAGGTTTTCGCAAAGCCAAGCCATGAGCTGAGTGCCAGCAATAGTAGGACCACGGGTATCGTGAGGAACATCCCCTTGTGCGCGAGGCACCAGCGAAGAACCGAGGGATAGATTTTCTCAAACAATTTGAAAATCAGTAATAGGCCACCAATGACGATCACCACGAAAATCAGGTTCTCGATCATGTTACGATCAAGTCCGAGGGGCATCCAGTTGTTTGTGAGCAGCAAGACCACGGTCAGTGATGCGACCGCATTGAGGGTGAAAAGAGTATAACGCAAAGCTCGGCCTTTCACCTTTGGAGCCAGCATGATGCCAGCAGCCAACCCGAGCAGGATCAGTCCCAATATCCAGGAGAAGAAGAAGGAAACCACCGCCGCAACCGCGAGCAATGCGGCGCTTACCGTCCGTTTTTCACGAAGCCAGCGGGGCACCTGCCCGAAGAGGAGGTGAGCCACCGGCGGGATGATGGTGAGCGCCACGATGATGGACGCGATCAGCGCGAAACTCTTGGTGTAGGCTAGCGGCTGGAAGAGACGACCGGCCTCCCCAGTCATGGTGAAAACGGGAAGGAAACTGATCACTGTAGTCGCGACGGATGTAGTCACGGCAGAGGCCACTTCGGTCACGGCATTGTAGATCACCGCAGACTTCGCTTGATCAGGCGGAGCTTCATCAAGATGTTTGAGTATATTTTCCGTGAGTACAATCCCGACATCCACCACCGTTCCGATGGCGATGGCGATCCCGGACAAGGCGACAACGTTGGCATCCACGCCCGCCATTTTCATCGCGATGAAAGTGATCAAAACGGCGAGAGGCAGCATTGCGGAAATCAGCAGGCTGGTGCGCAAATGCATCACCATCACGATGACCACGATAATGGTGACGAGGACTTGCTGATAGAGAGCTTCGTCCAGCGTGTTGAGCGTTTCCCCGATGAGCTTGGAGCGGTCGTAGAAGGGAACCACGGTCACCTTCGATGTTGTCAGCCATTCCGGCCAATCGGCTCTGGGGGTGTTTCTGGTGAACTCCAGCCAACTTGCGGCGGCGGCAGTCCCGTCGTCGGAAAAGGCCGGTTTAACTTCGTTTTTATCCGCGAACGCTTTTACGGTTTCCTTGTCGGTATCCGTCCAATCGATCAAAGCGCGGATCGGCAATGCGTCTTCAAGTTGGGCGATCTTTAGCTTGGTCTGCTTGATCGTTTCCATCGGGTTCGCGCCGTATCGTGCGACCACGACTCCTCCGGCTGCGTCCGCTCCATTGACATCCAGCGCACCACGCCTCATCCCCGGGCCGAGATCCACGCTGCCTATCATGTCAACGGTGATCGGTGTGTTGTTCCGAACCGCTACAACGGCCTTCTCGATGTCCTTGGTGGATTTTATATAGCCGGTGCCTCGGAGGAAATACTCGACCCCGTTGACAGCTAGATTTCGTGCGCCGATTTCCTGGTTGGATTTGCGGACAGCATCCACCACCTGTGCGAGCGTCACATCATTCGCACGCAGCTTGTCAGGATCCACATCCACCTGATACTGCCGCTGGTAACCACCGACGGAGGCGACTTCCGCGACTCCGGGAGCGGCGAGAAGCGCATACCTGACCTGCCAGTCCTGCATGGCGCGCAGCTCGTCCAAGTCCCATCCTCCGACGGGTTCGCCATCGGGATCGCGCCCTTCCAGCGTGTACCAATAGACTTGGCCGAGTCCTGTGGCATCCGGCCCAAGGGTGGGCGTGACCTCATCCGGGATAAGATTCGACGGGAGGGAATTCAGTTTCTCAAGAACCCTACTACGACTCCAGTAGAACTCGATGTCTTCCTCAAAAATCAGATAGACGTAGGAGCTGCCGAACATGGAGAACGACCTAACTTCCTTTACCCCCGGCACACCGAGCAGGGCGACGGTGAGTGGATAGGTCACCTGATCCTCAATATCCTGTGGGGAGCGTCCCGGCCAATCGGTGAAGACGATCTGCTGGTTGTCCCCGAGATCGGGGATGGCATCAACGGCGACTGGATCACGCGGCATGCCACCGGTGTCCCAGTCGAAAGGAGCCACCTTGACTCCCCAGAAAATGAAGAAAAAGAGGAGAAGAAATACCACCAGTTTTTGGTGGAGACAGAAATGGATGAGCTTGTTCATTTGGATTTAACCACAAAATGCACAGAAGTCACAAAGGCTGGGGTTCTGGAAATTTTGTGTTCTTTGTGCTTTTTGTGGCTAAAGAAGGTGGCGATTGCTGGTGTTTTTGCCACAAAAGGCACAGAAGTCACAAAGGCTTTGATTGGGAAATTTTGTGTTGTATGTGCTTTTTGTGGTTAGAGAATATATTTCCGGATTTCAAGTTTCGGGGCACCGAAGTTGATGAGGAGTCCGTGTCTTTTGTTCGAAGCACGCATATACCCAAGGATTTGGGCTGTGTGTTCATCCGTCAGTGCCTTGGCGGCTTTGAGTTCGACGATCAATTCATTTTCCACAAACAGATCGGCCAAGAAATCACCTAACAAAGTTCCATCGCGGTCGTGGACTTTGATAGGAAACTGCTGCTCGACAGGAATTCCCTTGCGGGCGATGCGGTTTCTTAGGCCGTTTTCATAGACCTTTTCTAGGTGCCCGTTCCGCAGCCACTGATGGAGATCATAGGCTTCTTCACGGATTACATCACATAGGGATTTAACTTCGGTATCGGTCATTTTAAAATTTTGGTAATGGGTGATTTTGGCCACAAAAAGCACAGAAGTCACAAAGGCTTGGGTTCTGAAAATTTTGTGTTTTTGTGCCTTCTGTGGCTAATTCTCGGTGGTGGTTATTGGTATTCTTGCCACAAAAGGCACAGAAGTCACAAATGCTTGGGTTTTGGAAATTTTGTGTTTTTTGTGCCTTCTGTGGCTAATTCTCGGTGGAAAGGGTGTCCGTGACCGCTCCGCAGCCCAGCATCATGTCCCCGTAGTATGGGTTCTTGACCTCCGGTTTGTTCGATAGCCAATCCGCCCCCTTCCCATCGAAGGCCATCGGGCAGTGGACGACGTAGGTATTTCCCACAGCGTCGATCCCCCGTTTCCGGACGAGGCCGATTAAGGCATCGCTGAGTGGCTTGAAAGCGGTGCGGCGTGAATCGATGTTCTTGGCGGCAGCCGTTTCCTTGGCCATAGGCGCGAGCTCCGCGACTTCGGAAACGGAAGAGGCTTCCATTTCGGAGGCCAGCGATTTGGCTGCCGAGGCTGCGGCGGGATCATCGTCCCCCGCCAAGGCAGTTGCCAATGGCTGGTAGGCTTTGAGAATTTTCCGCAATTCCGCAGCGGTTTTTGGATCACCCGAAGGCGGTGCTACGGGTTCGTAGGGCAGCCCGAGGAAACGTCCTGCCTTCTCTATGGCATTCGCAGTCATGCCAGCAGCTACTTGCGGACTCTGCTCCATGCGATTTCCTGCCACCACCAGATCGTTCAGAAGTTTTCTCGAAAACTCCACCCAGACCTTGAGTTCGTCGGGTTGCAGGCTGGAGGCATCGATTCCGCTGACAAGAGTCTTGATTTCTTCAAGGCCCGCCGGATCGGGAGTTTCCAGCAAACGCCCGAGGGCGCGGGGCACCGGCGCCCACTGGCCGGTCAATACATCAGGAGCGGAATGGGCTGGCATTTCGCTAAGACCCGCATTCGGGTTCATCATCGAAGGTTTCGCACGGATCTGAAGCTCGGAATCGAGCTTAAAAGCCCCGCGGCTCACTACCAGCTCGCCTTCGCTCAGGCCGGATTCCACGATGTATTGCTCGCCGACCCGAGGCCCCAAGACGATTTCTCGGCCTTCAAAAACAGGGCCGTCACCACCTTGCAAACGAACATACACGACACCCCGTCTTCCGGTTTTCAAAACAGCGGATGCTGGAACGAGCAGAGGCTCGATGGCGGCTTCCGGGTTCGGGATGAAACCAAGCTCGCTTGCTGGAACCAGATCCATCCCGCAAATATCACACTGCCCCGGCCCGTCTTTCACGATCTCAGGATGCATGGGACTTATCCATTTTCCTTCCAACGATGGATCGAGAACACGGCCATCGGCGGAGGTCGCCGATCTGACCAGAGCTTTGGCGAACATGCCGGGCTTCAATAGAAAGCCAGGGTTCTCGACGTTCACCCGGATATTGGTCACACGTTTCATCGGATCGAGATCCGGATCGATGAAGGCGATGCGGCCCTCGAAGGTTTTTCCCGGTATCGCCTCGACCTCGAACTCAACTTTCTGAGCGTAACGCAACCATTGGAGATCGCTTTCATACGCCTCCATTTTCAGCCAGACCGCCGAAAGATCCGCCACTTTGAAGAGCGGATCGCCGGTTTTCACATACTGGCCTTCGTTGGCGAGTTTCTCGGTCACGATGCCGGCCTGGGGGGCGTAGAGAGTGAGGTGGTCTTCCGGGCTTTTCGATTCCTCGATGGAACGTATCTGCTCATCGGTGAACTGGAGTAGGCGGAGTTTTTCACGGGCGGACTCAAGAATACGGCGGCGGGTTTCGCCGACAGCTCCCCCGCCCGATCTGCTCATACTTTCTTTGGCTCCGATCAATTCCTTCTGCGCGACAAGGAGATCCGGAGAATAGATTTCCGCCAGATGGTCGCCTTTTTTCACAGTCGCTCCAGTGAAGTCCACAAATAATCGGTCGAGACGACCGGAGACCCGCGAGGTGATGGTGGTCGAGCGCCGTTCGTCGTAGCCTATCCTGCCGAAGAGCCGGACTTCCGCCTCCGCAGGTTCGCGGACAACCGGAGCGACACGGATGTCGAGCAGAGCGGATGCTTCATCGGAAATGCTGAGTTCGCGTAGGCCTCCATCGCTAGAGCCGGTGAGCGGAATGAGATCCATATTGCAGATCGGGCAGAGTCCAAACTCGGGCTGACGGATCTGAGGATGCATTGAGCAAGTCCAGACTTCCTCGCTGGCCGTCTCGGAAGAGCCGTGATCGTGTTTTTCAGATGGAGGAAGACCGAACCACCAACCGGCGAGGAACAGGGCGATTGGGATGATGACGACAAGGAGCTTGCTAGGAGCACTGCGAAGCTTACGGAGGAAGGAAGGTGTTTTCATGAGATTGTGATTTGAGAATTGATTATTCGATTGCGGCGGCAGCCCTAAGAGTCGCTGCGGCTTTGCCTAGCTGGGCGTTTGCGCGGACGAGCTGGAGGCGGTAGGAAAGCTGGAGACGCCACGTGTCAAGAAGACCGGTGAAGTCGCTGGTGCCGGCACTGTATCCGGTGAGAGTCACCTCGTAGGCTTGTCTGGAATCGGGGATCAGGCGGTTTTCGAAAAGACTGATGATGTCCCTCGCCGACTTTGCGCGAAACCAGGATTCCTCGACCCGGTAGCGTAGATCCGAGCGCGTGCTGGCGATCATCGCCTCGGTTTCCGCGATTCCCTCGCGAGCCTCGGTGATCATCGCCCGGCGAGGTGCCTGCCAGAGAGGAATATTGATACCGATCGAGGCATACACCTGATCCCTGCCATTCGCCACCTTTGAAAGCCCTGAATCAGAAACCGCCGCGCCACCAACTCCGGCGGTGAAATCCGGATATTTTTCAAGTTCCGCACGCTTCAGCCGGTGGCGGAAAGCGTTCGCCTTCTCCTCGGCGGCGGCGACTTCCGGATGGCGGGACTGTGCGCGAGCCAATAGCGATTCCAGACTTCCATTGCTTGGCACCGCCGTTCTGCGAGCACTTGGCAGAGACGCGCCCGCCGGCCGATTTAGCAGCGAGTTCAATCTGGCTTTCGCCGTACTTTCAAGCTGGGCGGCATCGGCAAGATCCTTGTCGATCATCGATAGCTCGTTTGCTATCCGAAGCTGATCCGCCTGCCCGGCCTGACCAGCACCCACCCGGGTGTCGATGGATTCACGAACCGAATCCAGGATGGCGCGGCTCTCCCGCGTGATTTCAATCGTCTGCCCCGCCATGTAGAGATCCCACCATGCGGCGTGAACCTGCTCGGTCAGCTTGAGTTCCATGGCTCCGATTTCCGCACGGGCAGCGGCGGCCTCACTTCCGGCGGCTGCTGCGGCTGCGCTACGTTTCCCCGGAAAAGGGATTTTCTGTTTCAGCCCACCCATCGCCTGAACCCGACCTGCTGCTGTTTCCGCCAAGGAGCCAGCGGCTATTTCAGCCATCGGATCTGGCAAAGAACGCTCTTGGGGAACCTTCGCTTCCAGCCTTTCCGCTTTGTGGCGAGCGGCGGCGATTGACGGATGATGAGCGACAGCCTGTCGAGCGAGAGCATCGGGTCCGGAGGCACCGGAAACCGAATAATTCACCGCCCCGGAAGCCGGTGGCAGAGTCAGTGTCGAAGTCTTGGAATCGGAGCCATCGGATTGAACACCGCAGGAAAAGGAAAGAAGCGGCAGGCTCAATACGGGGATAATGCGGAGGCGGGAAAGGTTCATGAAGAGTCGAGTGTAGCGGGCGAGAAGCCCAAGAGCGAATTTAATGGGTTTCACCCCGAAGAAGCCCCTCACCCTTGGAAAAATATAATTTTCTCAAATCACGATACAGTAAAAGGACGGGAAGCGATCTATCCTGCCCTAAATTTTTAGCGCCCGGTCGCGCTTTCTCTGAGAAAAAGCAGTTTTTCCTTCCAGTCTCGTGGAAAACCCATCGTCTTCAGACACGCCAACGGACAACTTTCCAGCAACACGTTGAGACGCTCAAGCCACGAATTCTCTGGTTCCACGCTCCAGAGACAGTAGATCAGAGCAGCGACTTGGGCAAAGAAGCATTGGTTATCACCGACAATGTTCTTTAGGTATCCTTTTTTCCGCGGACCGCTGACGTAACGGGCGTCCCAGATCCGCGACTGATGAGCGCATTTGTTACGCAGGTCGTTGATCGTCTGGCTCCAGGAAACCATTTCCCCGACAGACAAATGGAAGGCATCGGACACCGGCTTCTTATCCTGATTGTTCACGAGCATCCCGTAGGCTCTCGACCAGGTTCCCAAGGTCATTGTCTCGGCCAGCATCCAACATGGCGGATACTCCGGATCGTCGTAAGTAGCCCTGTATTTCTTGATGAAAGGAGTCTGCCTGTCCTTGTTCACTGCCTCCAGGAACTCCGCGTGATCGAAATACGGCTTCCCCGTTTTCTCGTCGATCTTGTCGCTCCACAGATTGCGGTCGATGAACCAATGCGGGCCGTATTTCAAGGCCAGCGTATTATTCAGGCAAGTTCTGAACGCGACCTCAAAACGCTCCACCGCATCAAGCACCAGCAAACGGAGATGACGGTCAAATTCATAGATACTCACAATATCCTCGAAAGCGGCGCCCTCGACGAAACCATCCTCAAGCTCTCCGTTTGGGCATCTCTTCCGGAAGGGCAGACCATATCCGGTCAGACGATAGTAGCCGCTTTTCTCCAACCAATGGGCTGCGAATGTCTCATCGCCGATCTCCAGTCCACGCGATTTCATCAACTCGATGTGCTGCGCTGTCGTCTGGTATTTTTTATCGAACTTCATGGTCAGGCTCAATCTTGGCTCCATGTGCTTCGGAAAATCAGGCAAAAAAAATGGCGCAGCGTGGTTCGCTCCCGGTAAACCAGGGTCGCGTGCTGCGCACTATTAAAATAAAAATGGTATATTTTCTCGAAATGGCAAGGAAAAGTTGTTCAAAGATTTCCTTGCCACTTCCTCTTGGGAGACAGCTACACGGATCGAATTTTTCAAGGGTTTCGTTCCTTGGAGGTGTTCATCCCCCCGTATAAAGCAAAAACTCATCATGAATCACGAACACAAACACGACTGCTGCGGCGGCAAGGACGGCGACGATTCCCATCAAGCGGACGCATCAGTCAGCCCCTCGCCCCAGGCCAAATACTTTTGCCCCATGTGTCCGGGTGTCGAGTCCGACAAGCCGGGCGATTGCCCAAAATGCGGGATGGCCCTGGAAAAGAATCCGATGTGGAAACCGCAGTCCGCTACGATTTACACCTGCCCGATGCATCCTGAGATCCAGGAACCGAAGCCGGGCGATTGCCCGATCTGTGGAATGCCGCTGGAGCCGGTCGGCGTGTCCGGGGGCGATGAAGATGATGAGGAAATCCGCGCCCTCTCCCGCAAGTTCTGGATCGCTACAGCCCTCACCTTGCCAGTCTTCGTCATCGCCATGGCTCACTGGATTCCCGGGTTCAGTATTGAAAAGCTCATCCCGAAGAACATATCGAAATGGATCGAGTTCGCCCTCACCACACCTGTCGTCTTGTGGGCCGGTGGGATGTTTTTTACCAAGGCATGGCGTTCGTTGAAAACGTGGAATCTCAACATGTTCACCCTCATCGCTACGGGTGTGGGTGCGGCATTCATCTACAGCGCGGTCGCCGTGATCGCTCCCGGGATTTTTCCCGAATCCTTCCGCGAACACGGAGAGGTCGGGCTCTACTTCGAGGCCGCCGCCGTCATCACCGTGCTGGTGTTGCTTGGCCAGTTGCTTGAAGCAAAAGCCCGCAGCCGCACCGGCCAAGCCATCCAGGCGCTTCTCGGACTCGCTGCGAAAACAGCCCACCGCGTGGTCGATGGCAAGGAGGAGGACGTGCCGGTGGATGACCTGAAGAAAGGAGATCTTCTCCGCGTCCGCCCCGGCGAGAAAGTTCCCATCGACGGGATCATCACCGAAGGCTCCAGCAACCTCGACGAATCCATGATCACCGGCGAGCCTATGCCTGTCGGAAAAAAAGAAGGCGACAATGTGATCGGAGCCACGGTCAACCAGACCGGCAGCTTCGTGATGCATACGGAAAAGATCGGCTCGGAAACCCTGCTTTCCCAGATTGTCCACATGGTCGCGGAGGCGCAGCGCAGCCGTGCCCCCATCCAGCAACTGGCGGATTCCGTGGCGGGATGGTTCGTGCCCATCGTGATCGGCATTGCCATCATCACCTTCATCGTCTGGTCTATCTTCGGCCCGGTTCCGGCGATGGCCTACGCGCTCGTCAATGCGGTTTCCGTCCTGATCATCGCCTGTCCCTGCGCCCTTGGCCTGGCCACGCCCATGTCGATCATGGTCGGCGTCGGTCGCGCCGCGCAGATCGGCATTTTGGTCAAAAACGCGGAAGCAATCGAGATCACCGAAAAGGTCACCCACCTCGTCACCGACAAGACCGGCACCCTCACCGCAGGGAAACCCCGGATCACCGATACGAAAGCCGAATCAGGAATCGAGCCAACCCAGCTTCTCCAACTCGCCGCAGCCATCGAGCAAAGCAGCGAGCATCCCTTGGCACGCGCCATTGTCGATGAAGCGAAGGACAACAATCTCGAATTGCTTCCGGTGGAGAATTTCGAATCGACCACCGCAGGAGGTGTCACCGGAAACGTCGATGGGAAAACCGTAAGGGTCGGCAAGCGGGGCTTTCTCGAAGAGAACGGAATTACCATTCCCTCCGATCTACTGAAGGACGCGGAAGCCTGGCAGGAAAATGCCCGCACGGTGGTATGGGTCGCGTTCGATAAGGACGTGGCCGGTATCCTTGCCATCGCGGATCCCATCAAGGAAAGCAGCGCGGAAGCGATCAAGGCACTTCACGCGCTCGGCCTGAAAGTCATCATGTGTACCGGCGACAACCGGAAGACCGCCGAAGCCGTCGCCCGCGAACTCGGCATCGATGAGGTCCACGCCGAGGTCATGCCGCAGGACAAGATCGACATCATCAGGAAGCTGAAAGCGGAGGGAGCCATCGTCGCCATGGCCGGAGACGGGATCAACGACGCACCCGCCCTCGCCGAGGCCAATGTCGGAATCGCCATGGGCACCGGAACGGATGTCGCCATCGAAAGCGCCGGGATCACGCTCGTGAAAGGCGATCTCCTCGGCATCACCAAAGCCATCCACATCAGCCGCGCCACCATGCGCAACATCCGGCAGAACCTGTTCTTCGCATTCATCTACAACGCGCTCGGCGTCCCCATCGCCGCCGGAGTCCTCTACCCCTTTGTCGGCATCCTGCTCAGCCCGATGATCGCGGGAGCCGCGATGAGCGTTTCATCCCTATCTGTGATCCTCAACGCGCTTCGACTGCGCAAGGTCTCGCTGGGGGAATGATTGGGAAGATGAATTCATGAAAGAATACATCGCACATTCCGGAGCTTGGGGCAATGGGGTGCCATGACCAGCACACGGGTCAATGCGTCCGATTGAATCTCTCCAACACCAAAGCAATCGACCCATCTGCGGCATGACTGCCGAAGAAACCACCGCACTCCACGCCGAACGCGATGGAATGACGTCCTACTTCTGCAGCGAGCACTGCCGGGAAAAGTTCCTGTCCAGTTCCGCCGATGCCAAGTCCGAGAAAAAATCCGGTGGCTGCTGCGGATGAACAGTCAGTCGATCACAGCAAAACAACAAACCAAAAGAAAGATACAGTTATGAAAATACAAAAACACAATCAGTCAAACCTCATCATCCGTTCCAGCCTCGCCTCGGCCCTGGCCTTGGCCATCTGGTTCCCAGTTCACGCGCAATCTGCGGAGCCTGCCAAAGAGAAGATGCCGATGGAGGAGATGAAGATGGAAGGCTGCAAGGCCATGATGGAGAAGAAGCAGGAAATGATGGAGAAAATGAAAGCCCAGGACGCTGAACTCAGCGAACAGGCTGCAAAAATGAGCAGTGCTCCGGCGGACGAGAAAACCGGATTGATGGCAGCGATTGTGACTCAATTGGTCGGGCAGCGGATGGCCAGGGATGAGGCAAAGGCTAAGATGGAAGAGAAAATGATGAAGCACATGATGCAGCACATGGAAATGGGCAAGGAATCCATGGCCAAGTGCCCGATGATGAAGGACATGGACGACAAACCGGAGGACGCCCACAAAGAACATCACGCAGAAAAAGAGTGATCACTGGGCGCCACGCAAACAAAGGCTATTTATGAATCATACTAACGAATGGATGAGTGGATGGATGGGTGGCGGGATGTGGCTTTGGACGGTGATCGGCGTAGCTGTCGTGGTTCTGCTGGTTGTTGTGATCAGTAAGATGTCCAAGAAATGATCACGGGGCTTTCACCCGAACCTCAGCATAACAGGCGAGCGCTTGTTATTCATACGTGTGCCATCACTGGAAGCGCATTCG
>Ga0222668_1000605_pt1 | contig 21041 bp, 19 predicted proteins | sample AntAcemetagen728_FD_179823 | JGI IMG/M metagenome (GOLD analysis project Ga0222668, IMG submission 179823) | Saline water microbial communities from Ace Lake, Antarctica - #728 | ecosystem: Environmental > Aquatic > Non-marine Saline and Alkaline > Saline | place: Antarctica: Ace Lake... | reverse complement strand
GAATAGCACGAAGCAAATGGGTTGTAGCATAAAACGAGTTAAAGTCTAAAGAGTTTTTTTCAAACTGAATTGGAAAAGGTGTTCGACTGAGTCGGAGACCTTTTTTTTTGTTCTTTTGAAGCATAGAAAATGCAATTGGTATGAAAGTCTTAATCCTTGGCTCTGGTGGCCGCGAACATGCATTGGCAATGAAGATTGCTGAAAGCCCTCTTTGCGAAAAGGTTTTTGTGGCTCCTGGAAACGGTGGAACCAACGAAGTCGGTGAGAATGTGGAAATTGACATTAGCGATTTCTATTCGATAGCTGAAAAAGTAGCCAATCTAGGAATAGATATGCTGGTGGTAGGACCTGAGGCACCTCTCGTTGAGGGGATTCGCGAGTACTTTGAAGGTTCCGATGATTTTAGGAATCTCATGATCATAGGTCCAGGAAAAGAAGGAGCTATGCTGGAGGGCAGTAAAGACTTTGCCAAGGAGTTCATGAAGAGACACTCTATTCCAACAGCGCCTTACGCTACTTTTAAAAGAGGTCAAGGTAGAGAGGCCCAAGACTTTATAGAAAAGACCAATTCGCCTTATGTATTGAAGGCTGACGGTCTAGCTGGTGGAAAGGGTGTACTTATTTTGAATGAGAAGGAAGAGGCAATGCACGAAATCAAACTAATGCTCGACGAGGGGAAGTTTGGTGCAGCCTCAGAAAAAGTGGTGATTGAGAATTTCCTGGATGGAATCGAGATGTCGGCCTTTGCCCTCACAGATGGCAAGAATTACCTCATGTTGCCTTCTGCCAAAGATTACAAGCGAATCGGAGAAGGCGATACGGGTTTGAACACGGGTGGAATGGGTGCAGTGAGCCCTGTGCCATTTGCCGATGCCGAATTGTTCAAGAAAATTGAAGAGCGAGTCGTGGCGCCAACGGTGCTAGGGCTGGAAAGAGACAGTATTCCGTATGTAGGCTTCTTGTTTTTCGGGCTGATGATCGTCGATGGAGATCCTTTCGTTATTGAGTACAACGTCAGAATGGGTGATCCCGAAACAGAAGTTGTTCTTCCTCGGATTAAAAGCGATTTGCTATCTCACCTTAAAGCTACCGCCAAAGGAAAGCTAGACCAGGAGAGACTCACGGAGGATGAAAGATTTGCTACTACCATCATGCTGGTTTCAGGGGGATATCCTGAAGGCTATGAAAAAGGTAAGGCAATTGAAGTTGAAGGCGACGTATCTGAAGATCAGATTCTGTTTCACGCAGGAACAAAACTTGACGGAAGTGAAATCAAGACTTCGGGAGGTCGTGTGATCGCCTGCACCGCTTACGGGAGCGACCTTCAGTCGGCATTGACCAAATCATATGACTTAGCCGATAGAATTCATTTCGAAGGGAAATACCTCCGAAGAGATATTGGGAAAGACTTACTTACTTAAGTTGATTGGGATCTTTAGCAGCTTGGTTATCGTACCTCTTTTGAAGTAGAAGCCAGTAAATAAGCCCTATAAACACAACCCCTGAAAAGATATAATTCGGATTAATGACATCTGGTAGCTCCCCAATTGGAACTAAGATATTATCAAAAGTCCATTTGATGAGTACTGCTATGGGTCCTACTATTTCCTGCATTGTGATAATTTTCGACTGCAAAAATAAAGATAAATTGAACATCATAAAAGCACTATTTTAGCGATTCATGGTTCATTCGACTTTTGGATCAAACAGACCCATCTTTCTATCGTTTTTGATAGCACCTGCAATCGCCTTGGTTGTAGCAGCGGTTTACTCCAATTCCGTTGGAGATTATGGTCTGGGAGGCCCTGCTTCCGACCTTCTTTTTGATTTTTTCAGAGACCTTCCAGTTTGGCGTAGATCATTGGGGATGCTTTTAATTATAAGTAATGCCGTCTTGCTGAACTATACTTTTAACAAGCACGATTTTTCTGCTTCGGAAAATTATTTTCCAGCTTTGGTTTTTATAGCTGTTGCGGCAATTGATTTCCGTAATATCGACCTGCATCCAATTCTGTTTTCGAGTTTGTTTATGCTTCTTGCGCTCAGGAGATTATTAATTGTTTATCGAGCAGAATCCGTGCTGAGTATAGGCTTCGATTCGACACTCTTTTTGTCTTTGGCTATTTTCTTTTTTCCTCCTTCAGTCTTTTTTCTCCCACTTCCTTGGATCGTATTTTTGCAAGTTCGTCCATTCAGTCTCAAAGAGTGGCTTGTGCCGATTACCGCAATTGTTGCCGCTGGCATCTATGCCTTCAGCTTCTATTTCATAGGCGGTTATACCTTTTCGGCAAGTGAATATCTGCTCTTTAGTGGAAACTCTATTGTCTTACCAGAAGAGGAGGGAAGAGTCGGGTCTCTGTTTATGATTGCTTTGTTTATAGTTCCCTCTAGTTTAGGGCTAATTGCTTTCTTCACTGATAGCGCCAAGTCAACCCTTCGAAAAAAGAGTACTAAGAATATTTTCCTCTGGGCCTTTTTCCTGATGGTAGTAGAATTCATCTACGTTTCATTTTTAGATGTGCGACAACCTGGGACATGGCTTATTTTTGCTGTGCCTGTATCCGTGTTTATGGGAGTGTATTTTTCGAGGAAAGGAAAGCGACCAGTCATAAAAATTATTCTCTTTTACATATGGCTCATCGCTTGCGTCTCTTTTATGGTACTCGCTAATTAGTGTTTGTCCATACAGTCCGTTATCGGCGTTGCACTCGTTTTGAAAAAGTCATTTCCCACAGGCAACTCCTTGGTTTTCAAAACCACGTGCGCCTTGCTACCGAACTATCTGGCTGAGCCACCCGATTTTATTGACAAACCCTAATTAGTGTCTGTCTATAAAGTCAGCAATATTCTTTCCACTTGTTTTAAAAACAGTCCCCTCGACAGGACTCAGGATGTCGCATTGATCAGGGTTAACTCCTTTATTAAGCTCTTAGGTTGTGAGATCACTTTGCTAAGTATCAAAAAGTTCGTATGCCCTGCTAATGAACTCTCTAGTTCAGACACCCAACTCAATGTACAGACTTTAGTAAATCAATGTGTTTCTTTTAACTTTGACCTTCAAATAAACTGTTCAAATGAAGTTTGGAGTTATCATATTTCCAGGGTCTAATTGCGACCACGATTTGATTTACGTTCTTAGAGAGATACTTGGTCAGGAAGTGGTTGAACTTTGGCACAAAGACCGAGACCTCAAAGGGGTTGATTTCGTGATGGTGCCAGGTGGTTTTTCCTACGGAGATTATCTTCGCTCTGGAGCCATTGCTCGATTTTCTCCAGTGATGGAAAGCGTTATTGAGCATTGCAATAAGGGTGGTTTTGCCATGGGGATTTGCAACGGATTCCAAATTTTATGTGAGGCAGGACTATTACCAGGCACTTTGCTTCACAATACAGAGCACAAGTTCATTTGTAAGAACATATTTATTAAGCCAGCTACCAGGAGTACATTGGTAACTTCTGGTCTGGATTCAGATAGGGTATTAAAAATCCCAGTAGCTCATGGCGAAGGCCGCTACTATGCTTCAGACGATGTGTTAAAAAGGCTGAACGAGAATCAGCAAGTAATTTTTCGTTATTGCGATAAGGAGGGGCATTTTAATACGAAGTCAAATCCAAACGGATCGTTGGAAAATATTGCAGGAGTTACCAATGAAAATAAGAATGTTTTCGGTATGATGCCACACCCTGAAAGGGCTGCAGATGAATTGCTTGGAAATGAAGATGGGCGTTTGATTTTCGCCTCCATTTTAAAATCTGTTATCCCAGCCTAAACTTTTCCGACAATACACATGTTAGTAGTGCTGAAGATTTTGATTTCTATATTCAAAATATTCTTTGTTACTTGATATCAAATCCAAGAAAAACTTGGTGACTTGAGATTCCGAATCATAACATAATTGATGGAGTTCTCAAGTTGTGTTAAACTAAATAAAAGGAGGTGTTCAGATGTCTGACTATTCGAAACCGGAAGCAGGAATTTGTTTCACAGAGACCTCCAATTTTTGGGGGTAGCTTCTGAGAAAGAAGCTCCTACGGGATCTGGGTAAAAATTACTGCGGATCCGGTACGAAAATATAAAAGAGGCTGTCTCGAAAGAGTCAGCCTCTTTCTCATTTTAGTCCTCTGCAGAAATAAGGAAGTTTTTCCTGAGCTTTATCATAGCCCATTTTTGCGCTTATTTCTAAATCAGCACATCCCGATTGGTCTTTGTAGGTGAGTAGTTTGGTGATACCCCTGTTGTGGTAAGCTGCGGCGTATTCGGGGTCGAGCTGGATGGCTTGATCGTAATCTTGCAAGGCAGAAACATATTTCCCGTAAAAGGCCTTTACATTTCCTCTCATATTATATACTTCAGGATCTCTTGGGCTGGATTCTACAGCTCGGTCAAAGTCGGGTAAACTTTCTGCATAACTGCCCAACATACTCTTAGAAAATCCACGGTTAAAAAGAGCGTCGGTAAAATCGCCTTTGATTGCGATAGCTTTCGAGTAATCTTCAATGGCATCCTCCATACGGCCCATTTTCTTGCTCGTAATGGCGCGATTAAAATAGGCGTTCGGGAAATCCTGATTGAGAGATAAAGCAATATTAAGGTCGCTGGTGGCTTCATCGAGCTGCCCAAGTTTTTTTCGGGCCACGCTGCGGTTATAGTATCCGATGGAAAAAGTTGGTTCTAAATCAATTGCCTTTGTAAAAGCTATTATTGCTTGATCGGTTTCGTCATACTTTAAGTGAATCAGTCCTTGAATGTCATACACCAATGCTGATCTAGGGGCCAATTTCTTTGCCTCAACGACGTCTTCTTCAGCAGAAGCTCTATCGCCTACGCGCAAGAAGGTAATGGCCCGTTTTAAGTATGCTAGAGTGTCTTTGGGGTTTAATTCAATGATGAATGTGAAGTCTTCAATCGCTCTATCGTAGTCACCACCTTCGAGTCCTGCGATGGCTCGAGAGTCTAGCAGATAGTCATCATACGGGCTTAGCTCCAAAGCTTTGTCCAAATCAACAATAGCCTCTTTGTAATCGCTTTGCAATAACCTTAACCTAGCCCGTTTGTCATAATAAACATCGCTGTACGGGTTGATGTCAATGGCTTTGTTGTAATCCTGCAAGGACTCTTGGTAACGACCCATTTGCTGGAGCATAAGTGCTCGTTTCATATATGCTTCGGCGTAATTTGGATCAACCGTTATTGCATTTGTATACTCCTGAAAGGCATTATTAAAGTTGCCGCCCCTTTTGGCAAGCTCGGCTTTTTGCATGTACTGAAAAGCCTCTTTTCTGTTTTGGGTATAGATATTTTGAGCGGAGATATCTACTGCGAAACCAGTAACAACAAGCATTACCACAATAGATCGTATGAATCTTAACTTCGGCTTTCTCATGGCTTGAAATTACATATTTTTGTCGGCCTAAATGGATATTAAGGCACCGTACGTAGTTGGAGTAGCAGGAGGAAGCGCTTCGGGCAAGACATCGATCTTAAATGACCTGATGACTCGTTTCAAACCGAGCCAAGTAGCCTTGATATCTCAAGACAATTACTACTACGATCGCGAGCGTCAATTTCAAGACGTAAATGGAGAAATAAACTTCGATCTTCCGACTGCTATAGATCGGGAATCGCTGAATCAAGATGTCAGTGATTTGATAGAGGGAAAGATTGTGATCAAGAAGGAGTACACCTTTAACAATCCCTCTGCTGAGCCTAAAATGGTTTCAATTGAACCTGCACCGATCCTAATTATTGAAGGCTTATTCGTTTTCCATTACGTAGAGCTTGCAGCAAAAATGAACTTGAAAGTATACGTAGATGCTCTGGAAGATGTCAAACTTAAGCGCAGAATAATTAGGGATTTAACGGAGCGAGGCTACCCTGAAAGCGATGTGAGGTACCGATGGAAAAACCATGTGATGCCTTCGTATTACAATTACCTCAAGCCACACAAGCGCAATTGCGATATTATCGTTAATAACAACTCTTCTTACCAAAATGGGCTGAAGGTTTTGGTGAACCACCTCAAGGCCTCTCTATAGACGGCTATCTGTCTATTGAGTCCATTATAATGCCTTCGCCTTGATTGTCGATCTGAATTCTACTCGCCTTAAGAACAGTCATCCGTCAAGGCAAATTCGTTGCTTATTCCACTTAGTTGTGAGATCGCTCCGTTGAGTATTTAAAACTTCGTGCTTTCGTGCCTTCGGTTTGGTCCAGAGGCGTGCTAATAAACTCTCTAGTTTAGAAACTCAGTTAGGTAGACAGATTCTAGGTTAAAGTCCCAACAAGACCTCTGCAGGCGATTTGCCGCCAAAGATCATATTTTCAGGATTTTCCAGCATCTCTTTTACTTTTACCAAGAAGCTTACTGACTCTTTTCCATCGATAATTCTGTGATCGTATGAAAGCGCCAAGTACATCATCGGTAGAATCTGAACTTCGCCATTTACAGCCATCGGTCGTTGCACAATATTGTGCATTCCGAGGATAGCAGATTGTGGAGGGTTGATAATAGGTGTGCTCATCATTGAGCCGAATACTCCACCGTTGGTGATGGTAAAAGTACCGCCTTGCATCTCGTCGATGGTTATTTTTCCATCGCGGGCTTTTATAGCTAGCCGCTTAATTTCAGCTTCGATTTCAGCGAGACTCATCTGTTCGGCATTGCGCACTACAGGAACCATAAGTCCTTTAGGTGAACTTACCGCGATTCCGATATCGGCGTAATGGTGCATTACCATCTCTTTTCCGTCTATCTGAGCATTCACTGTAGGAAACATATGGAGAGCCTCAGTTACTGCCTTTGTGAAGAAAGACATGAAGCCCAAGCCCACACCGTGGTTCTCTTTGAAGACTTCCTTGTATTTCGTACGCATGTCCATGATTGGCTTCATGTTCAACTCGTTGAAGGTGGTCAGCATGGCCGTTTCATTTTTCACACCCACCAATCTTTCGGCAACCTTGCGTCGAAGAACTGACATCTTCTTATGCTCGGTATCTCTGGTTCCTCCCCAGCCAGCGGCTGATTCGGCAGGGAATCCCGCAGACATGGCGCTAACCACATCCTGTTTTGTAATCCGCCCATTTTTACCAGACCCTTGAATCTGATTCGAAGAGACGCCTTCTTCATTCATTTTTTTCTTGGCCGCTGGTGAAGCATGACCATCGGCATAGTTTTTCTCGGCTGCTCTCGACACAGGCTTTTTGCTGGCAGGCTCAGGAGCTGCAACAACTGCTTCTTTCTCTTCTGCTTTGGCAACAGGCGCCGCACTAGCTTCTTCCTTTTTTACAGGAGGCTCGGCTTCCGTATCAATTAGGCAAATCACATCACCTACGGCAACAGCATCGCCCTCTTCTGCTTTGAGTGTGATCACTCCTGCTACTTCCGCGGGGAGCTCCAAAGTTGCTTTGTCCGAATCAACTTCGGCAATGGCTTGGTCCTTCTCAACATAATCGCCATCGGCTACTAGCCACTCGGCAATTTCTACTTCAGATATGGATTCGCCCGGGCTGGGCACTTTCATCTCAAACATGGGTGGTGTGGTTATTTAACGGTTTGTTTGGCGTGCGAAAACACAGAATCTAGGATGGCTTGCTGTCTGGCAGCAGATGTTACGGGTGAGCCACTCGCAGGGCTGGCACTGGCCAAGCGAGAAATGCATTCCAATCTTGTGGTCTCATAGTTTAAAGCTAAGAAAGACCAAGCCCCCATATTCTTGGGTTCTTCTTGCACCCAAAGGTGCTTTTTGGCATTGGAGTACTTCTCAAGTATTTTATCCATTTGTTTGTCGGGCAATGGATAGATTTGCTCCAGACGAACCACGGCAATATTCTCGCCGCTGTCGGTTTTCTCTTTTTCCTCTAAAATCTCGTAGTAGATTTTCCCTGAGCAGAATAACACAGTATCAACCTCTTTGGGATTCACACTTATATCATCAACTACTTCCAAGAATTTTCCCACCGCCAGCTCGTCCATTTTGGATTTAGCTTTTGGGTAGCGAAGCAATTTTTTAGGCGTAAAGACAATGAGCGGTTTGCGGAAGTTTCGGTGCATCTGTCTTCTCAGTAAATGGAAGAAATTTGCTGGTGTAGTGATATTGCACACCTGCATATTGTCCTCCGCACAAAGCTGGAGGAATCTTTCCATTCGTCCGCTTGAGTGCTCGGATCCCATGCCTTCATAGCCATGAGGTAGGTACATGACCAAGCCATTCATGGTGCGCCATTTGTCTTCAGCAGAACTCAAGAATTGATCGATCAATATCTGGGCGCCGTTGAAAAAGTCCCCGAATTGAGCCTCCCAAACGGTCAGCGATTGGGGACTGGCAAATGCATAACCGTAATCGAAACCAAGAACGGCGTACTCACTAAGGAGCGAGTTGTAGATGGAGAAATCTCCTTGTTTATCACTTAAGTGATTCAGCGGTAAGTATTCTTCTTCACTGTCTTCTGTTTTCAAAACGGCATGACGGTGAGAAAAGGTTCCTCTTTCACAATCTTGGCCTGAAATCCTTACGTCGAATCCCTCTTCCAGAAGGGTGGCATAAGCTAGCAGTTCACCCATTGCCCAGTCAAGTCCATCAACCTCAATCATCTTGAGGCGATCGTTCATCAATTTCTTGAGCTTTCTGTAAAAGTTTTTATCCTTCGGAAGAGTGTTAAACTTCTTTGCTAGCTCCACCAATTTCTCTTTGTCGAAACTTGTGTCAGGAGACTGATCGAAATCATTCGGTCCAGCTGGACTCAAGTCTTTCCAGGTATCTTTCAAAAACTGCATGACCTCCAGTTTTTTCATCTTCTTGGAAGCGTCGAGATTTTTTTCTAGCGTGTCTCCAAATTTTGCGATTATCTGATCTGCTTCATCTTGCTTGATGATGCCCTCCTCGATAATTTGCTTGAGATAGATTTCTCTCGGGTTCGGGTGGTTCGCTATAAGATCGTAAAGCTTCGGCTGAGTAAATTTTGGTTCATCCCCTTCATTGTGACCGTATTTACGGTAGCACAACAAGTCAATAAACACGTCCATCCCAAACTTTTGACGGTATTCAAATGCAATGAGAATGGTCTGAACCATTGCCTCAATATCGTCTCCATTCACATGAAAAACTGGACAAAGTGTCGTCTTTCCTACATCTGTGCAGTAGGTGGAGGAGCGTGCGTCGAGGTAATTGGTGGTAAACCCAACTTGATTGTTTATTACAATATGGATGGTACCTCCTGTTCGGTATCCATCGAGTTGCGACATCTGAAGTACTTCGTAAACGATACCCTGAGCTGCGATGGCAGCATCGCCATGAATTAAGATAGGCAGGATAGCTTTTTCGTCCTTGAGATAATTGTCAATTTTTGCTCTGGCGATTCCCTGTACTACAGGGTCTACCGCCTCGAGGTGAGATGGGTTAGGCGACAAGGTTAAGTGAACGGGTTCGCCACTTTCTGTAATTACCTCGTTGCTAAATCCCAAGTGATATTTTACATCTCCATCAAATTCTTTATCGGCATCATACTCTTCGTACTCCTTGCCTTCAAATTCGCTAAAAATTTCTTTGAATTGCTTTTTAAAGATGTTTCCGAGAACGTTTAAGCGGCCGCGGTGTGCCATCCCTACGATAACTTCTTTTACGCCCAAACGAGATCCGCGCTGAACCAATGCATGCAGTGCAGGCACCAAGGCCTCTCCTCCTTCAATCGAAAAACGCTTTTGACCAACAAATTTCTTTTGCAGAAACTGCTCGAAAGAGGTCGCTCTGTTTAGCATGTTGAAGATGATCCGTTTCTCTTCATCGGTGAACTTCGGTCGATTGGCGAGCTCGATGTTCTCCCGAATCCACTTTACGCGCTCAGGATTTCGGATGTAGTTGTATTCTATTCCAATGCTCTCGCAATACGTTTTCTCTAAGTGAGAAATAATGTCTTTGAGGGGAGCTGGGCCCATACTGATTTCTTCACCTGCTTGAAAAACAGTGTTCAAGTCATCTTCGGAGAGATTAAAGTTTTTCAGCTCCAGCGTCGGAGTGTATTTTCTTCTTTCTCTTACCGGATTGGTCTTGGTGAAAAGGTGTCCCCGAGATCGGTAGTCCTCAATCAGGTTGAGGACCTTGAACTCTTTGTGAACGTTTTCAGGGACTTGACTGTCAGTATCGTAGTTTTTTCTGGCAAATTCGAAGCCTTCAAAAAAGTGAGCCCAGTCCTTTTCTACAGAATTGGGGTCTTGTCGATACTTTTCATATTGCTCGTCTATCCAGTCGATGGAGGTGTTACCGAGGAATGAAAATTTGTCCATAAGGATTTCAGAATGTGGTTGCAAAAATACAATTTTATGAACGGCTGCCATAAGGAATGGTTTCTTCCTTTCGGACAAAAGATACTTAGCTAGTGTCCGTCAATAGACTCTAGCTATATTTCTTCCGAAAAACCACCTTAGCAAAGCAGCGCTTGATGACTGCATCAGCTAGCAAGGATGATTGCTCTTCTTCAGCTTTCGCAAATATTTCTTCGTGAACAAATATTTCTGAAATATCCAATTGGTAGAGTAAAGGCTGCAACTTGTAGCCACCGTGTTTGATCAGGTCATGGAGACTTTCAGAAATAACCTTTACTAACTCTGCATAGGGTAGAGCGTCATCTTGGATTTTGATTTCAATACCCTGCAAGCCGAAGTCTTTTTCGATTTGCCGCAAGGTTTTTTGCCGTAAATCTTCAAACTCAGCTGGAGCAAGAAAGGAGGATTTTTCTGGTGATTTTTCCATTAACCTACGAGCCAAGCATCACGTATTCGTTTCTCCTCTTCGGTCAGATCTTCCTTCAGTTCAAAGTAGTTATTGACTGTTCGCTCGACTGTTTTAACCTTGGCTTTCAGCTTTTTTTCTTGGTAGGTTCCGTCCTCTTTCTTTCGCGCTACGATCACGGTCACTTTGTCTCCTATCGAAACTGATTTTTTGAAGGCTTGGAGCTGACTCCTGAAATTATCGCTACTCATTTCAGCGCCGTTCCAATTAACGATTTCATCTCCTTTTTCAAATCCGAGGTCTTTACCGAATTTGTCCAATTGATCGATTCCTACAACGACCATTCTATCCGTACGCGGATTAAATCCTACTGCGGCGCCACCGCCTGAAACGACATTTTTGGTGATGCTCTCTGCGTATTCAATCCCTGCATAACCCAGCACTTGTGTATAAGGAAGTGGTTCAGTTCCTCCGACATGTTTTTCGAGAAACGTAGTAATTTGGAGGTAACCAGAAATTCGTCCGATTTCCAAAAAGAGGCGATCATCTTCGAATGGTTTATCCACCCCATATTCAGCAGATAAATCGCGCATCAAATCTTGGATGCCATATTCACCATTGCTCAAGTGTAAAAGCTCTAAGTCAAGAACCATCCCGATCAATGCTCCTTGCTGGTATACATTTTGGTATTGGTCTTCATGTTCATCGAGCGCTTTTTTACTCATTTCTGTAAAGGCAATTCCCGAGTCAAACGAAGAAGCAGAAATCATTTTTTGCTTCATGACATCCAAGAATTCATCAACACTCATCAATCCGTATTTCACCTGAACGTGCTGCGCGGCATACTCCGTGCAGCCTTCGTAAAGCCATAGATGTTTGCTCATCTCGGGATTCATGAAATCGTAGTCGTCAATCTGTTCTGAATGAATATTGAGTGGGGTCACAATGTGAAAGAACTCATGAGCCACCACATCTTTGATCGTCTGAGCCAAAGATGATACGGGTGCTTCGGGCAAAACGCAAACCGTAGAAGTATTGTGTTCCAGTGCACCATATGCGCCGCTTCCGCCAAATCCTTTGGTCAAGTAGATGAGAATGGAATATCGATCTGTTGGCAAATCGCCACCCAAATACTCTGATGCCGCTGGAAAAATCTCATCGACCAAAGCCAAAACTTCTGCCGCTTTCACCACTCCTGTGGGCGAATAAACGGAAACTACAATTCGCGTGTCGTCGACATACATTGCGGCAGTATCAGGCACGCAGTAAAGCATCGGGCAATCGTGGAGTTGAAAATAATCTTTAGCAGCGAATACATCCAAAGAATCGCCAGTGCTTACCCGCGGCAAGGATGTCTCGCCGTAGAAGTTTTGAGGACGAAGAATCTCAACTTCAAACGGACGCTTTTTTAGATGGTCGATGTAGCCAACGAAGCCAAACGTATTGAGCACGATGTTTTCACCTGCATCAATGTTTGTTCCTGCAGGTTCGAAAATGTCAGCGGCACTCCGCTCGTCAAAACTGTCGTTTACTCGATAATTTAAATGATCCAACGACCTAGCATTGGTGATCATCCAGCGGTTTTCATCTAATTTTTCTACGGGAAGTTCAACTCCTGTTGAGTCCAATGCTTTGAAGTCTTCTATAAAGCGACCAAAGTCACTAATGCTATAAGTGCCTGGAATAATCTTCGGCATATTATAAATCACGGTGTCCCGATCAATTTCAGGGACGAAGAGATTTACTTCTACTTGGTCGTTCACAATGTTTTTTATGTCGAGGGTCAACTTATAGCCTTCAGGGTCATTCGCGAAAGCAGAAGAACAACAAAGCGATAGTAAGACGAAAAATGTATTTTTCATATGTATTTTTATGCTTTGCAAAGATAGGTCGAGCTACGACCGAGAGGTCACCACTTAGAAATTATTTAGACCGTTAATGGAGATTTACAAAAAATTCACGCCCAATCAGAATGAGTATGGAGCATATTATGCCAATTATTTGAAGCGGGTAGAGGGGCTTAGTATTTCCGAAGCTTTGGCAGTGGATGGTGAAAATTGGGAAAAGCTGTTCTGGAGATTGGATGAATCCAAAGTACACTTCGCATATGCAGAAGGAAAATGGACGATGTCGCAGCTTATTTTGCATTGCATTGACACCGAAAGAATTTTTGCGATACGCGCATTGCGTCTCTTGCGCGGAGAGAAACAGGCACTCACTGGTTATGATCAGGATGATTACGTGGAGGCTTCACCGGCGAGCAAACAAAGCGCTCAAGACTTAAAATCTCAATGGGAGGCTGCACGCAGTTTTACAAAAAGTATCTACCTACACGCAGATGATGAGCATATGGAGTTTATTGGAAACGCGAGTGGATATCCAATATCTGCTAGGGCCATCGGCCTGATTATCCCTGGGCATAATTTGCATCATCTTAAGGTGATGCGCGAGAAGTATGGGGTCGATTTTTAAATCGATTCCGCCTCTACGCTCTTTACTTCAGGAAGCTCGGTTTTTAAAAGATTCTCTATTCCGTCTTTAAGAGTCAAAGTGGATGAGGGGCAGCCCGAACAAGATCCACGCAGCTGCACTTTGACTACGCCTTCTTTGAAAGACACAAAATCTATGGCGCCGCCATCGCTCTCGACTGCGGGCTTTACATACTCATTCAGCAAGTGACGAATGGTATCGTCGTATTCGCTAGGTTCCACAGGTTCTCGAGCTTTCACTTCCTCAGCTACGATTTCAATCTCAGGTATTTTCTCCACCGCTGTTTCGTGCTTGAGCATAAACTCACGCACGAACTCACGGAGCTCAAAAGTGATTAAGTCCCAATTGAGATCGGCTGTTTTTGTAACTGTCACAAAGTTGCTTGCGATAAAAACGCTTTTGACAAATGGAAAGTCGAAAAGCTTCACCGCTAGCTCTGATGAGCCTTTCGCTTCAGCAGGCGTCTTATACTCAACAGCATCATTTGAATTGAAAATCACTCGATCAGCCATAAACTTCATGGTGTTCGGGTTGGGTGTTAGTTCGGCGTATATACTGGTTGGAAACATATCCTTCTAGAATTTCGTATTTTTGTAAAGTTAATACAGCGAGATCAACCTTTTGTTCAAATCACAAACATACTACCCATCCATTTTCGTCAGAAGCCTGAGCCTCTTGCTGGCATTCACTTTTATGGTGCACACGGGCTATGTGAATGCGACTACCATGGAGTGTTATACTTCAGGTAAGTACGAAGTAAGTTTGGAGCAAAAAGACTTCTGCTGTGCTTCTGAAGGTTTTGATTTTGCTGCTGTTACAGCAAAATGTTGTGCCTTCGATAAAGTCGAGAAGATCTTTGATGGCTTCGTTGGCAAATCGGAAGTTGATCTCAAGCAGATTTCTTTCAACTGGATTTCGCTGAGTACCGTTGACTTTGCCTTACCTTCTTTGCGGGAAGCAGATAGTTATTCTTTAAAATCTCCCCCTGATCCACTTAGTGGGTTATCACTTCTAAAGTTCATCTCCGTATATCGCCTGTGATTTTGATGATGGTCAATTCTGATTCATTATTCATCAAAACTCACAAATGAAAAATTTACTCATCTTATTTTTGATGTGCTTCACTGTAAGCGCATCAGCCCAAATTACGGGTGTAGTCACAGACTCTGAATCTGGGAGTTCTCTTCCCGGAGCGAGTGTCGTTTGGCTGGGAACCACCGATGGGACTGTTACCGATGCCTCGGGAAACTTTGTACTCGAACTGTCCAAGGAACTTCCCTCCAAGTTGGTAATCAGTTATGTCGGTTTCAACAAGGATACCGTCCAAGTATCTTCAGTAAATCAAAAATTAACTATTGCGCTGAGCACTTCCGTGCAAATGCAAGCTGTAGAAATAATAGAAGACCGGAACGCCTTTACCATGTCGGCGGCTTCCAAAATGAATACAGAGTCCATCAATCGAGCAGTTCTCCGAAAGGCTGCATGCTGCAATCTCTCTGAGACTTTTGAGACTACGGCTTCTGTGGACGTGGTGCTGAACGATGCGGTAACGGGAACACGAAAAATTCAAATGCTCGGTCTTGCGGGGGTTTACGTCCAAAACCTTTTTGAAGGAGTTCCCTTTACGCGGGGTCTTGGAAATGTCTTGGGTTTCGATCAGATTCCTGGGCCGTGGATCAATTCGATTCAACTCACTAAGGGCGCTGGGACTATACTCAATGGAAACGAGAGCATGACCGGTCAGATCAATCTCGAATTTCTTCCGTCAGACGGAAACGAGAGCGTTTATTTTGACTTGTTTGGAAACAACCAAGGTCGCTTCGAAGGGAACTTCATCTGGACAAAGCCGATCAATGATAAATGGTCGACTGCCTTTTTCGCTTCTGGAAATTACCAGGATCAGAAGGTGGATCAAAATGCCGATGGCTTCCTGGATATGCCCACCCGCGAGGGAATGAAGTTGATGAATCGATGGAAGTACAAGGGTGATTTGTTCCGCTCGCAAGTGATTGCGATTTATACCACAGAAGAGCGCACTTCAGGTCAGAAGTCATTCGACTTTGATGATGATTTTGGTTCTGAGAATTCTTATGGCTTTGGACTCGATGTGGAACAAATTGAGATCATAGCCAAAGCGGGTATTTTATCCGAGAAGCGAATGGATCGCAGTGTGGGTATTCGCTCTATCTATTCCAATACTCGGATCAATTCCTATTTCGGAAACAACCCTTATGTTGGAGAAGAAAACTCGGCTCGAATCAGCGCGATGTTAACCCAGAAATTTTCGGAATTCAGTGATCACAGTATGACCGTTGGAGGTCAGTTCTTGTACGACGATTATCAAGAAAGCTACATAGATTCGAGCTTTAGTCGAACCGAAAGAGTGCCAGGAGTTTTTGCCGAGTACACGTACGATCGGCCTCGTTTCACCTTCGTCTTAGGAGCACGTTACGATGCCCACAATATCTTTGGTGGTCAATTTTCGCCGAGGGCTCACGCGAAATACAATCTCCGTCCATTGACCACTTTCCGAGCCACGATTGGTAAAGGTTTTCGATCGGCCAATGCTTTCGGCGATCAGCTGGGCCTTTTGGCTAGCTCACGCCAAGTGCGGGTTTTGGATACACCGCAAGCGGAAGAGAGCTGGAATACAGGACTGTCTTTCCTGCATAAATTTGAGCTTTTCGATCGGGAAGCGGTCATCAATACTGATTACTACTTCACCTCTTTTCAAAATCAGCTCATCATTGACAGAGATTTCAGTGCACGACAATTGCTGTTTTACAACCTAGATGGAGAATCATATGCCCATAGCTGGCAAGCAGATTTTCAAATGGAACCCTTCAAAGGTTTGGGGATGAAGTTTTCGTATAAATACCAATTGGTGGAAACCGAATACCTGGAAGGAAAACTTCAAAGTCCTTTAATTCCAAAGCATCGAGCTTTATTCAATGTGGGTTATACTTCTCCAGACAAGAAATGGTATGTGGATTTCACTACCAATTATTATGGAGCTTCCAGATTGCCAGGAACGGAAACGAATCCTGAGAATTTCCGAATTGAAGAAGAAAGTGAGACCTTCTTTATTTTGCACACACAAATCACTCGAACCTTGGGGAACTTTGAAGTTTATGCAGGTTCCGAAAACCTTGGAAACTTCATCCAATCGGATGCCATAGTTGATGCCGAAAATCCTTTTGGCGACTTTTTTGATGCTACCATGATATATGGCCCATTAAATGGACGCACCGTATATTTGGGAGTGCGTTTTAACCTTGAAAAACAATCTAAAAAATGAAAGCGATAAAATTAATTCTAGTATTCTGCTTTATGGCAGGAGTAGTTATGGCGGGTGAGCCTGGTGAGTTGACAGTGAAATCTTCCATCGTTTGCGATATGTGCAAAACCACCATAGAGGAAGGTCTTGCATACGAGAAGGGAATCAAGCGGGTGGCAGTAGATGTGTCCGAGAATACCATTTTCGTGAAGTACAACGACAAAAAACTCAGCGAAGACGAAGTGAAAAACCTCATTGCAGGACTTGGTTACGCTGCCGATGATGTGAAGCCTGTGAAAGAAGCATACGAGAACTTACACGGTTGCTGCAAGATGCCTGGCGCTTGTGGGGAGTAATGTGAGACCTATCATCCATGCCGTAAACGGGATGGCGCCCTTTCTCGAAGACGATGTTTGGGTGGCACCCAATGCCACCATTATTGGAGAAGTGCACATTGGTGCGCGCAGCAGCATTTGGTACCAAACGGTTTTACGCGGCGATGTCGGTAAAATCGTTTTGGGAAACGAGGTAAATATCCAAGATGGTTGCGTTGTACACAGCACCACGGGAAAGAGTCAAGTGATTTTGGGAAACCGCGTATCGGTAGGTCACCGCGCCATAGTTCACGGCTGCACTGCCGAGGACGACGTGTTGATTGGTATGGGTTCCATTGTGATGGACAACGCCTACCTCGAAAGGGGAAGTATTGTAGCGGCAGGAGCGGTAGTTTTAGAAAACGCTCGGGTGGAATCTGGCTGGATTTGGGCAGGTGTGCCTGCGAAGCCAGTGAAGAAAGTTCCGCTGGAGGTAGCTCTTAGGATGATTCAAGGTACCTCGAAAGGCTATGTCGAATACAAGAAATGGTTTGAAAATCAGTGATCGAAAAAGCTAGTTGATCACAAGTTTTTTCAAACTCAAGACGCGATTGGTTCCTATCAATTGGATCCAGTACAGCCCCGATGCCAAGTTTGAGACATCAAATGTGCCATTTGTTGTTTGCCACGGATAAGAAACTACAGTTCTTCCTGAAAAGTCCGTAATGCGAATCGATTCAATAAGGTCGCTTCGGCTCCGCTCAGCGTCCAGTTGTATCGTGAAGTGATCGGTGGCTGGATTGGGATAGACCAACATCTTTTCTATGTTGCCATCTTGTGTTCCAAGTGTTAGATCGATGCTTAGGATTTTAGACAAAGTGTCCGACTTGCCGCATTTGGTCGTAATCAGCATCGCCGTGAATTCTCCACTTTCCTGATAAGTATGTGTTGGATTTATATCTGTAGAGGTATTTCCATCACCGAAATTCCAGAAGACCGAGTCGTAATTATCACTGGTATTGGCGAAAGCGACTTCACCCAAATTAATTTCCTCTGTAAAATCAGCCACAGTCTGAACCAGAGTAAAGTCCCAAGAATCGAGTTCATCAAAGACGATGATCTTCGCTGCTTCCTTGATGGTGTTTGCTACAGTTTCGGACAGACTAGAATTCCAGCTCGCTAGTGTCGGATCTTTTTTAAAAATCATGGTGTAGAAAGCACACGTGGCAACGTAAGATCCCGCCAAAGAAGGGTGCGAACCATCTGGCGTGTAGAGGTCTATTTCAGGATAGTTCTCTCGTAGATACCTCCATACAGCTCCCGTTGGTGCGACTTCCGTATGGTAAGTGTCAGCCATATATGTGTAGGTGGCTTGGATAGAATCGTCCATGCCTTCATAGGTGCAAAACCAGGGAATGAACTCACAGTTATTGACATCGCCATTTTCTCTGCCCCAAGTCATGTAAAACATGGGTTCGCTGCAATCGTAGTTTGAGCGGATGCTGTCTATGAGAATTTCAGCATAGGGATATAATTCCTCTTGTTTAAAGGGAGTGCTAAATGATGTTTCTTGGCTCTGCGCCTGAAGTGCAACATAATTCCAGTCGTCTGCGGCTATTTTGCTGAGGGTAGTTGCATTCGTGGCGTGATCCAAAAATCGATAACCACCAGGAGTATTTGAATCGAAAATCAATTCGTCACTAGTGCTCGCAGCCATGCTGCTGACCATCGTTGGCAAGGCGTTGAAGGCGGTATAGCTATTGCCAATGAACAACACCTTTTTGGTCACTTGAGCTAGAATGCTCGACAGACCAAAACAAATAAAAAGGGTAAGTAGCCCTAGTTTTTTCATTTGAGGTTTTTCTTCTCCAACTTCAGCTTCTCACCAAAGAAGAGCTTGGTGCTTTGCTCGAAAGAGTGTGTTTTTTCGGAAACAAAAAAGTGATGACTTCCGACAAGCTTACTCGAAGTAAAACTACGTTTCTTCAATTCTTGTTGTAAGCTCTTTGCTACGATTGACGATGAGTCGATCACTTCGGTCGTTTTGGAATAGAAAGAATCTACTTCGGGCTTGATCAATGGGAAATGAGTGCATCCCAAGATGAGTGCCTGAATATTTTTAAGGGTGTTCTTCTCCAAGTAATTGTTGATGATGGCTTGAGAAATTCTATTGTTGAAAAACCCTTCCTCGATCATCGAAACGAGCAGGGGAGTAGCCAACATAGAAACTTTGAGGTTGGGGTTATTTTTTTGAATGCGCTTGGCGTAGCTGCGGCTATTCACCGTGGCTTTGGTTCCGATGACCCCAATTTTTCCTTCTGTGTATTTCTTGCCGACATACTCCACTGTGGGGTCAATTACATTGATCACGGGAATATCTGCAGGAGCCAATTCTCTGACATTGGCGTAAGCCGTCGCGGAGGCCGAATTGCAGGCGATTACAATTGCTTTGCACTCATTTTTGAGCAAGAATCGAGTGATATTCTCTGAATACCCCTGAATCGTTTTCCCTGTCTTTTCGCCGTAAGGCAAATGGGCGGTATCACCAAAGTAGATCAGGCGCTCATGGGGCATAAGATCGTTGATGGCAGCAGCCACGGTGAGTCCACCTATGCCTGAGTCGAAAATTCCAATGGGTCGAGAATCAGATTTCATTGCACAAAAAAAGGGATGACTAAGATAGCATCCCTTTTCGGTTTAATATTTTGTTTGGCTTAAAGTCCCAATTGAACCTTCACTTTTGCCGTTACATCCTCGCCACCTGCATAAAGCAAGCCACCGCTGCTCGCGTCAAAGATGTAGGTGTAACCATCGGCCTCACCTACAGCAACGGCTGCTGTTCTTACTTTCTCAAACATCCCAGCCATAAGCTCGTTTTGTTTGGTTTCGATTTCAGTGTATGCAGTCTGTTGGAATTCTTGAATTCGTCTTTGCAAATCTTGAATCTCTCCAGCAACGCTGGCTTGATAGCCTTCAGACATGGTAGTGTCTGCTTCAAATTCTGCTACTTTAGTTTGATACGTTTCAACCATTTTGTTCAAACGGCCTTCCAACTTTGCTTGTAGATCTTGGATTTCTTTTTCGGCAGTAGCTCTTTCTGGCAGAAGCGTAACGATTTCTTCAAAGTTTGCGTGACCAAGCTTTTGTGCTTGAGCATACGCAGTTGCTCCAATAACCAATAATGCTGCAATGATTAACTTTTTCATCTCTGTGTGTTGTTTGCTAAATGTCTAGTTTGTGTGATTATCGACGGGGTGATTCTCCGCCTTTGCCTCCCTGTTGTTGCGTGTCTGTCCCGCTTCCACTGTCTTGATCGCTATCGCTATCATCATCGTCGCGGTCGCTGGCACTTACGCCAAGTCTGCTTAAAACCCGATCGCTTTTATCGTAACGAGGATCGGCATATAAAATATTCGATTGTCCAGCTTTATCAAACATCACTGAGAAGCCTCCACCATCTGCTACTTGTTTGATGGCTTGAAAAACTTCTTCTTGAATGGGCTGAATCAGTTCTTCTCTTCTTCTAAAAAGGTCTCCGTCTACACCGAAACGCTGTCTCTGTAATGCTTTCGCTTCTCCTTCCTGACGTACGATTTCATCTTCTCTCTCTTTTCGCATATCTTCTGTAAGGAGAACCTTCTCAGCTTGATATGCTTTGTAAAGCCGATCAATGGCTTCGTACCGCCCCTCAATTTCTTTTTGCCATTGGCTCGAAATCCGATCCAATTCCTTCTGAGCATCTTGATATGAATCTAGATTTTTCAAGATATAATCGGTGTCGACATAGGCATATCTCTGAGCGGAAATAGTCATACTCGAAAGAACGGCTACCGCAATGAAGAAAAATGCTTTTAAATTATGTTTCATGTCTTAATGATCAGGCCCTTAGAGGGCAGCGAATTTACAATATTTTTACAGTTCTCCAAGATTCATGCCAATGGTAAAGTGAAACTGTCCTTGTGGCATTGTAGGTCTACCGGGAACATCATCAAATCGCCAGCCGTAATCAAGTCCCATAAGTCCGAACATCGGAAGGAAAATACGAACCCCGACTCCCGTGGATCGATAGATTCTAAAAGGGTCAAAATTCTCAATCCCGTCATAGGTGTTTCCTGCTTCTAAGAAACCAAGCGCAAAGATCGTGGCAGATGGATTTAGTGATAGAGGATATCTTAATTCCAACGTTTGTTTCATAACAATATTTGCTCCTTCGGGAGGGGAGAGACTCAAGTCAT